>ENA-UESC01000011-UESC01000011.1-human-gut-metagenome-genome-assembly--contig:-NODE-11-length-149498-cov-30.740364_pt1 | contig 149498 bp, 121 predicted proteins | sample MGYA00242998_ERZ507999 | MGnify/ENA primary metagenome ERZ507999 (study PRJEB26167, sample SAMN06115465) | human gut metagenome | host: Homo sapiens | place: China:Hubei | collected 2016-04-27... | reverse complement strand
GAAAATTAAATTTAGATACAACATTAGAAAATGTTACTGTTGAAGATTTTTTATATTGTTTTAAAAATGCGTCATTTATAGTTACAGATTCTTTTCATGGAATGTGTTTTTCTATTGTTTTTTGTAAACAGTTTGTATGCTTAGGTAATGAAAAGCGAGGATTAACTAGGTTTACATCACTGTTGAAAAAATTAGATTTAATGTCTCGTATGGTGCTAAACAATAACTATTCACTTAATATAGTATCTAATGCAATTGACTATTCAATTGTAGAAAATAAGTTGAATGCTTTCACCAAAATGAGTATGACATGGTTAAAAAATGCAATTGAAAAACCTATTAAAGGTATGTCTTCACAATGTGCAATCGATAAATCCATCATTCAGCTCCCACAAGATTTATGTACAGGTTGTGGTGCCTGTTCCGCAATCTGTCCGGTGCATGCAATAGAAATGAAGAAAGACGAGCAAGGCTTTTTAAGGGCAACAATAAAAGAGGATCAATGTACCAATTGTGGGCTCTGTGGAAAACGTTGTATCTCACTCCATCCTCAGCATAAGAATGTCACCCCTCCCAAATGCTATGCGATGATGGCGAATGACGAGACGCGCAAAATAAGTTCCTCTGGTGGAATGTTTACAGTTGCAGCCGAATATATTCTAAATCTTGGTGGCTATGTATGCGGAGCAGCATATAGAGATAATTTTGAAGTGGAGCACATTATTATTGACCATGCCTCGCAGCTTGGCAGGCTTCGTGGCTCCAAATATATGCAAAGCGAAGCAGGAGCTGTTTACCCAAGGGTAAAACAGCTCCTTGAGAAGGGAAAATATTTGCTCTTCACAGGGATGCCATGTCAAGTGGCTGGACTTTATGCATATCTTGGGAAAGATTATGAACGATTATATACCATTGATGTATTCTGCCATGGAATCACCTCTTCAAAAGTTTTTGAAAAGTACCATCAGGATGTCCTCAATAACAAAAAAATGACTCGGCTTGAATTCAAAGCCAAAGAACCTTGGGGATGGTACGCAGGGATAAACGCATACTTTGAGGACGGTACAAAATACTCAAAGGGCTCAGGAGTTGATCCTTATTTTAAGGCATATCTACAAAATATTTCAAAAAATATTGTCTGCGGTGTATGTAAGGTTAACCGGTTGCCACGCCAAGGAGATCTGTCTATTGGCGATTTCTGGCGAGTGTCTGAATTCGATCCTTCACTCAATGATAATAAAGGAACTTCTGTGGTTTTAGTAAACAATCCCAAGGGGAAGTCTATATTTGATAAACTCAAGGAGGCAATGGCCGTTGTAAGAGAAGCTCCGTTGAATATTGCTATAAAGGGTAATGGAATTATAGAACATCCATATCCAGTACACAAAAATAGAGGAATTTTTTTTAAAAATTTTGATAAATTACCCTTTGATGTACTTCAATCTAGTTGCTCAAACAATCGTATATACGAGCAATTATATCTTGATCTCCTAAAAACTGTTCCCAAAGAAGAACACGAGTTCTATTTTATAGCGAAGATAGTTGCTGAAAATTTTCATGGAAGGAAAATTGTAACCTGGATTCGTTCTGAAAAGTTTGAAAGAGTTCTCCAAAAATACTTTGGGCTTTCGGTGGCGTTTGGTATTTCGCAGCGGCGTGAGGCTCTTGTGAAAGGACGAATCGAGAATTTTACGATACTTAATGGAAAGAGCTCTGAATATTATCTAGTTTCCCTAGATCGAGTCTATGATGAAGCGGTCTATAACCAGCTCGTTTTATTTGGTTATCACGAACAAAAAGATTTTATATGCCGTAAGTTTAGACCGATTATTCTGGAACGCTTTGATCTATCTAAAGGGAATTACTATGATAATTATGGAAATACCATTGAGGGTTTTAATACCGTCCTTGGAAAGGTGATTTTACGTGGCTTCAACAACCATATTATGCTGGGGAAGGACATTAGAACAGGTCAAAATCTTACCTTTGATCTTGGCGCAAATTCATATATTGATATTGGAGAAGGGACCCGTTTTCACGCGCCTAGCCAAATCGAAGCTAGAGACTTTGAATCCTGTATGTCCTTGGTAATTGGGAATAACTGTGTGTTTAACGGAGGGGCGTTATTCAGATTCTTTAACCCAGCTTCAGCCTTGATCAACGATTCCTGTACATCCAGTTCTCATTTTGGCCTGCATGTCAACCAAGGAAAAAAAGTGATCATTGGTAGAGACTGCATGTTCTCCTATGAAAATGAGCTGTGGGCAGGGGATGGACATAGTATCTTCGACGTCAAATCCTCGAAATGTATCAATCGGAATTTGACCGGTGTGTTTCACCCCAAAAATCAGTTGGTCATTGGTGACCATGTATGGGTAGGGAAACAAGCTTTCCTTATACATGGAACCAATATTGGAAGTGGAAGTATTGTAGGCGCGAGAAGTGTCGTTAAAGGAATTTTTCCAAACAATTGCTCCATTGCTGGAAATCCCGCTACAAGTGTTAAAGAAGACGTGGCGTGGAGTAGAGACGGTATGACTTCAGATATAAACAAATGTGGTCGTCCGGAATATGCTGTTTTGACAAGTCATTCCCATGCTCCGATCAGTGGTCGGCGGGTTCTGGTGATAGGTGGGACACGCTTTATGGGTGTTCAGCTTGTTAAAGAACTTGTTGCCAGAGGCAATGAGGTAACGATTGCCACTAGGGGAAAAACAAAAGACGATTTTGGGATGGCAATAACCCGTCTGATTATGGATGTTTCTGACGCTGACAGTGTTAAGACTGCTTTGCGCGGGAAATATTTTGATGTGGTTTTTGATAACTTGGCTTACTGCTCCGCGTATGTCAATAATGTATTGTCAAACATAATATGTGGAAAATATATACAGTTATCTTCTATAGCCTCGTATGCAGTTAGAGTTCCTAATATAAAAGAAGGGCATTTTGATCCATACAGGTTGCCAGTGGAGATATGTGACACCTCTGTGGGATATGGTAGAGGAAAGAGACAGGCGGAGGCAATCGCATACCAACATTTCAAGGAGATTCCTGTAGCGACGGTCAGGATCCCCTATGTCACAAAGACTGATAGGCTTTATTACTATTGCAAAAGCATTGTTAAGCAACAACCTATGAATATTACTGATGTATCAAGAGGCTTTACTTTTGTTCAGGATCATGAAATAGGACGATTTTTGCCTTGGCTTGCCGCGCAGGACTTTACGGGCCCCATCAACTTAGCCAGCGAGGGGATGGTGACCATTCAAATGATTTTGGATTATATTGGGAGTAAGACGAATAAGCAGGCCATCATTGATATATCAAATGGTAGTCAATCTCCCTTTAATGAGAAGACATTCTCATTAAATCTAGATAAGGTAAAACAGATGGGATACAGAACGTCTAATATCAACGATTGGTTTTGGAGGCTAATGGATGAATATATAGCAAGAGCTCTGAGGGAAAATTCTTGATGAAAATGGATTGTAACACTTCGAAAAATTTAAGGATATATTAGAGACACAGCATACAAGCTCATATTTGTTCGCAGGATGAGGATAGGATGTGAATAGATATGAGCTTGTATTTGTTGAATATTCTCTCCTTTTGAGGAAAAAATTTTGAATTAGTGGTGATTTATGAAATATTTTATTATTGGTTCAGGAATCTGGGGAACTGTTATAGCCGAGCGCATCGCCTCGGAGATGAACGAGCAGGTTATGGTCGTCGACAAGCGTGACCACATTGGCGGTAACTGCCATTCATCACTTGATGAAGAAACAGGTATAGAGTGCCACCGTTACGGTTCACATATTTTTCATACCTCTTTGCCGGAGGTCTGGGGGTACCTCTCTCTATTTGGGGAATTTACCTCATATCGGCATAAGGTGCTTATCACACATGGGGGCAAGGTGTACGCCATGCCTATCAATCTATTCACCATCAATGCTTTTTACGGAAAAAATTTTTCTCCTGCTGAGGCAGAAACTTTTCTTGCCGCCGAGATTGCGCGGGATCATATCGAGCATCCTACCAATCTGGAAGAGAAAGCCATTTCCCTCATCGGACGTCCTTTGTACGAAGCATTCATTAAAAACTATACTCACAAGCAGTGGGACCGTAATCCTAGAAATTTGCCTGCCGCTATTATAAATCGGCTTCCGTTCCGGACCTGCTATAATATGGATTACTTTAACGATACTTGGCAGGGGGTACCTAAAGATGGCTATTTCGGTCTGTTCAAAAATATGCTGAAGCATCCGAACATCACGGTACGTTTAAACTGTGACTATGCTGCAATACGGGATGAAATTCCGTCCGATGGGATGGTTATTTATACAGGTATGCCTGACCAGTTGTTTGACTACAAATACGGTGAATTGGAATGGCGTTCGCTTCGCTTTGAGTGGGAAACCTTGGATACACGTGATTTCCAAGGAACTACGGTCATGAATTACGCCGATCTTGATGCGCCTTATACCCGCATGCATGAATTCAAGCATTATCATCCTGAACGAATGGAACCCTTTAACAAAGAAAAAACTGTTATTTGCCGCGAATATCCTGCAACGTACAGCAAGGGAGATGAAGCCTATTATCCGGTAAATGACGAGCGTAATAATACGCTTTATATTCGGTATGCAGAGGAGGCCGCAAAGACTCCGAGGCTGATTTTGGGTGGGAGGCTTGGTTCATATCGTTATTGGGATATGGATAAGGCTGTCGCCAACGCGTTACATGTTTTTGAAACACAGATACGCAAATAAAAATTACTGTATAAAGAACTTATATCTGAGAAAGCACTGTGGAGCGGAGAGTTAGTAGCGTCCATGATCCGATATTTTTCTCATCGGTTGCAGCAAAATCGTTGCCTCAGAACATACTTGATGCCAGAATTCTCAGTAGGGAAGACAATGGTCGCAGGCTGGGGACACAAACCCACAGCTGATAAAGCCCGTGATTATGCGGCAAAACATAACCTTCCCTATATCGCGCTTGAAGACGGCTTCCTGCGCTCCCTTGATCTCGGATGTAAGGGGGCGCAGCCTCTTTCCCTTGTAGTTGACCATACCGGCATCTACTACGACGCCACTGAGCCATCCGATTTGGAGAATCTGCTGACCGGCTCCGGAGGGGATTTGGAAGGGCAGTTGCAGTCCGCCCAGCATGCCATTGAAGCTATCAAGCGTCACGATCTGAGCAAGTATAATCATGCGCCGCGTGCTGCTGAAAAATTGCTTGGTGATGCTTCGTGCCCGCGTGTTCTTATCCTTGATCAGACAAAGGGGGATACCAGCGTTACGCTTGGCCGTGCCGATGCTGAAAGTTTCACAGCTATGCTGGACGACGCGCAGATGCGGTTTCCCACCGCCCGGTTGTTCGTCAAGACGCATCCCGATGTGCTTGCGGGGAAAAAGCAGGGCTATCTGACCGAGGCGGCGAAGCGAAGAGGCATTGCGATCATCGCACAGGATGTTTCGCCGCTTTCCCTTCTTGCTCAAGCTGATGTTGTGTACACAGTCACCTCCCAGATGGGCTTTGAGGCCTTGCTGCTTGGTAAGGAAGTGCACTGTTTCGGCATGCCGTTCTATGCGGGATGGGGGGCAACGCATGATCGGCTTACTTGCCCGCGGAGGGCAAAACGCCGTACGGCGGAAGAGATCTTTGCCGCGGCGTATATGTTGTATGCGCGTTATGTGAATCCCGTGACCGCCAAGCGTTGTGACATCCATGAAGCCATTCGGATTCTGGCCGCCCAGCGTTTTCAGAATGAGCGGAATAAGGGGTTCCACGCATGTGTTGGCTTTTCCAGATGGAAACGTCCTCATGCCCGGGCCTTTTTGCAATCGACCACGGGAACCATCCGTTTTTTTTCTGATTGGTGGAAAGCCATCAAATGGGCGCAAGCAAACGGCGGCGATGTCGTGGTATGGGCGTCCAAATGCACAATAGGACTTGAGAGTTCCTGCCAGACTATGGGCGTCCGGCTGATACGCATGGAGGACGGCTTCATCCGTTCGGTGGGGTTGGGTTCGGATTTTAATTGGCCGTATTCGTTGGTGCTGGATGAGAAGGGCATTTACTATGATCCATCCAGTCCGAGTGGGCTGGAAGACATTTTGAATACCTTGCCTGAACATCCGGAGCGGGCCGAATTGTGCAGCCGGGCTTCCGCCTTGCGTGGCTTTATCGTCGAGAAGGGAATTACCAAATACAACACGGGTGTTGACGCAGTAACCCGTGGTGATTTTTCTGCAAAGGGACGTTTGCTCCTTGTCCCCGGACAGGTGGAGGACGACGCTTCCGTGCGGCTGGGCGGATGCGGGCTGTTTTCCAATGTGGATTTGCTCAAGGCCGTGCGGGAACGCCATCCGGATGCTTTCATCATCTATAAGCCGCATCCTGACGTGGAAAGCCGGAACCGGAAAGGGCGCATACCCGATGGAGAGGCGTTACGGTACGCGGATCGTGTTGTCCGCAACGTGCGTATGGATGTCCTGCTTGGCATCGTCGACGAAGTGCACACGCTCACGTCGCTGACGGGGTTCGAGGCATTGCTGAGGGGAATAGAGGTCCACGCTTATGGGGGGCCTTTCTACGCGGGGTGGGGGCTGACCCATGATCGGATTGATTTCCCCCGCCGGAAAGCCGGGCTTTCGCTTGAGGAGCTTATCGCAGGGACGCTGATACTCTATCCTTCGTATTACGATTGGCAGACGAAGGGATTCTGCACGCCCGAGGACATCTGTTACCGGCTTACCCAGCCAAAAGGGCAAATGCGCGGCAAGTTTTTTATGCGCACCTTTGCGGCGCTCAGGGAAAAGATAAGGAACGTATTCTGATCATGCGTACCTACTTGTTTCTTCAAGGCCCGCACGGGAGTTTTTTCCGTGAGCTGGGGCTGGCGTTACAGCGGGCCGGGCATCGTGTATTGCGCGTCAATATCTGCGGCGGTGACGTGGTGGATTGGCACTCGCGAGAGGCCGTGTGGTATCAGGGGCGGACCACGGACTGGAGCGGTTGGATCGGCGATCTCATGCGGCGCGAGGGCGTTACGGATCTGCTGGCCTTTGGGGACTGGCGGCCTCTGCATCGTGAAGCCATTCTGGTGGCAAAACTGCGGAATATCCGGGTGTGGGCATTTGAGGAAGGGTATTTGCGGCCCCATTATATCACGATGGAAGAGGGCGGGGTCAACGGCAACTCGATGCTTCCCCATTCGCCGGCCCTTTTGCGGGAACTTGCGGAATCCCATCCGGCCCCGCCGTCACCGGTTGCCGTACAGAATCCTCTTTCGGCACGCGTATGGAAGGCTATTGCCTATTATGCGGGGACCATTTTTTTGCGCCCGTTTTTCCCCTGTTTCCGGACGCATCGCCCGCAGAGCGCCGTGAGCGAAGTCTGGGGATGGTTCCTTCGCGTCCTGACCCGCCGCACATGGGAAAGGCGTTCGGCGGAGAGCGTCCGGGAAATCTACCGGTCGCGTGCGCCCTATTTCCTGTTTCCGCTCCAGCTTGATTCGGATTCCCAAGTCCGCCGTTATTCGCCGTTCAGCGGGATGAAGGAAGCCATTGCGCATGTACTGACTTCTTTTGCGCACTCCGCGCCCAAGTCCATGCATTTGCTGATCCGCAACCATCCTCTTGATAACGGGCTCATCAATTACCGGAGGTACATCCGCCGGTTCAGCCATGCCTGCGGGCTGGAAGGCCGGGTTCATTTCGTGGAGTCGGGCAGGGCCGCGCTTATGATGGACCGCAGCGAAGGGATGGTGGTCCTCAACAGCACGATCGGCATTTCCGGGCTTCAGCGGGGTATACCCGTCTATTGCGTTGGCACGTCCATTTATGCGGTGCGCGGGTTGGCTTCGTCGCAGGAAGAGCAGGATCTGGACGATTTTTGGAGCAACCCGCAGAAGCCGTGCCCCGAAACCCTACGGCATTTCGAGAAAGTTTTGAAATGCCGGACCCTCATCAACGGCAATTTTTATACGGAGGAAGGGGTGCGCCTGGCGATCCAGGGGGTCATGGAACGCATTGCCTGAGATGCCCTTGCGTTATCCCTGTTCTTTTCTATCCTCGGGGAAGCGTGGTTAGCCCGTCGGAGTCTGCGGCGGGCATGTCTTCCACCGCACAAGGACAAGGATGCGGCAGAGAGTTCTTGGCGGCAGGGGTTATCGTATGCCCGCTCTCCAGCAGGTCCTGGTTTCGTTGGCCTCCGCCACGGAAGTAAACATTCCAGCAGCGCAATATAGATAGGGATTTCAGCCGCAAACCGGAAAGTACACATGGGACGGACTGGTTTCCTGCGCCACGAACGTTTTCCCGGCATCGGGATGCGTACAACCCGGCTCTCCGCAGGTATCGTATGGCGGAACGCAAGGGATGCCCCCCCCCGTTATCTCAGGAGGGCATCCTTTGTTTTAACGTATTGACGGGCGATTATGTTTGTAACTCGTAGAGGCTCTCTCTGACGTTGTATTTGCATGGAAATGGAACGCTGCGTATTCCTGATGGAGCATCGTCACAATAGTGAATTATATAACTCATGAGAATTAGATGTATTATGGTTATAGAAGAGCTTTTTCCCGTTTTTTATCGGATGAATCATTGTTTTTTCACATGATGCTTGACAAGATTGGTTGAAGGTTGCAATAGTGGTTCTACCAAAAGAGAAAGGGAGAACCTCGCATGACGCATTCACAAGAGACTCCAGACCAATCTCAAAAGGCTGAACCTCTTCCCGAAACACGGGAACCCCTCAAGGCATATCAAAGGCTTTCCGAGAAAATACAGGATGCTATCGAAAAGGGCGGGCTCAAGGTGGGGGATAAGCTGCCCCCCGAGCGGGCGCTTGCCGAAACGTTCGGCGTTTCGCGGAACAGCGTCAGGGAAGCCATCCGCACGCTCTCGGAGCAGGGCATCCTCAAGAGCCGCCACGGCGACGGGACGTACATCTGCGGTTCCGATCTCGCGCCGCTGACCGCCGCCCTGCTCAATGCCGTCGACACGGAAGGAAAGTCATTTGACCATATTATGGAGTTCAGGCTCGTCATCGAGCCGTCCATAGCCCGGATAGCCACGGCACGGCATTCCGCCGAGCAGCTCCATCAGCTCAAGATCATTGTCTGCGATCAGCAGTTAAAACTCCTGCACGGGGAGAACGACGGCGAATTGGACGCCCAATTCCATACCCTCTTGGCGGCGGCGACCGGAAACCCGGTTTTCGTCGACATTGTCAGCCATCTGAACGAGCTCTTTTCCCACAACCGCGCGGACGATGTCCGTCTGAAGAGGCGGATGGAAGAAGCCATCAACGAGCATCTGATGATCATCGATGCCCTTGAACGCAAGGATGCGGACGCCTGCTCCGACGCGATGGCGCGCCATCTCCATGCCGTGGCGGAAAAGCATTTTCTGGCGCAGTCCCGGGAAAGGGGGAGCGCATGTTGACCGCCACCGCCGCGCCGCATCCGGCGGCCCCTCCAGCCTCTTCACCCACTTCCCTCTTTCCGGCTTTCTTGCCATTCCCTTTCCCCCGTTTTTCCGGCGGCGTTCCCGCAATCTTCCCCCATGCGCGATGACCCGCGCCTTCGTGGCCCCAAAGTGCTTTTCAATGCCAATGCATTGGAAAGAGACGGTTGATGTGTCAACGGCACGGAAAGGCGACTTTCCTCCTCAGCGTAATTTTTTGCCGATTGGAGAACCCCGCATGGACCTCACGTTATGGAAAGACAAGCTTGATGCGTATCTCGACCCTCAGGAAGGCGACATGCTCCGTTTGCTGGAGCGGATCGTCAACATGGATTCCTTCACGACCGACGCGCAGGATGTGGACCAATTGGGGACCGTCCTGACGGATTGGTTGCGCGAGGCGGGTTTCCAGACGTTCATGATGCCCAAGACGGAAGCGCCCGCCGACGAGCCGTGGCAGGCGGATCTTGGCCACGTCTTCATGGCCAAGACGCACGGGCGCGAAGCGGAGCCGGGGATCGTGTTCCTCGGGCATATGGATACGGTTTTCCCCAAGGGTACGGCGCAGGCGCGGCCCTTCAAGATAGAGGGCGATCGGGCCACCGGGCCCGGCGTGGCCGACATGAAGGCGGGGCTTGTGGCCAACCTGTTCGCGGCGCGGGCCCTGAAGCGGCTCGGCCTGATCGATTGCCCCATGACCCTCATGTTCTCGCCCGATGAGGAGCTGGGCTCCCCCTCGGCTTCCCGGACCCTGGCGCAGGTCTTGCCCGGCGCACGCGCCGCCATCAACTCGGAACCCGGCGGCCCCGGCGGGCTTGTTACCGTATCCCGCAAAGGTTCAGGCCATATGTTCCTGAAAGTACAGGGCAAGGCGTCCCACGCGGGGCGCTGTTATGCGGACGGGGCTTCGGCCATCCTTGAAATCGCGCACAAGACGCTGGCGATCGACACTTTTTTGGATCTGGACCGTGGGCTCACCGTCAATACGGGCCTGATCAGCGGCGGGGCTTCCGCCAACTCCGTGGCCCCGTGGGCCGAATCCCGCATCCATCTGACCTACAGGACGCTTGAGGACGGGCAAAAGGTCGTCGCGGGCATCCGTGACGCCGTTTCCCGCACCGTGATCCCCGGAACGTCGGCCTCCATCAGCGGCGGGCTGCGCCTCTATCCCTTCGAGCGCTGCGAAGCGGGCGACAAGCTCTTCGGGCTCGTCAAGGACGCCGGGGAGCTCCTCGGCATGTCCATCAAGGGCCAGCATTACGACAGCGCGTCCGAAGCCGGCTTCAGCTCCAGCCTCGGCGTCCCCACCATCTGCAACATGGGCCCGGAAGGGGAACATATCCACTCCCTCAACGAATACCTTGTCCCTTCTTCCATCGTGAAGCGGTGCAAGCTCATCGCCCTGACGGCGCTGCAGGCTTCCCGCGTTTTCCAGCCGGGCAAATAAAAAACCTGCCACAGGCCTGAACTGGCAGGTTCGGGCATATGGCAGGCAAGGACAGCCAGTGCGGTGTTCCACGGCAAGGGAGCGCACCGTCTGGCGGCGAAACGGGTAAAGGCGATACGTCGTGGTTTGCCTGCGGTTTTGCGGATCGCGGGCAAAACAGAAAGGGCGGCGTTTGCCGTATGGAGGGAAACCAGCGGGTTTTCCTCTTCGGGCTGTTGCAGTAGCCGGGCGCCGCCGTGGTTTCCTGACGTTTCCCGCGTCCTCCTTCATCCGGCATGAAGGGGGATACTTTTGTGGATAAGGGGAAAGGCTTCATCCGAAAGAATCGTTTGCTTTCGATCCGTTAGGCTATTCCGTGTACAAAAGGACGCGCCTCGCTATGGTGAACATATCAGATGAACATGCGCAAAGAGGCCCTGCCCGGAACTTCGAGCGGGGCCTCTGCTATGGCGATGGCGCATGTTCCCGAAAGGATGGACCACTGGGCGGTTCCCCTCCCATTGGTTTTGGGAAGAGGAATCTCTCGAACCATGTGAAGCCTGAATCCAGTGGATCTGGGAGCTGCTCAGCCTTATTCTATTCTTTTTATTGGTTCATATGAATGGGATTTATTGAAGGCGGTCCCCGCCGGGACCATCAGCTGCGCCGCTTCGTTGTACAGCATGGTCGTGTCGATGGAAGCATGTCCCGCAAGCGCCTGTATGCTTTCAAGGCGGACCCCCTTGCTGGCGAGATAGGTAAAACAGGAGTGGCGGAACCAGTGCGGGGAGACATCCGGCCTGTTCATGAGTGCCGTCAGCCATTTCTTGACCATATGGTACAGGGCGTGGCGTCCGATCCGCCGGGATGGTTTCCTGAGGTTCCCAAAGATGGGCTGATTTGGAGACGTCCCGGTCAGTTTTCCATATTCGTTAAGGCCTTCGTCAATTTCATCAGGAAGATAAATGCGCCTTTCCTTTGAGCCCTTGCCCAGGACATTGAAATAGCGTTGCCCCTGCCAGACGGTGACGTCTTTCCAGCAGAGGGAAACGGCCTCTTCTCCGCGCAATCCGGTCATAAAGAGAGTCTTCAGAAGGAGAATGTCCCGCCGCGGGGCTCCGTGTTCCGCAAGGCGGTCGAACAGGAGCAGCATCTCCGATTCAGAAAGGCTGTGCGTGAGGTTCCCGGGGAGTGAAATCCCCGCGCCGTTCTTCCGTTTTTTAATGAATGCCGTGGGGTTCAGGGCAATGGCGCCCGTGTCTGCCAGCCGTTTGAAGTAACTTTTCAGAGCTCCGATAATCGTATTCACCGAACGGGGCTTGAGGCCTTTCATCCTGCATTGCCTGATATAGCTTTCGACATCACGGGCCGTAACGGAGAACGAAGGCTTCCGGGCGTAGTTCAACAGCTCGACGACATAGCGGCAATACAGTTCCACGGTCGCCAGCGATTGCGTGTAAACGGCATTGAGGAAAACAAGGATGATGCGCTCGTCGGGAAGCAGTGCATCTTGTGCGGATACGTAGGCCGAGACGTCCGCGTATTCGAGGCTTCGATCAAAGTACCGCAGGATCCGTTTTCTGCTAAGAGGCTCCCAGTCGTCCAAGACAGGGAGTTCTCCGTTGGAGATGACTTCAGGGAGCGTTGCCATGCCAAGCCCTAGGGTTCCGGTTGATTCTCTATTTAACTTAACACTTATTAAGATAAATAGCAAACCGCCCCAAAAGCTGTTTTCCTGTTCAGGCGTCCAGCGCGCCGTTTACGCTTCTTTAGGCCTTCCATGAAATACGAGTCAAAGATTTTTTTAAAATGCCTTAAAACGGAAATTTGAAGGAACAATCTGAAGCGTTCCGTCCCCGGGCCGCTTCGGAATACGAATGCTTTCCTCCACGGCCATTGGCTCAGGCGTCTGGGCTGGCGGAATCCCCGGCATCGGTTTCCTTCCGCGCCACTGCGGTGAGGCGTGACGGCTGAGGCCGCCACGCCCGATACGGAGGATGCAGTTATCGGTTGCGTTCCGGAAAGGTGGGATCACTGGAGGACGCGGCATTCTCCGGCGCTGTTTTTGTTTGCCCGCGCGTGGTGTTCTGAGGTATGGTCTGCTTGCCGGTTGAAAATCTTTTTATCTTATGAGGGAGTTCATGCCCAAAGATTATACGCAACGCCGCAACGAGCGATGGGAAACGGTGTTTCCCGGCATCGGGCTTGAAAGCATCCTTGGCAGGATTCTCCGTATCGCGCGCTATCATAACCATAAAAGTACGGAAACAATGAAGCCCTTCGGCATCAAGAACGGAGAGGCCGACGTGCTGTCGGCGCTGCTTCATGCCGGGCCACCGTATACGCTCAATCCGAAAGACATCACGAAACACGCCTACAGGACTCCGGGGGCGATCACCAACGTCATGGATCACCTTGAGGAAAAGGGGCTGATCCGGCGCAATGCGGATCGGGAGAACCGCCGGAACGTCCTTGTGGAATTGACCCCGGAGGGGCTGGAGATGGCCCGCGAGTCGTTCCTCGCCCAGACGGACATGGAAAAGCGGCTGCTTACCATGCTTTCCCCGGAAGAAAAGGAGCAGCTCCGGACGCTCTTGAAGCGCATCCTGCTGGATCTGGAAGAGCGCGGGGAAGTCTAGGCCGCGTCCCCGCAAGGCCCGGTGAGGGCATCCATTGAAAAAAGCCCCCGGAAAGCGTTTTCCGGGGGCTTTGCCATAGGTGCTGCCGGATCTAGAACTGCTTAGGCCCGATCAGCTTGAACACCCTCAGGATGGTGTAGTTGGCGAGGAACGTCAGCGCAAAGAGCCCGAGCGTGGCGGGCATCCCCCAGCCGTAGACGACGTAGCCGTGGAAAATGAAATTGACGTAGAAGAAGATGAACACGGCCATGTTCCACATGCCCGCCTCCACGGAAACCGTGGTCTTCAGCTCGCTGTCCACCATGCGCAGCAGGATGAGCCCGGTGGGGATGGTCCCCGTGCAGGTCCCGAACATCATGACCGTCCGCTCGAAGGAATAGCCGGGGACGCGGCGTCCGAAGTACAGGATGAAGAACAGCGTGAACACGGCGAGGATGAGGGAAAGGGCCACGATGGGGAGGATGTAGTCCTTCACCACCGCGAACTTGATGCCGATGAGGGTGCTGAGCAGCAGGAATTCCATCATCCACCCGGTCAGGCGGGTCATGGAGTCGCCGTCGATGAGGTGGACGATGCCGAGCTTGCGCATCGCGAAGCGCACCAGCATCCCGGACAGCATGTTGATGAAGAAGAACAGCCCCCACATGGTCCCCCCGATGCTCGGGGGGACGCGCGTAGCCACGGCCTCGACGGCGTAATAGGCCAGCATCCATGCGCCCAGCACCAGCGCCAGCTGGAGGGCCAGCGAATCGACGTTGGAGTTCTGCGTGACCTGGCGCAGGCCGCAGGGCCGGTTCTCCGGTGCGAGCAGGCCGGTCTTCACTTCTTCCGGGACGCTGCCCACGGGGTAGGTGTTCAGCCCCTTCCGCACGCCCCAGCGCACCAGCGGCACGCCGATGGCGAACGCCACGATGAAGCCGGCCCCGGCGAAGGTCATCCCGAGCTGCCCCATGCCGGAATGTCCGAACTTTTCCCAGACCAGCCCGGTGGAAATGGCCTGCCCCGGCCCCGCCGCGAACCCCTGCGCCGCGAGGAAGCCGATGGATTCAAGATAATCCCGCCCGGTCAGCGCGTTGAGCAGATAGACGATGCCCGTCGCGAGGATGAGCTGCGAACAGAGGCCCATGTAGAACATCTGCGCCTGCCAGATCGAACCGCGCACCATTTCCTTGGTCGCGGAGCCCTTGCTCTGGTCGACCTTGCTCATGCCCCTCAAGCCGATGCAGACGAAGGAAATGGTGAAGAAGTGGTAGGCCAGCGCCGGGTACAGTTCGGGCTGGACCTGCGGAAAGCCCGTGGTGTTGAGGATGAAAAAGCCGATCACCCCGCCCGTGAGACAGGCGGGAACCATAAAATTCTGGAGAAACTTGATCTTGGCCCGAAGCAGGACGCCGAGGAGGAGAAGCAGAGACAAGAATCCGAATGCGATCAGTAAGGACATGTCGAAAAAGGGCTTCATACGCGTTCTCCTGATGTGGAAGGGACCGAGGGTTATTCCGGGCACGGCGGGACGGCGTCCGTCAACTCGCCGTCCCGTGCGACAAGGACGCCGCGCTTGATCACAAACCGGGGCATGGGGCCTTCGAGCAGGGCGCAGGCCCTGTTTTCGACGGGGAACACGACCATATCCGCCCAACAGCCTTCCGACAGCCCGTAGTCGGGCAGGCCCAGCACGGACGCGCTGCCGTATGTGCCCGCGTCGTAAGCCAGTTCCAGATCCTCACGGCGGCGGAAGTCGCTGAGGTAGGCCAGCAGCATGACCCGCTCGCGCATGTCGTTCATGCCGTAGGGCCCCCAGAGGTTGCGCATGTTGTCCGTACCGACGCCGTAACGGACCTGCCAGCGCCGGGCCTGCTTGAGGGAGGGGAAGGGGACATGGCCGGGGACGTGGGTGATGATGCCGATGCCGAGCTCCTGAAAGGCTTCGGCTATGGGCTGGTACCGGGTGTCGGGGAGGTTGGCGAGGCACCACGCGTGGCTGATGGTCACGCGGTCGCGGAGATCGTATTCCCGGATTTTCTTGAAGAGCAGATCGAGCGAGAAAAGGCCCATCGAACCGAACTCATGCAGGTGCAGATCCACTTTGGCGCCGTGTTCGGCGGCCAGACGCAGGGTCAGCTCCACGGAGCGCACGGGATCGCGGTCCCGGTCGCAGGGGTCGGCCCCGCCGATACTGGAGGCTCCCGCGCGCAGGGCCGCGGCAATGGTCTGTTCGGGATCGGTCTTCATGTTCAGGATGCCGTTTGAGGGCATGGCGACATACTCGATGTCCAGCACGTCCCGGAAGGCTTCCCGGGCGCGGGCCGCGTCTTCAAGCTCCGCAAGCCCGAACACGCCCACGTCGATGTGGCCCCGCACATGGGTCGTACCGCGCCGGATCGCTTCCCGGAACTGCACGTAACAATTCCTCAGGCTGTTCATGCGGCCGTGTTTGGCGAGGTATTCGGCTTCCGCCTTCGCACGCCCCGGGACCGTATCCGCATAGTCGTAGTCGACCCACGGTCCGCCCACAAATGTCTGTGCCGGATGGATATGGGCGTTGACGAAACCGGGCGCCGCCATGTGCCCTTCGGCATCCAGGCGGGTGTCCGCGAGGGACGGAGGCAGATCGGGCGCGATCCGGACAATCCGTCCCGCCTCGACGAGTATGTCGGCACAAACGCCGGACGGTGTTTTCACATGCTGCAACAGCAGTTGTGCGGCCATGCGGACCTCCATAATTTTATATTAAAAAGTTTAATATTAAATTATAATTTTCTGATACTCCGGCCGTGAGCAAAAGGCAAGAGAAAAATGCACATTTCGCACAAGCGATATATGAAAAGAAATGAAGGGGTTCCGTGTAATACGTTGAGGCTGCCGCGTGAAAGCGTGGGGGGACGGGAAAGCGTGGGCGGCATCCGGTATGGGTTCTGGAGAAACAAAAAGATGAGGAGAGGGGGAACAGGCGCGCAGGCCGTCAGGTTTTGGGAAGGGGATCCCCGCAATGCTTTCCTGCCGCCTCAAGGCCAATCGGCGTTGAAGCGTTCTATCATGCGGTAATATTGACAGTACAAACAAGTTATTGCAAGAAATGGCATAGGGAATGCCCGGAAAAGAGGCGGACACCCCGCGCACCGGAAAATGGGGCGGCGGTTTCCGCAAGGGTGCCTGCGGGCGTGTCGCTGGAGTACGGCGAAACCTTCCCCGGCGGGAACCCCGGCCCGGCGGAGTGCCGTTGAAGCCGCCCTCGCGGGCTTCCGGGATATCCGTATCGGCTCCTCAAACGTTGCGGCCGTCTTCACACGCCGTCCCGGACGGGGGCGGCGCGTTTCCTTTTGGCCGCCTTTTTCCAACGGCGCATCGTATCTGCAACCTTCAATCGGCAAGAATGGTTATGGATTCCAACCAAAAGACCATCAAAGGCGCGCAGAGCGTCTATCGCGTGCTGAACATTCTGGAAGAGGTGATCCTCTGCGGCGACCGCATGATAACTCCCAAAGAGCTGAGCGCGTCCCTCGATATCCCCGTTGCCACCGTCCACAGGCTGTTGACGGTGCTGCGCCAGAAAAATTTTGTGGCCTGCGACCCGGCCACCAAGAAATACCACATCGGGGATTCCTGCCTCATCAGCCCGCGCATGGACGTCGCCGCCTTTATCCGCGCCCGGTTTCTGCCGCTGGCGGAACGCATCTCCCGCCGCTTCGGCTATTCGACCATCCTCTATGCCCGGAGCGGCTACGACGCCGTGTGCGTGGAGCGTCTCGACGGCTGGCATCCCATACAGGTTTTTCTCAATAAAACAGGCGACCGCCGCCCGCTCGGCATGGGATCGGCCACCCTTTCCATTTTAGCCGCCATGCCGGAAGATGAGGCGGAAATGATCCTTACCCACAACGAGCAGGAAATCCGGTTCGTGCTCAAGACGGATTTCTCGGCATTGCGCGGTTTCCTGGCCGAAGCCCGCCGGAAGGGGTATGCCTCGGCCCAAGGGATGTTGCTTGAAGGGACCATCGGCGTTTCCCATGTCCTGCGCATGGGGAATGAGGCCGTGGGGAGCATTGCCATAGACGCCGTCCGTTCCGAGCAATGGGACAAGGATCAACCGAAAATCATTCAAGAACTGCAAAGCGCCCTGTCCTGATCCCCCCACGCCGGGCCCATTTGCGGTGTCCGCCGCTCCCCCTCCAGCGTGCGGCTGGAAGGTAACCCGCATCCCCGGCGCTTGCGCGTCCCCTTCCTTCCGGGGGCGGGCATTATCGCCCCGGGCCGGGTGCCCGATCTCCGCAGGGGCCGCAACGCCCGGTGTCGGCCCTCTTCGGCTCTCCGCCTTCCGGCTTCCGATTCGTCCCGCCCATTCCTTTCGCCGTTCCCCTATCATCCCGCTCCGTCCCACTTTCGGGCCGGTTTCGCCTTTCAGGGCGCGGCCTTCTCGCCGCGTGCCGTCACTCCGCTTCCGCCCTGCTTTTGGAACCCCGCCGTATCGGATCGTTCCTTTTTGAGCATTGGTGGGGCATTATAAAAATAACTATACAAGTAAGCGTATTAGAGGGAGGAAAAAGAGAAAAATGCTTTATTGGTAACGGCTTCATGATACTTTTTTCTTCTTTCCCCGCCGCCGCGCGCCTTGACGAAGGCTTATAAAACCGCTACTCAAATCATATTGTAACACCTTTATCATATTATGATAAAACATCCGGCCCTTCATCCGGCGCCAGCGCCCACGGGAGTGCACTATGCGGATACCCAGCGGTTACCTGTACTACGACACCCCAATCGGCATCCTCTGCCTTGATACGTTGTTCCCAAAACCTCCGGGGCAGCTCAGAAATCCCCTTACCTTCGATTTCCCCGTTGTCTGCCGGGTCTTGCGCGGCGTCGGGGCCAAAGAAATCCTGTCCAGCACCTCGGCGCAGCTCGAAACGCTGTTCGTCGACGCCGCCCGCGAACTTGAGCGGGACGGGGTCAAAGCCATCGCCGGAAGCTGCGGCTTCATGGCCCTGTTTCAGAAGGCCGTGGCCAGCGCCGTTTCCGTCCCGGTGCTCATGTCCAGCCTTGTCCAGATCCCGCTCATCCATACCTTGCACGGCCCGGGCTGCCGCATCGGCGTGCTCACCGCGCATTCCGGCTCGCTGACGCCCGAGCATTTCCGGCAGGCGGGCGTTCCCGACGCCCAGATCGACGCCCTGGCCATCGCGGGCATGGAGAATTTCCCGGTTTTCCGGAAGACCATTCTGGAAGGGGCCGCGCCCGTCATGGACACGGACGCCGTGGGCGCGGAGATCGGGGCCGCCGCGGTCGCCATGACGGACGGGCAGCCGCTGGACGCCCTGCTGCTCGAATGCACGGACCTGAGCGTGTTCGCCCGGACCGTGCAGGAGGCGGTTTCCGTCCCGGTTTACGATATCAATTCCCTGATCGCCTACGCGGCCTTTTGCGTGCGGCGGAACCAGTGGGTGTGACGGGCAACCGCCCGCCCCAAACTTGAGAGGAGGAGTTTATGGGAGGCATTGAGCGTTTCGGTCTGCCCAAGCAGGGCGGCGTGCCCGCTTCGCAGGCGGTGAAGGCGGACGGCTGGCTGTTCGTCGCCGGTCAGGTCCCGAAAAACGCCGAAGGGGAATTTGTGGTCGGCGGCATCGCGGAACAGGCCCGGCAGACGCTGGACAACCTCATGAAAACCCTCCGTCAGGCAGGCTACGGCCCCGAGGATGTGGTCAAAGTCAACGTCTGGCTGGACGATCCCCGCGATTTCGCCATCTTCAACCGCATCTACAGCCAGTATTTCTCCATCGAACACGCCCCGGCCCGCGTGACCGTGCAGGGGCATATGATGAACGATTTCAAGGTCGAGATGGACTGCGTGGCCTGGAAGGAACCCCGATGAACGCCTCATTCGACGTCGTCATCGTGGGCGGCGGCGTAACCGGGGCCGCCGTCGGGTACGGGCTGGCGAAACGGGGCGTGAAGACCTGCCTTGTGGATGCCGTCCCCACCTTCTCCCGCGCTTCCCGGGCCAACATGGGCCTGATCTGGTGCCAGTCCAAGGCGCTCGGCTGCCCGCAGTTCGTGCGCTGGGGCTTCGCCTCCTCGCGGGCCTACGGCAAGCTGGCGGCGGAGTTGAAGGAATTGTCCGGCATCGATACGGGCTACGCGCCCACGGGCGGGATTATCCCCTGCCTCGGGGAAGCCGAGCTTGAGGCGCGCGCCCAGTTCATCGAAAAGCTCCGGGCTGAAACCGAGGACGGCACGTACCCGGCCTCCGTGCTTTCCCGCAAGGAACTTGAAGGCATGTTGCCCAAGGTCCCCTTCGGCCCGGAAGTTTCCGGAGGGATCTGGTCCGACATGGACGGCTACGTCGATCCCCTGCACCTGATGTTCGCGTTCCGCAAAAGCTTCGTCAGGCTCGGCGGCACGCTGTTTGCCGGGGAACGGGTTTCGGAAGTGAAGCCCTCCGGCAAGGGCTATACCGTCGTCTGCGGAGGCCGGACGCTGGAATGCGGCAAGGCCGTGCTCGCCGCCGGGCTCGGCGTCCGCAAGCTCGCGGCGCAGCTCGGTACGGACATCCCCGTCTTCCCCAACAAGAGCCAGGTGATGCTCCTGGAGCGCATCCCCGCCGATGTCCTCCCCATCCCCCTGCTCGGCATCGCCCGTACCTTCGGGGGCACGGTAATGATCGGCGCGGCCCACGAGAACATGGGCATGGACAGGAGGCTCACCCCCGAAGTGCTCGCCGCCAACGCGCAATGGGCCGTCCGTGTCTGGCCGGAGCTGGAACGCAAGCGCATCCTGCGGTTCTGGACCGGGCTGCGCGTGTGGCCGAAGGACGCCTACCCCATTTACGACCGGATTCCGGGGCACGAGAACGCCTTCGTCTTCGCCATGCACAGCGCGGTGTCCCTTGCCGCCATTCTGGAGCAGGCCCTGCCCGACTATGTCATGGGCAAGCCGCTGCCGCCGGACGGGGCCATCTTCGGGCTGTCCCGGTTCGCCGGAGGCGGCTCGGGATTTCAGGGATCGGCGGCCTCGTCGCCCCATGCCGAGGCTCCGAACAAGTGACCGCCTTCAACCCTTTTTCAAGGAATACGGCTATGTCCGCTTCACAAGCCGCGGCGGGGGACGCCGCTCTGGTCAATGTTACGTTTGAGGGCAAGCCCTGCGCCGTGCCCGCCGGGAAAACCGTGGCGGCGGCGCTTCTTGGGGACGCGCACGCCGGGTATACGAGCATCCATCCTCTGACCGGGGAACGCCGGGCACCCTTCTGCATGATGGGCACCTGTTTCGAATGCCTCGTGGAAATCGACGGCCAGCCCAACCGTCAGGCCTGCCTCACGATTGTCCGTGAGGGCATGGACATCAAACGCCAATACCCCGACAAGGAGCAGGAGCGATGAGCCGCCAGTGGGATGCCCTCGTCATCGGCGCGGGTCCGGCCGGGCTGCGCGCCGCCAGCGTCATAGCCGAATCCGGGCTTGAAGTCGTCCTTGTGGACGAACAGGCTTTTCCCGGCGGCCAGATCTACCGCCATGTCACGGCTCCGGGCGCGGAGGAGCGTTTTGCCGAGGCCGCCGATTACCGCGACGGCACGGAGCTTGTCCGGCGCTTCCGGCGTTCCGGCGCGGAATACCTGCCGGAAACGACGGTCTGGTTCTTGGAACAGGATCGCATCCTGGCCTCCCGTGGTGAGGAAGTCCTCGATCTGCGGGCCAGAAACGTCATCATCGCCGTGGGCGCGATGGAGCGCCCGGTCCCCTTCCGGGGCTGGACGCTTCCCGGGGTCATGAACGCCGGGTCGGGCGACATCCTCCTCAAGACGGCGGGCCTGCTTCCGGAAACGCCGGTGGTGCTCGCGGGCAGCGGCCCCCTGCTCTACCTTGTGGCGAGCCATCTGATCCGCAAGGGGCACCCCCTCGCCGCCGTGCTGGATCAGACGCCGCCCAGCAACATGCTCAAGGCCGCGCCGCACCTCCCGGCGGGGCTGCTCGGCCTGCCCCTGCTGCTCAGGGGCCTGTCCATGCTCAACGACGTGCGGAAGAGCGGGACGCCCGTGTACCGTGACGTCAGCGGCATCGAGGCGCAGGGTGCGGATCGCCTTGAGCGCGTTTCCTTCTTTTCCAAGGGGACGGCGCACACGCTGGAAGCCGCGACCCTGCTGTACCACGGCGGGGTCATCCCGCGTACGCACATGGCGAACGCGCTGGATCTGCCCCACCATTGGGATGCGCGCCAGCAGTGCTGGACCGTGGCCTGCGACGGCTGCGGCAGGACGGCGCGGGAAGGCGTGTATGTCGCCGGGGACTGCAGCCGCGTACGCGGTGCAGCCGTCGCTGGGATAGCGGGAGAACTGGCGGGTCTGGCCGTGGCGGAGCGGCAGGAAGGCATCGGGCCGGAGGAATTCAGGCGGCGCAGCGCACCCCTGCTGCGTTCCCTTGCCGTACAGACGGCATCCAAGGCTTTTCTGGACGCATGGTTCTCGCCGCGCAAGGATCTGTATGCCGTGCCGGACGACGTAGCCGTGTGCCGCTGCGAGAACGTCAGCGCGGCGGATATCCGGGAAGCCGTCCGCGACGGCCTGACCGACATCAACGAAGTAAAGCTGCGCACGCGGGCGGGCATGGGCAATTGCCAGGGCAGGACCTGCGGCCCGGCTCTGGCGGCCATTGCGGCGGAAACCGCGGGCAGGGCCATACCCGACATGGGGCGCCTGCATGTCCGCTCCCCCCTGCGGCCCGTGCCGCTTTCCGCCCTCCTGCGGCTTCCCGAAACGAAGTAACCCATTCCCGCAACCGTGAATCTCCCCGCTACAAGGACATCCCATGCACATTGTCGACTACTTCGTCATCGCCGGCTATTTCGCGCTGGTCATGTACCTCGGCTATTACTCGATGAAAAAGGTCTCAAACTTCGACGACTACGCCGTCGCCGGACGCAGTATGCCGCTTCCGATCTTTTTCGCCGCCATCGCCGCCACCTTGTGCGGCGGAGGCGCAACCATCGGGCGTATCTCTTTTATGCATACTACAGGGATCATCGTGTTCTTCGCGCTTACCGGCGTCGTCATCAACCAGATTTTCTCCGGGTTGTTCATCTCCGGGCGCGTCCACAACGCCGGGAAAAATGTCTACAGCCTCGGGGACCTGTATGGGATTTACTATGGGCGTTCCGGTCGCTTGCTTTCCAGTGTGTTCGGATTCCTGTTCTGCGTAGGGGCGTTCGGGGTACAGATCCTGGCGATGGGCGCCATCCTCCAGACCGCCACGGGCATCAGCCTCATCCCCGCCGCGCTGATCGCCTCGATCGTGACGTTGGCCTATACGTGGTCGGGCGGCATCCTCGCCGTAACCCTCACCGACGCCGTGCAGTACGTCATCATCGTCATCGGGGTTACGCTCTGCGCCTATCTCGCCATCGATCACCTCGGCGGGTTCGACGCCATGATGTCGATCCTCTACTCCAACCCGCGCTTTGAGACGAACATGAAACCCCTGGCCAACTGGTCCCTTGTCCAGTTCCTCGGCCTGTTTTTCAGCTTCCTGCTCGGCGAGTTCTGCGCGCCGTACTACATCCAGCGTTACGCCTCCACCAAGTCCGCCAAGGACAGCAAGAACGGTCTGCTCATTTTCGGCGTACACTGGATCTTCTTCATGGCCACCACCGCCGCCATCGGCCTGGCGTCCATGGCGATCCAGCCCGACGTGAAGCCCGACCTGGCCTTCACCAACCTTATCCGCGACATCCTGCCCCCCGGCATCACCGGGCTCGTGTTCGGAGCGCTGCTCGCCGCCGTCATGTCCACCGGCGCGGCCATGATCAACACGTCCGCGGTCATCTACACCCGCGACATCTACAACAAGTTCATCAACACGGCCGCTACGCAGGCCCAGCTCCTGCGCCAGTCCCGCCTGTCCACGCTGGTCGTGGGCGGCATCTCCATCGGCGTGGCCATCATCTTCCAGGACGTGTTCGGGCTGATGATCTACATGTTCAAGCTGTGGCCTTCCGCCATCCTTCCCCCCTTGATGTGCGGCCTGCTCTGGGGCAAGATCTCCCCCTACGCGGGCGCTCCAGCCGTCATCGCGGGCGGCTTGAGCTTCTTCCTGTGGAGCGACAAGGTGCTTGGGGAACCCTTCGGCATCCCCGCCAACTTCATCGGCATCGGCATGAACTGCCTCGTACTGTTCTTCGTCCACCAGAAGATGAAGGGCCACAAGCCCGAAGGCCCCTTCCTCCCCGACCTCAACTAACCGCCGGAGGCGTCACCATGTGGCTTCAACTGACGAAATACCTGTTCTATCTGTCTTTCTTCCTGAATATCGTCTGCGGCGTGTGGGTGTTCTTCGGCATCATCCAGTGGCTCAGGGATCTGAACAAGCAGTAGGCCCGCTTCCGCCGGAAAAAGGCCGCAACGCATTCCCATAAAAAGGGGGGGGAGCTATCTCCCCCCCTTTTTATGGGAGCGCCGGGAGCGGCCCCGGTTTTTGTTCCGGCGTGTGGCTCAGGAACGGGCGTCTTGAGCCGCCTCCAGCCCTCTCAGCAGCATGGCGCGGATAGCGCTCCCGTTTTCGGGCAGATCATAGTCTCCGACGAGCCGCCCCGGATAATGGTAGAGCACGCCGTCCGCTTCGTTCTTTTGCAAAGCCCGGATCAACGCGGCTTCCCCGTGTTCGAGGACAAAGGCGGCGAACGCCCGCACGCGCTGCTTGTTGAACATGGGGTTGTCGCAGGGGAATGCCGGGCACTCCCAGCAGCCGTTGAGCTTTTTTTGTTTGCAGCAGTTGAAGGGCTGGCACCATGACCTGTCCTTGCATCCCTCATTCCTGCACCCCGCGCATGTGGGGTTCTCGCTGCACACGCAGCACGCCAGCCCGCAGAGGGCCATGCCCTTTCCCGCGTCGAAATACGTCCGGTCCGCCCTTTGGAACAAGGCAGGGCCGCCCTCTTCTGAAGGTTCGAAACCGTATTGTTTCAGCAAAGATACGCGCTCATGGGCATGGGGGACGATGACGCGCAACCCACGGAGCGCATGGGCGGGGATAAGCGTCAGGACGGCAAACCGGAGCGCTTCCTCAAGATAGCTTTCGGAATCGTGTTGTCCGGCAAGCCCGATCCGCATGGTCTTTGCGGAGTCATTCCCTGCGGTTGCGGAGGAGCATTCAAGGGTGCCGACGGCGTTCCCGGTTTCCTTGGAAAGAATGGCGAAGCGGAAGAGCCCCTTTTCCTGAGACTGGGAGCCCGCTTTCCGTCCGCCGCCGTTGATCCCTTCGTGCATCCCCTGACAAGGGCCGCCGCAAGCCCCGGCCTCCGTTACGGCGGCGGAATGTGGCCAATACGTAACCATGCCTTCCGTATAGGACGGGCCTGCCATACGGAAAGACAGGCGAGGGGTTTCGCAGGGGAAGGCTGTTTCATGAGGCTTCATTGGGCGGCTCTCCGTTTGCTGGTGGAGGATGCACGGAAGACGGAAAGAAAAGCCGAGAAAAACGGGGAAAGCGGCCTCCGGGGAAAGGCCATCCGAAAGCTTGGGAGAGGGGGAAACGCTAGAGCTCGGTGATTTGCCCCCCGGTGACGTTCAGCGCCTGCCCGGTCATGTAGGCGGAAGCGTCCGAGCGGGACGGTGGCAATGGCCCGCCGCATGGTTTCCTCGGGCATGCAGCCTTCGGCGGCGGCTTCGCGGGCGTACCGCTTCACGTTCATTTTATATCCGTAAGGATCTGGCCGGGGCAGAGGGCGTTGGCCCGGATGCCTTCAGCCGCGTACTCGACGGCGAGGCACTTGGTAAACATGATGAGCCCGGCCTTGCTGACCGGATAGGCGCTGCTTTTGGGCAGGCCGGACGCCTCGGCGATCTCCGCAAGGCACATGGGTGCGTCCTTCCGGGTCAGGATCTCCAGAGGCTGTATGGCGCGGGTCAGAACTTGGATGGAAGCCGACATGCTGCCCTCTCTTTTATTCCGTAGTACGGAATGCTATTCCGTTTAACGAAATCGTGAGATCACAGTATGTTGTTGTCCTTTTTCCATCAAGCGATTTTCCCGCCGGAAAGCGCCTGTGGCGAAAAAGGGTTGCCCGCAGCGGGCTGATTGAGGGACGCCTCCCGTTTCTGGCTTTCCCCGGTTTGGGCGAACGCGGAACATGGCGGAGGCATTGCCAAAATAAGCCGAACTCCGTATCCCGTTTCAAGGAACATCACGTCAGGCCGCCTTGCGGGGCGGATTCCTCCCGTAACCGCAGGCGGCCCGCCCCATTCCGTCCTCAACCGTGTATCCGTCCGGCGGTCAGCCGGAGAAGGAGCCTTTCATGGAACTGGAGAGCGCGACCGGGAAACTCAATGCCTACTTTGACGGGCGCCAGCCGGAGATCATGGGCATGATCGAGCGGCTGGTAAACATGGATTCCTTTTCCGAAGACGGGGAGGACGTGAACAAGGTCGGGGAAACCGTTTCCGGCTGGATGCGGGAGGCGGGATTCCATACGGAAAAGATCGCCAAGCCCGCCATCGACCCCGACGAGAGCTGGATGGAGAAGCTCGGCAACGTGTTTTCCGCCCGTACCCACGAGCGGGAAGCCGGGCCGGGCATCGTTTTTCTGGGGCACATGGACACGGTGTTCCCCGCCGGAACGGCGGCGGCCCGCCCCTTCCGGGTGGAGGGGGGCCGCGCCTACGGCCCCGGCGTGGCCGACATGAAGGCCGGGGTGGTCGCCAACATGTTCGCCGCCCGCGCCTTGAAGGATCTCGGGCTCATCGACGTTCCCATGACGCTCATGTTCTCGCCCGACGAGGAGCTGGGGGCACCCACGGCTACCCGCGTCTACCGTGAGCGGATCAGCGGGGCGCGCGCCGTCATCTGCGCGGAACCGGGGTTCCCGGACGGCGGCGTGACCACCGAGCGCCGGGGCTCGGGGCATTTCCACATGCGGATTTCGGGGATTTCCGCCCATGCCGGGCGCTGCTACGAAGACGGGGCCTCCGCCATTCTGGAGCTGGCACACAAGATCGTGGCCCTCGACGCCTTTGTCGACGCGCAGGCGCAGACCATCGTCAACACGGGGCTCATCAGCGGCGGGAACTCCGCCAATGCCGTGGCCCCGTGGGCGGACGCCCGCATCCATATCACCTTCAATACGGTCGATGCGGCGGAGCGGCTTGTGGAGAACGTCCGGGCCGTGGCGGCACGCACCTTTGTGCCCCGGACCACCACGCGGATCAGCGGCGGCATCCGGCTGCACCCGTTGGAATACACGGCGGACGTGGAAACACTGTTCGGCATGGCGGAACGGGCCTGCGCAGCTATGGGCGGCTACACCATCCGGCGCAACCGGGCGCTCGGGGCGTCCGAAGCCGGATTCACCGCCAGCGTGCTGGGCATCCCCTCCATTTGCAGCATGGGCCCCGAAGGGGCGGAACTCCACTCCCCCAGCGAATACCTGTCGGTGGACACCGTGTTGCCGCGCTGCAAGATGATCGCGCTTACCGCCATTCAGGCCGCCCGGGCGTTTCCCTCCACCCGCGTATAGGTTCGCCCATCCGGGTTACCCCGCTTTCCGGGGAGCAGCCCAAGCTGTCCCATGCGGCGGCAGAGCGTGGCAAGGCTGATGCCCGGTTCGCTCGCCGCCGCCTTTTTCCCTTCCGTGTGCCGCCGCTTTCAGGATGGAAGCCTTGAGGCGGAGCATCGCTTCGCTTTCCCCGGTGATGCCGGGGAAACGGCTGCCGCAGGGGTGCTCCGGCAGGGCTTCCACCCTGCGCGCCCGCGTCCGCGCGAACCCGGACACCCGGCTGATCGGCTCGCCTTCTCAGCCTTCATGAGCAATTCCATGCGCCGGTCGTCCGTGAACGCCACAACCTGCTCCACGACCGCGACATTCCCGCCCTCGGGCACCGGGCCGGTGAAATTCGCCATATCCGTGCAGGCCCCCCGGCCCGGTGCGTGCCTGTCCCGCCGACGCAATAGCCGGCGCTTATGAGCACGATTTCCACATCCAGCAGCTCGGCCAGCGGCGGCAGGCAGTTCCGCACCGCGCTCCAGCGGGCGAGGATCGGTGAATCCGGGGGCAACGGGGATTCAAGGGGAGATCGATCCAGCGCGGGATCGAAGTGGAGGCCGTGCGCATACGCTTTTCTCCCAAAAGGCGATCTTGAGAAAACGTCGTTTCTCATTTCTTACATTTTTCTCATCCGTGTGAGAAAAAGACGGGCGTGAAATGCGAAAAAAGCAGCCGCACCTTTTTTGCCCTTGGAAAACGGCAGGGTAGCGCCCTCAGCGGGTTGGAACGCTTCTTGAAAAGCGGGAGGCATATTGTTTCGCGCCATTTGGAGGAATCATGGATCTGTATGCTTTTTTTCAGAGTGAAGTAAAGCCCACCATCGGCTGCACCGAGCCGGGGGCCGTTGCCTATGCCGCCGCCGTCGCCGCCCGCCACCTTCCCACGCAGCCGGAAGGCATCCGGCTGGAGATGTCCGTAGCCATCTATAAGAACGGGCGTTCCGTGGGCATCCCGGGGACGAACGGCCTGCGGGGGCTGACGCTGGCGTGCGTGCTCGGCGCGCTCGGCGGCAACCCCGACAAGGGGCTGATGGCGCTTGAGGACATCCCGGCGGACACTGTGGAACAGGCGCAGGCCTTCATTGATGCCGGAAAAATGGCGGAAGAGGTCGTACAGGGCACGCCTTCCATGTGGGCGCGGGTGACGCTTTCGGGCGGCGGGCATACCGTCTCCTGCACGGTGGCCCGCAAGCACGACCATGTCGAACGGCTTGTGGCGGACGGGGCGGTCCTCGTCGATCAGCCGCTGGAAGCGCAAAGCGGCGGCACGGACTGGACGGATGAGCTTACGGCCATGCATTTTGAGGAGCTGTGGAACCTCGCGCTCGGCATCGACGACGCCATCGTGCGGCAGATGCTCGAAGGCGCGCGGATGAACATGGCGATCCTCGACCATGCCGGGACGGAGCAGGCGGGCATCGGAATCGCCCTTGCGAAGCACAACGGGCACGGCTCGCTGTCGGACAAGATCAAGGAAGTCGCCGGAGCCGCGTCGGATCTGCGGATGAGCGGCGGTGACGTGGCGGTCATGAGCAGCGCGGGTTCGGGGAACCACGGCATCGTGGCGGTCATCCCCGTGGCCATGACGGCCCGCGAGCTTGGCGCGGACGACCGCAAGCTGGCCGAAGCGCTGGCCCTCAGCCATCTGGTGTGCGGCTACATCAAGGCCTATACCGGACGCCTGACCCCCACCTGCGGCTGCGCGGTGGCGGCGGGAGCCGGAGCGGCGGCGGGCATCGTCCGGCTGCACGGCGGAACCCCGCGTCAGGCGGAGCTTGCCGCCATCACCCTTGTGGGGACGCTCCTCGGCATGATCTGCGACGGAGCCAAGGAGTCCTGCGGGCTCAAGGTGAGCAACGCCGCCAGCGAGGCATGGTCAGCCGCCATGCTGGCCCTCGAAAACCGGGGCATCCGCAACACGCAGGGCATCATCAGCCCGGATATCCACGAGCTTGGCATCACCCTGCGGGAATTCAACGAGAAGATTTTCAGCGCCGCGGATTCCGTCATGATCGGATTGATGACCCGCCAGAACAGGAGTGCGGAAAGCCGCGCCTGATTCCGGCTCCCAGAAAGCCGGGCCGCCTCCAGCCCGGAATCCCCAAGGCTGCGGATCGGAAACGATCCGTGGCCTTTTGCGTGTGCAAGGCGCGGGAGGCGGGGAACGGTTTTCCGCCTCCCGCGAATAGCTGGCAATTGATTGCCCGTTAGAACGGGGACGCGGAGTGAAGCTCACGTGCCATGCCGGACCGTTGCGTGCTTCGCTGTGGAATACGCGCTCCCAATCCTTGCTGGAGAAAGGGGATCAGCGCACGCCCTCGCCCCAGCTCGCGGGCAGGCGGATTTCTTGGCTGACCATCTTCCCCGAGGCCCAGCAGGGCAGCAGCATGCTCTTTTCGCCCGTGCCGCCCGCCACGATGATGGGCATGGAATCGAAAAACGGCTTGTCCACCAGCTCATTCGGATCGGCGATGGCGAACACTTCCTCGGGGACGCCCTTCCTTGCCTCCTTCGCGCCGTGGTACTGCCGGTTCCACTCGCCGAAGGGGATGCGGGCCCGTTCCCGGATGTACTGGCGCATGGCCTCCCGCGTCCAGCCTTCCCGTGCGAGCATCTGCGCGGTGTCCTGCGCGACGAGCAGAATGATGCTCCGGCGGTAGGGCCGGTCGTGCCCGCGCAGCCATGCCGCGATGAGATCCAGATATTCAGGGCGGCTGTAGCCGATGCCCATGATGCCGGAGTACCCCTCCACCGCAGCCACGGTCACCACGTTCCGCTCGGGCAGGAAGCCGTATTCGGTGTGAAAGGACGGCCATGGGCTGGCGTCGGCGTTCTCGGCCAGAAACATGGCGAAATCGCCCGGCTGGCCGAGGGTGGACATGTCGGTGATGCCGGGCCGGCTTCCGCCCACGTTGCTGATGATGAGGTGCAGGGCCCTGCCGATGCAAGCGTTGGCCCGGTTGCCCCTGCCGAAGGTGTTGGTCCCGGCGTTGATGCCGAGCCGCTTGACGATGGGCCCGCTCACGATGACGAGCACGGAGTCGGGGTTGGTCGTGGTGGCTACGCCGCGCAGGTCGAATTCCGGCTGGCTGACGGCTTCCACCGCCGCCACGAGCAAGGGCATGTGCCTCGGCTCGCATCCCGCCATGACGGCGTTGACCGCGATCTTCCCCACTGTGGCCACCCCGTCCAGCGGCGGGAGCGTGGCGATGGGGAAGTCGTCCGGCAGGTCGTATCCGGCGAGCATGGCTTTGACGCGTTCCGGGGTGGGCGGCACGAGCGGCAGCCCGTCGCCCCAGCCCCGGGCGAGGAACAGGGCGTTGAACGCCTCAAGTCCGTCGCCTGCGGCTTCGATGGTTTCGGTGTCCGCGCGGGGGAAGTCCACGGCGGTGCCGGACGAGGAGGCGAGGATGGTATCGACATACACGCCGTCCTCGCTCTGCCCCGCCGGATTACAGACCGTGAGGCTTGCCGCCTGCGCCGGAGGCATGAGGAACAACCCCGCCGCGAACAAAAAAGAAAGGATGATGCGCATGACGGTTCCTTCCGAAAGGTTTCTGTGGGCGTTTGTCGAGGCGCGTTTCGGCATCGTCCCCAATGCCCTCAACGGCGCTTCCCGCGAGGACGAACCGCTCCGCCCGGACGCCGGGAGCGGTCCCGGATACGCGAAAACGCCCACGGCAAGAGGCGATCCGGGCTGTTGGCGAACGGCTTGCGCACGTTCCGAAAACAGGGCCGGAGCCCCCGTGAAGAGGGCCCCGGCGTTGAGGGTTATTCGGCGATCTTCGCGGAAACGGGCTTCAGGACCTGCGGGAAAGGCACCCAGAACTGGGACTGCTTGCCCGGCCCGCCGGAGACGATCATCTTGATGGATTCCCGCTGGGTGAAGCGGGGGATCAGGGTGTTGGCGTCGTAGGGGCCGAAGGCCTCCGGTGGCACGCAGGTCGCCTTGGTGTAGAACTTGTAGGGGAGGACGGTGTTCTTCACCAGATAGTCCCTGATGGCGTCCTTGGACTTCATGTCCCGGTACATGGTGGCCGCGTGCTCGGGCGAGATGACCAGCACCGCGTAGCTCACGGAATTGCTCCACGCGCTGAGCGGCTTGTTGTAGGGGCTCTTCTCGTCGGGGACGGTGACGGTCAGGCAGCTTGCGATGCCGGAGGCCGATCCGGCGATGCCCGCGCTGAACGTATTCAGCAGATCCTCGCTGGCCACGCTGTCATGATCGATGTTGGCGTTGGCGAGGTAGGACGTGGAGATGGTGACGACGCTGTCGTCGCGGGTAAAGCCCTGCTCCTCGGCGAACGTCTTGTCCCACGGGGTTTCCTTGGCGTTTTCGCAGATGACGTTGGCGACCAGATCGAAGGAACTGCCTTGCGTGCTCTTGTCGAAGTTCGGGGGCACGGAGCCGCCCACCACGTCGCCGACGAGGTTGACGAAGTAGCCGAGGGCGTTGGTCACCGGGTTTTCACCTCCGGCTGTGCCGGTGCCCGCGTTGAGCTTGAGCTTTTCGACGATGGGGCCGCTGATGACGATCAGGGGGCTCGTGGGCGCGGTGGTGGTGGAGGTGCCGCGCCATGCCGCCTCAGGGGCCTTCATGGCGTCGATCGTGGCGAGCAGCAGGGGCATGTGCTCGGGCTGGGCCCCGGCCATGACGCCGAGGACGGCCACAAGCTCGACAGTCAGCATGCCCTGGCGGGGCGGGACGACCCACAGCACTTCGGAGGGGGCGCGCTTGGTACCCTTGAGCATTTCCCGCACCCGATCAACGGTGGGGGGGATGATGGGAAGCGAAAGCGACCACTTGCGCTTGGCGAACAGCTTGTTCACGTCGGCGTAGGTTCCGGTGAACTTGAAGGTCTTGGCCGGATACGGGGACTCCTGGGCGGCTTCCTTTTCCTTGACGGGCTGCCACTGGGTCGCGGCCTTGACGATGTCGCCGAAGGCGGCGTCGACCTTGGCGTCGACCTGTTCCTTGGGGAGCATACCAATGGGATGCGGCACCGTGACGAAGCACATGTCCGTCAGCCCTTGGCTCTTTTGCGTGCCGCGGGCGAGGGTTACGAACTGGTCGGTTACGATTGTTACCGTGGGGACGCCCATCTTTTCGAGATTGCACTGGTCAACTACCAGCCATGAGGTGCAGCTGCCTCAGTCGCATTGGGAGGCGATGACCAGATCCGGCTTCACCGAGGCCACGGCCTTGGCGATGCGTTCGGATTCGGCGGCCGTCCCGGAGATCGCGTTCAGGCTCTTGTCGGTTTCATAGGTCTTGACGATCGTGGCGCTGGGGTACTTCTTCGCCAGCAGCTCGGCCAGACGGTTCAGCACCACGTCGCCGTTGTGCTTGCTGTTCCAGCGCAAGGCGATCGTCTTGCCGTCGAGCGAGGCTATCCGCTTGGCCGGATCGACCGACGCCTTCTCGATGATGCCCGCCGGGTTGACCAGTTCCCACTCCTGCGGCTTCTCCGCCGCCTGCGCCCCCGGAGCCGCGATTGCGGGCATCACGAGGCACGCCGCGGCAGCGGACAGGATCAGTCCTCTGAACGTCCTTTGCATAGTCCTACTCCTTTTCTCTATCTCCGCCCGACCGGCTGCCGGGCTTGACTGGAGCCATTATGAAGAAGCGCTGTAAACCCAGTTTGTGCTTTTTGTAATTTTTACATTCGGGCAATGTAAAGTTTTGTTAAGATACCAGGAACCATCGGACAGCCTCCCGGCGCGGCGGCCCTCCCCCGGCAAGGGGCATTGCCCTGCGGTGAGGCGGGCAAAGGCCCGGATGCGGCGCCTGTCCCGGCGCTGCGCGGGCAGCGCTGGAAGCACACCCGTCATCAAGAAAATCACATTTAATCCATGACGGTTATCCGTGCATCACCTGCGCACGAGACGTGTTTTCGCCCCGGTCAGCGGCCTTCTCCCGCCTCCGCAAGCGCTCCCGCATGGGTTCAAACCCCGAACAGGAGCCCATGCCTGCACCCACCGCGGGATGCAACCGGGGGCATTCCGGATGTGCCTTTCTTTTCGGGATGATGGCTTTTTCTTCCCTTTTATTGAGCCATTCCCGTGCCGGACATGACAAACGCCGGGAAAAAGACTAGCGTTTAGCCCATGCCATCCACAGCGTTCCGTACAAGGAGCCCCATATGCCCGGCGACATTGCGATTTCAGGCGTCAGGATTCTCCTCATCGATGACGATCCGGAATTTTGTTCCCTTTTGAACGACTATCTGGAACTGAACTCCATAAGCCTCACCTGCGCCCATGACGGGCAATCCGGCCTCGACATTCTGGACAGGCGCGCCTTCGATCTGATCCTGCTCGACATGTTCCTGCCCGACATCAACGGGCTGGACGTGCTGCGCCGCATCCGGAGGATGCAGTCCCCGCCCGTGGTCATGCTCTCGGCGCACAATGAGGAAACCGACCGCATCATCGCGCTGGAAATCGGCGCGGACGACTATGTGCCCAAGGCGTTTTCCTCTCGGGAACTGCTGGCGCGCATCCGGGCCGTGCTGCGGCGCTGCGCTCCGGAGCAGGAAAGCGCGCCGCCGGAAAAAACGGACGGCAGGGATATCCTCCGCGTGCGCGACCTCACCGTGAACAACCACACCAAGGAAGCCTTCCTTCACGGCGAACCGCTCAACCTGACCGTTTCGGAATTCCAGATCCTCTTCACGCTCATTTCCGAACCGGGAAGCGTCTTTTCCCGCGAGGATCTCCTGCGCATCACCGCCGAACGGGACTTCAACAAATACGACCGCTCCATCGACGTGCACATTTCCTCGCTGCGGCGCAAACTGCGCGAGGACACCGGATCGCCGCAGTATATCCGGACGCTGCGGGGCGTCGGCTATTCCCTCATCCGGTAGCCGGGGAGAGCCATGTTGAAGTCGCTCTACTCCAAAATGCTGGCGTGGCTTCTGCTCAACCTGCTGCTCATCGCGCTGGTGGGCGGCGGGTTCGTTTTCTTCGTGCTGTTCAGCAACACCTACGGGCTCGTGCCCGCCTCGCTGTTCAGCTCCAATGTGGAAAACGTGTTCCGGGTGCTCAGCACCGAGCTGCAATACCGCTCCACCCAGGAATGGAGCGCCATCGTCAAGGCTTACGACAGGCCGGGTCTGCAATTCCATCTGGTCAGCCTCGACGATCCGTGGCTGTACTTCGCCGGGGATTTCGTCCCCCTCGCCATCCTCGAAACGGCCCAGCGCATCCCGCGCACGCCCTTCACCCTCTGCCCCGATCCCTCCAAGGTCTTCAGGGGCAGCGAGGACTACCAGACCGAAACCGGTCTCGCCCCCACCCCTCCGGCCATCTTCGCCCGGCAGGGGAGCCCGACGGGGTATTGGTACGCCCGGACCCTCTTTGTCCCCGACGCCAACCATGAGGCCCATTACCTGCTGCTGGCGGTGGAATCCGACGACTTCACCGGGCAGGGGCTTTTCTTCAACTTCAGGCTGGCGCTGTTTGTGGCGCTCGGGATCATCGGCCTGTCCTGCCTGTGGTGGGCCCCTTTCGTCTGGCACCTTGCGAGGCCCCTCCTGGGCATGGCCGACTGTGCCGAACGCATCGCCGCCGAGGGGAATCCGGGCGGCGTCCCGCCCCTGCCCGTCAATGCCGCGCGGCAGGATGAGATAGGCCGCCTGAGCCGGGCGCTCGGCACCATGACCCGCCGCCTGAACCAGCAGATGGCGGGCCAGCGCCAGTTCATCCGGCACATCGCCCACGAGCTCAATACGTCGCTCGGGCACTGCGACCTCGGCCTTGCCGTGCTGGAAAAGAAATCCGAGGGAGAATACCGGGAGCGCGTTCGCCGCGTCATGAGGGAGCTGGACAACCTGACGCAGCTGACCGACGACGTGCTGGAGTTTTTGCGCGCCCAGTCCGCGCCGCAGCCCGCATCCTGTGAGGAAGTGCTCCTCCTGCCCCTGCTCGCGGATCTGCGGCGCAACTTCCCGGCGGATGCGGACATCCGCATGGACATCCCCGAAAATCTCGTGGTCTGGGGGGACAAGGGCTGCATCCGCCGCGCCGTAAGCAACGCCTTGCGCAACGCCGTGACCTACGCGGGCTCCAAAGGGCCCATCCGGGTGCGGACCGGGTTCCGCCCCGTGGACAACGCTGTGCTGCTGCGGGTGGTCGACTCGGGCGACGGCGTGCCCGAAGCCGAGCTCCCTTCGCTGACCGAGCCTTTCTTCCGGGGAGCCGAGGCGCAGCGCAAACATCCGGGCGGCTCGGGCCTCGGGCTGGCCATCATCAGGAACAGCATCGAACAGTGCGGCGGTTCGGTTTTCTGCGCCAACGAGAAGCCGCGCGGGTTCTCCGTGACCATGATCTTTCCGTGCGGGCAGCGGGGCGAATAAGGGACAGCCGGATCTTTGGGGGGAAAGATCCGGCTGTGTTTGAGGGTGGACGGCTATTCGGCTATCTTCTTGGAAACGGGCTTGAACACCTGCGGGAAGGGTACCCAGATCTGGGACTGCTTGCCCGGCCCGCCCGAGACGAAGAACTTGATGGATTCGGTCTTCTTGAAGCGGGGGATGAAGGTGTTTTCGTCATAGGGACCGAAGTCCTTGCCCGGAACGCAGGTTTCCTGCGAGTAGAACTTGTACGGCATGGCCGCCGTTTCCCGCATGAAGTCGCGGGCGGCCCGCTGGTCCGGAAAGTCCTTGGCGATGGTCGCCGCGTGCTCGGGGCACAGGACGATGAACGCGAAGGAAACCTTGTTGTTGATGGCATAGGTGGCATCGTAGTCGGCAAGGCAGGAGGCGAGGCCGGAAGCCGATCCGAGCAGGCCGGTGGACAGGGTGGTCAGGAGGCGCTGGCCGGTCTTGCTGTCATGGTCGATGTTGGCGTTGCCGAGATAGGCGCTGAAATGCGTCACGATGCTGTCGCCCGGCTTGAAGCCCGCTTCTTCGGCGTAGGTCGTCTTCCACGGGTTTTCCTTGGCGTTTTCCGTGAACACCATGGCTACGAGGTCGGCCGAGGAGCCGTGCGTGCTCTTGTCGAAGTTCGGGGGCACGGAGCCGCCCACCACGTCGCCGACGAGGTTGACGAAATAGCCGAGGGCGTTGGTCACCGGGTTTTCGCCTCCGGCGGTGCCGGTGCCGGGGTTGAGCTTCAGCTTTTCGATGATGGGTCCGCTGATGAAGAACACGGGCACGGTGGCGGCGGTGGTGGTCGTCGGGCCGCGCCACGCGGCGACGGGATCGGCCATGGCTTCCACCGTGGCGATGAGCAGCGGCATGTGTTCGGGCTTGGCTCCGGCCATGACGCCGAGGGCGGCGACAAGCTCGACGGTCAACATGCCCTGACGGGGAGGCACGACCCAAAGGACTTCGGCGGGATTGCGCTTGGTGCTCTTGAGCATGGCCGCCACCTTGTCCACGGTGGGCGGGACGATGGGCAGGCTGAGGGACCACTTGCGCTTCTGGAACATGTCGTTCACATCGGCGTAGGTGCCGGAGAACTTGAACCGCTTGGCGGGATAGGGCTTGACCTGGGCGTCTTGCTTTTCCTTGGACGGGGTCCAGGCGGTGGCCGCCTTCACGATGTCGTCAAACGCCGCGTCGACCTTGGCGTTGACTTCTTCCTTGGAGATCATGCCCAGAGGATGGGGGACCGTCACAAAGCACATGTCGGTGAGGCCCTGGCTCTTCTGGGTGCCGCGCGAAAGGGTCAGGAAGGGGTCGGTAACGATGGTGACAGTGGGAATGCCGGACTTTTCAAGATTGGACTGGTCAACTACCAGCCATGAGGTACAGCTGCCTCAGTCGGCCTGTGAGGCGATGACGATGTCGGGCCTCACGCTGGCTACAGCCTTCACGATACGCATGGACTCGTCCTGCGTGGCGGAAATCTTGTTCAGGTTCTGATCGGCCATGTCGCGGTACGTCTTCACGACCTTGGCGGTGGGATACTTCTTGGCCAGCAGTTCGGCAAGGCGGTCGAGCACCAGATCGCCGTTGTTCTTGCCGTTCCAGCGCAGGGCGATGGTCTTGCCCTCAAGCGCCGTGATCCGCTTGGCCGGTTCCACGGCGACCTTTTCGATCTCGCCGGTGGGATTGATGAGCTCCCATTCCTGCGGCTGATCGGCTGCCTGCGCCGCCGGTGCCGCACAGAGGGCGGCAGCCGCCGCGAGAGCCATATGCTTCAAATACGTAAGCATAGCTTTCTCCTGGGTTAAAGGTACATTCTCCTGATCCGGCCTGGTGCCGGAGCTCCCTTACAGACTTTGTGATCCCCTGCGCGCCGGAAGGCTAGTCCAGCCCCAGCAGCATGGCCGGGGTCTTCCGGGTAACGGCGTTCAGCACGTCGTCCTTCACCCCGGCCTTGCGCAGCCCGGTGATGAACGTGCGCATCCCGTCGACGGGGTTGGGGTTGAGCGCCTGCCCGAGGTCCGTGCTGATGAACTGCCGATCCGGGGCGAGGGCGATGTACGAGGCGAATTCCTCCATCGTGACCTGCGGCTGTTCCCGGTACCCCGGAATCACCGCATGAGGGCCCTTGAAGTACGGCAGCACGCTGTGTTCCAGATACGCGCCGTTGTCGATACAGGCCTTGGCCTGATCCATCGACAGCTTCCACGGGGCCTGGCTCGCGTGCGTGACGACCGCCTTCTTGACGCCCACTTCCTTGGCCTTGGCGGTGAGCACGACGCATTCGTCGGGAGAGGAGTGCCCCGTGGCGAAAATGATGTCGGCGTCGGCGCAGATTTCCATGACCTTGACGACCTCGGGCAACACCTTCCCCTGCGCGTCGAGCACGGGCACGCCGCCGCCCTTCTTCCGCATGTCGAACGCCGACTGGTAGGTCGGCATCCAGATGCAGCGGCAGTAATGGCCGGTGACCTGCGTAGCCATCTTGGCGGCCTGCACGTTGACCGTGTCGCCGTAGTTCCTGTTGAGCGCGATCCCGCCGAATACCTCGATGCCGGGCACCGTGGCCCGCAGCAGATAGGCGATGTCGTTGGTGATGAAATCATGGCACTTGTACATGATCCCGCGATAGCCGTTCTGCTTGCACTGCCGGGTCAGCGTCAGCTGGTCGATGCAGCGGGCCCGGACATCGGGATCGGCATGTACGTGCATTTCGATCACGCCGTCGAGATCCTTGTCGATGGGGGGCGTCGCGGCTCCGGCTTCGCCTTCCAACAAGCGGCCAGACACGGCAAGAGCGCCGGTAAGGGCCGCGGCCTTCATGAACTCCCTGCGAGAACTGGGCATCGTATGCTCCTTCTGCTACGGGTTATGGAACACCCTGCCACTACGGCAAGGTTGGCATCCTTGTTCATTTGAAGGCATGATAGGCGGCTAATGTTAACCGGATATGAACTTTGCGCCGTCCGATGTAAAAAATTGTTAAGGCACCCTTTACAATCGCTTGGGGCCGGATGGTGAGCGGGGGAGGAAGATCGAAGGGGGGAGGAGGGGACTTTCTCCAGAAAGTCCCCTCCTCCCCCCTTCACCCCCCTCCTCCTTCAAAGACTTTTGCCCTTACCCAGTCCTTTATCCGGAGCGTTCCAGGTGATGGGGAAACGGAATAGGAAGGGGCAGTGCGGCTACCGGCACATTTAACCGAACACGGGACCTTTGCTCTTGGGGAAAAACAGGGAAACGCAAAATCCCGACGGTTCGGCGTTCGCGTATTCGAGCCGCCCGCCACATGCTTCCATGCAGTATTTGACGATGGACAGGCCGAGCCCCGAGCCGCCGGGATGCGTCAGGGACGCCTTGCCCCGGTAGAAGGGCTCCAGCAGCAGGGGCAAATCCTGTTCGGGCGCGCCCGGCCCCTTGTCGCGGACCGAAATGCGCACTTCCCCATGCTCCTCGCCCACTTCCACGACGATGGGCCCCGCCTCCCCCGCGTAGATGATGGCGTTGCGCAGCACGTTGCACACCGCCCGGCGCAGGTAGTCCTTGTCCGTCCACAGCCACGCGTCCTTGTCCGCGAAGACGTTGACGTCGGCCTCCGGCGCTTCGCTGCGCACGATGGAGGACAGGAACGGGCACAGGTAGATCCGCTCGTTTTTCGGGGTCCCCAGAGACGCCTTGGCCTGGAGATAGGAAAGAACCTCGTCCGTGAGCATGGACAGCCTGTTGATATCCTGCATGATCCGCTGCACGCGCGCCTTGGGGTTGCCTTCCAGCCGTTCCTCAAGGATGGCGAGGCCGATCTGCGTGCGCGCAAGCGGCGAGTTCAGCTCGTGGGCGATGTGCCGGATGAACTGGCTCTGCCCCGAAATGAGCAGCCCCACCCGCCGCGTCATGGTCATGAACGCATGTCCGAGCCGCCCGATCTCGTCCCGCCGTTCGCCGGAGAACGTCCTGGTGTCGCTCAGCGCTTTGTCGAGGCAGACGAAATTGTCCATCTCCACCCGTTCGGCATAGTGAACCATTTTCAACAAGGGCCGGGAAAGGTGGCGCACGAAGGGCCACCACCACAGGCAGGACACCCCGAGCACGGCGAGGATCACCAAGAGGACGCCCCGGAATTCGAAAAACAGCCCGTAGCCGTAAAAGGAATCCGTCTCCAGCGCCAGAAGCACGTAATGGAGCTGATGGTTCTTGTCCGGGATGTACAGCACGCGGCCGTACCAATACCGCGCCGGGGAATGCGTGCGCACGAAGATGGCGGGCGGGATGGGCGGCAGCCCCGCCTCCATGTTCCGCTGCTGGGTGTCGAAGAAGCCGCCGCGCAGGGAGTCCCAAAGCTGCATGTCGGGATCGGGGCACAGGGTAAAGCTGCTTTTGGGGATGGCCATCGCCGCCTGAATGACTTTCTCGGGGATGCAGTCGTCGTACAGCACGCCCGTCTCAAGGCTGCGCAGGTGGAAACGGAGCGCCTCGCCGCGATCGTACTGCTTCAGCAGCTTTTGCCATGTGAAGACGGAACGGTATTGCAGGTTCACGCTGACGAGGCGGAACGAGTTTTCGATGTTCGAGCTGAAAAAATGGGCGGGGACAAGGCCGTTGCCCAGCAGCACGTACCAGCCGATCCCGAAGCCGAGCACCGCCAGCAGCACCAGATTGAGCACCAGCCAGAGCGCGATCTTGGAATAGAGGCTGTACGTCATGTTTTTCAGGGCCATGCGTCGCTCTGCTTGATAAACATGTACCCGAGCCCGCGGACCGTTTTCAGGTAGGTGGGGCACCGGGAATTGTCCCCGAGCTTCTTGCGCAGGGACGAGATGTGCACGTCCACGCAGCGGTCGAACTTGTTCCATTCCTTTTCGGCGAACAGGTTGAGCAGATCCTCGCGGGAGAAGATCCGGCCCGCCCCCCGCGCCAGATGGTACAGGAGCTGGAATTCCATGCTGGTCAGGTCCAGCGGCTCGTTGTTCAGCGTGACTTTCAGGGTCTGGGGGTTCATGCACAGCCCGTGCATACAGAGCATACCATCCTGCCTGTCCGAGCCTTCCGGAAGCCCGGCGTTTTCCATGCGCCGCAGAACAACCCGGATGCGGGCGAGCAGTTCCCGCGCGGAGAAGGTTTTCGGCACATAGTCGTCCGCGCCGAGCTCAAGGGTGACGATGCGGTCCGTCTCCTCGTTGTGGGCGGACAGGATGACGACCGGCGCGCGCGTTTCCGTGCGCAGGTGCCGCAGCACCTCAATCCCCGAAATGTCCGGCAGCAGCATGTCCAGCAGGATGACGTCGTATTCCTGACGTCTGGCGGCCTCGATCCCCGCCGTCCCCGTGTGCACGGAGGACACGGCGAACGAGTGCACGTCGAGGTAATCCGTCATCAGCTCACAAAATTCGCTGTCGTCATCGATGAGCAGCACCTGATGCCCCTTTCCCGCATAACCATCCATGTCCCCGCTCCTTCCGACGCCCAACCGCCGCCCGCTCTTGCCGGGGCCGTCCCCGGATGTCCCCGCGCCGGGAAGCTTGTGCAATCCGGCGCTTTCTCATGTTATAGAGCGTTCCTCCAACGGCTGTCAATTTTTCCGGACGGTTGCCCGCTCAAAAGGGAACCGGGTACGCGCGGGAACACACTCCTTCCCATCCCGCCGGGAACACGCTCTTTCCTGCGGCGGAGGACGCGCCGCCCCGCTCGGGAACGCGGTGCCTCCCGGCACTCAGCGGCGCACGATCCGCCCCACGTAATGCCCCAGCCGCTTTTCCGAAACGTCGCCCACAAGCTCGCGCTCCACGCTCCCGTCCCGGCGGTACAGGATGGTCGTGGGCACGGGCATTCCCGAGCGGGCTTTGATCAGCTCCGCATCCCCGATCCGGGCCGGATACGGCAACGGGCTCCGGGCAAGGTAGGCCATAGCCGGTCCGGGGTCCCTGTCCAGCGAAACGGCGAGCATACGCAGCTCGCTCTCGGGGTATACGGCCCGGATCTTTTCCAGCTTTTCCCGGAAATGGCGGCAGGGGACGCACCACGACGCCCAATAGACAAGCACAAGCGGCCTGCCGTCGCCTTCATGGACGATGCGGGCAAGCTCGGATTCGGAAACCGCCGCCAGCGGTTCCCCCGCCCCGGCGGATCGGGGAAGGCAAAACAGCACGGCGAACAGCAGGACGGCCGCGCACAAACGGTTCATAAGCTCCTCATCAGGCATGGTTCCGGCAACACGCGCCGCCGTTCTCGGGGATCGGCGGGTGGACTGGGAGGGCAAAGGGTTCCGCAGCGCCGGAGGATTCCCGGACGGTGCGCCCCGCCAGCACGGTTAGTTTCCCGGTTGAACGGCCCCTCAAAGGAAAATCCGTTTCAGGGAACGCCGGGAACAGGGATTCAATCAACACAAACGCCTTTGAAAAGGGAGGAATGGACTCCGCATTGGCGGGTTTGGGGAGGGAAAAGCGTAGTCTCCAGAAGGGTCCCCCTTCCCCGATGCCTCCCTGCCGTTTCAAAAGAAACGGGCCCTATTCCTTTTCCGGTTCCGCCAGCTTGCGGAACCACAGCGGGTTGTGGTGCCTGATGTGCTCCAGCGGCACGTATCCGGTGAACATGGACCGCAGCGCCGGGGCCTCTCCGGGTGCGAAGGCCGCCATGTAGATGTGCACGGGCAGGAAAACAGCCATCAGCCCGGCGCAGCAGAAATGCGCGAGCAGGCAGATCTGCAGGAGCCCCTCCGTCCCCGGCCTGCCGGAGGCGAACACGAGGATCAGCCCGGTCAGGGCGAGCCCAAGGCTGCACAGAACGGCGATGATCGCCACGAGCTTCTGCCCGGCGTTGTAAAAGCCTTGCGGGGGCAGTTCGGGATCGAGCCCGAGGCGGCGCATGAGCCGTTCCCCGAGCACCAGCCACAAGCCTTTCCGCAGGCACCACACCAGATCGGAACCGATGTGCAGATCGGTGATTTCCTTCAGGAACGGCAGGGCCTCCGCCCGCGCCCGGACGAGCAGGTAGGCGGCATACAGGACGATCCACGCCATGCCCACGACGACGTGCAGCCTGAGCAGCCCCAGCGCGCCGAACGCCCCGGTCCACAAGGAGCTCCACCAGTCCCCCACCGGCTGCATGAGCGGATTCGCCAGCAGGGCGAACCCCGTGAACAGCAGAAGCAGCCAGCAGGCCGCGTTGTACCAATGCATGAAAATGGCGGTGGCCGAATGGCGTCTGATCATGGCCGATCTCCTTTGTCGGACGGCTTGCCGGAATCGGAAGGCCAGAACAACTGTTTGACGAACACGCCGATGACCCCGAACAGGGCCAGGCCGCCGAAGGCCTTGACCACGGAGGACAGCGGCCCGATGGCGGCCAGCGCCGGGGGCACGTCCTTCCTGCGCGGCCAGTCCGTGGGCGTCGTGCCGTTCAGATAGGCGAGCGTGGGTTTCGCGTCGAAGTCGGGAGGGACCACATACACGTGCCGGTTGCCCGCGAGCGCCCGTGCCACGGGATCGTCCGGGTTGTCCGCATCCCCGAAGACGCGGCAGCGGACGGGGCACACCTGCACACAGGCCGGAACCTGCCCCGGCGTGGCGCGGCGGCAGTAGTCGCACTTGTCCGCCCTTCCGGTCACCGGATGCTTGTAGCGCGCGCCGTAAGGACAGGCTTCGATGCACCCGCCGCAGCCGATGCAGCGTTCGGGATCGATGCCCACGCTTCCGTCGTCGGCCTTGTAGGTCGCGTGGGTCGGGCACGCATCCACGCACAGGGGATGGTCGCAGTGCATACACGCGCCGGGCTGATAGGCCGTCCCGAGCAGGGAAAGCTTGTCCGGCGTCTCGCGGACCCAGTTGCGGGAGTGGCCGTACGGCGTGCCGTTACGCTGCTGGCAGGCCAGAACGCAGGCCTTGCAGTTGATACATTTGTTGGCGTCTATCGCCATGATATAACGGGACATCGGATTCTCCACGGGATGCGGCGGTCCCCCCGCCGGTTTTCACGCCGTCATGGACGCCCTCACCCCAGCTTGCGCAGCCGGCAGCCTACGCCGTTGTGCTGGCAGGAAATGCGGTCCCAGTAATTGGGGAGTATGCTGCTGATGTGCTCGCTCCGGTTCTCCGGCAGCGGCGTGGTGGCGTTGCAGTTCGACGGCGTGAAGATGGTTCCGGGCAGGACGTTTTCCGTAATGTCCACCCAGCCCTCGATGCCGCCCACGGACGTCTCCAGCATGACCCGATCCCCCTGCGCCAGTCCGAGCCCCTGCGCCGTCTCGGGGTGCAGGCAGATGAAACGCCCGTTAGAGAACTGTGCGACGGCCTTGGAAAAGTTGGTCAGCGTCTGCTGCCAGTGCCACAGCTGCTTGCCCTGCGTGAGGACCAGCGGAAAGTCGTCGGAGCGGTCCTTGCCCAGCGGGCTGCCCTTGGGATAGTCCCACTGGGGGAAGCGCCCGAAGAGGGTATCCACTGCCTTCATCTTGCCGGACGGCGTGAGCAGTTTCCCTTCCGCGAACACGCTGCCCGTCCGTTCCTTGTCCTCCAATGAATAGAGGGGCCACACCAGACCGTCGGGGGATTCCCGCAGGCGTTCCAGGGTCATCCCCTTCCATGAAGGGACAAGCGCCGAGAAGCGGCGGTACAGATCCTCCGGGTCCTTGAAGTCCGGGTAGCGCCCGGGATCGAGCTTGCGGCCCACATCGCGGTAGAACTGCCATGACGGGGCGCAGGAGCCGGGGGCCTGCACCATCTTCTCGCGCCAGACCACCTGCTGCTCGTTGCCGTAGCCCGACCCCTGGCTTTCCGGGCCGAAGGTGGCGGGCACGAACAGATCCGCCGCTTCGGTCTCCTCGGTCAGGAAGAACCCGCAGTGCACGACGAACGGCACCTTGTCGATGGCCTTGCGCACGCCCTTGCTGTCGGGATAGCGGCGGTAGCTGGAGTTCAGGAACAGGATGTCCAGCGTCCCCTTTTCCATCGCATTGCGCAGGCGGCGGAAATTCATCTTCGGCGTTTTGGTCTCGCCGAAGAAATGATCGACGAACTCGTCGTCCCCTTCGGGCTTGCCGCTCTGGAAGGTGAGAATGCCCTTCCCTTCCCCGATGAGGTTGTCGCACAGCGCCTGCAGCAGGATGATGGCCCGCAGGCCGATGATCCCGTTGGAGTAGCGGGACAGCGAGCCGCCGAGCCAGACCACGGTGCGCGGGCTCTGGGCCAGCGTCCCGTAAAAGGCCGTGATCGCTTCCGGGCTCAGCCCGGTGGCGGAGGCGACCTTCTCCACGGTAAAGCTCTCGGTTTCGACGGCCAGCTCGTCGAATCCCTCGATCTGGAATCTGGCCCGCTCCTCGTCATACGCGCCCGTCTCCAGCATGTACCGGATCGCGCCGATGGCCAGAACGCCGTCCGTGCCCGGCAGGGGGCGCAGCTGCATGTCGGCAAGCAGGCTCGTCCGGGTCCGGCGCGGATCGAGATAGACGATCTTCACGCCCTTTTCGCGGGCCATTTCCAGCCAGCGGCTGTACGGGGGATAGAGATCGCAGACGTTGGCCCCCCACAGGACGATGGTTTTCGTGTTGAGCAGCTCGTCCACCTTGGTGGAGCCGCTGTTCACGCCGATCATCATCCCGAGCATGTTGGAGGCGCTGGACACGCACGATTCGCCCGGAGGCATGGCGTGCACGCTGCCCGCGATGCGCAGGGTCATGAGCGCGGCGATCTCGCTCTCGCGGCAGTCCCACAGGGGCATGGTCATGCCGACGCGGTTGGCGGCGGCCTTGCCGTGTTTTTTGATGACCTCGGCCATGCGTTCCGCGACCATGTCCACGGCCTGCGCGTAGGTGACGCGCTCCCACTCGCCGTTTTCCTTGCGCCGCATGGGTTCGGTGATGCGGTAAGGGCTCCCTATCAGCTCGACGATGGACATCCCCTTGGGGCACATGGCCCCGCCGGTCCAGTAATTGCCCTTTTCCCCGGTGAGGCTCAGCACCTTGCCCCCGGACACCCGCGCCCGGTAAGTGCAGCGTACCTGGCAGAACGGACAGTACCCTTTCATCTCGATCACGGGGCCGACGTCCGGGACTCCGGAGAAGCCCATGCCCCGCGCGTCGGGTGCCGCGGCGATCGCCGCGCCGCCAGCCAGCAGGGCCGCGCTCAATTTCAGGAAATGGCGTCTGGAATAGCTGTCAGGCATGGGATGCCCCTCTCGGATAAAAGTGTTCGCGTCGCGTGGCCGCATGTTTCCTGTCGGCAACATTATGGGCAGGCCTCCGGGAAGCACCCCCGCGCATCGGGCCATGAAGCGGTTCCCGGAAAACGGCTTGGGGAGGCCCGCACCGGGCGGGACCCGGCCAGCGGCGGATAGGCCGTCCGCACCGCTGGAGGCCGTGGCATTTCCATAACGTGGCTTCTTCCAAATATCTGGGTTGGAAAAGGCTGTGAGCAAGGATTCGACGGCACCGAAAGCGTTTGGGAAGGGAGGGGCCCCGCGCAGGCAGGTCCGGGGAAGGGAAAGAGGGGCACTCGCCCCTTTCTTCAGAAAAGTCCCCCTTCCCCAACCTCCCTCTATGCCGTCTTACAAATCACACGCCCTAGCAGTTGCAGTCGCTGGCGATGCCCTGAATGGTGGTGTTCCAACGCAGCTTGTCCATCTGATCCTTGGGGAGTTCCAGTTCGTTGAGATCGTCGTAGCTCTGGAACGAACCGAGCTGATCGCGCAGTTCGACGATCTTCTTGGCAACCTCAAGGGAAACCGCGCCGGTCCCGGCCAGCTCCTCGGCGGTGGCGCTGTTCAGCTCAAAACGTTTTTCCACTTCCTGCCGGTTAGGATCGGCGCTGAACGCATTGGAAGGCATAACCGCGCAAAACGAAAAGGCGAACAAGGCCGCGCACACAAAGGACATAAGCTTTTTCATGATGAAACTCCGAAGGATTATGAGTCAATGCAAGATGCCTGTTGAAGGGAAGATAGCGTACGAGTGTAAAGCGCGTATGGGTTTTTTGTAAAAAATTGTGAAGAAATTTTTAGGGAGACGCCTTTTGGGGCGACCAGACGCTCTTAATGGCGAACAGGGCCGGGCACGCGAAAGGGGAAGCCGGGCCTTATCCCCTGCGGAACTCCAGCCAGCCCTTGAGCATTCCCGATGCGGCGCATCAACCACGCCATCTTCCGGACCGCCATCGCCCGCCTGCAGGATGCCTGTCTCCGGCCCGGGACGAACGCGATGCTCAAGCGGCGGCAAAACGGATCGGCAGGAAAACCGTCCCGTGCGGCGTGCCCGGCTGATGTTACCCGCCGGACACGTTGCAAGGGCCAATCATGGCGCACAGGCACCGAGGGCGGAGATTGTCTTCAGTCAGGGGAGGGGCCGAGAAGCTCCTCGCGGCTCAGGTTGGATTTTTTTATCTTTAAATACAGTGTGCTGCGTGAAATACCGAGGAGGATTGCGGCCTGCCGCAGGTTCCCGTTGGTTTCGCGGATCGCCTTCCGGATGGTTTCGGTTTCCTGCGCCCACAGCCAGCCGTTTTTCCGGCCGGGACCGGAGACGGCCTCATGCTCAAGCATGGCCGAGGGGAAATCGCACGGCATCAGCTCTTGCCCACCGCAGACGTTCACGGCGCGCTCGATGGCGTTTTCCAGTTCGCGGACGTTGCCGGGCCACGGGTACCGGTAGAGCAGGCCCCGCGCTTCGGCATTGATGGCCTGCACGCGCTTGCCGAGCGCCGCCGAAAACTTGTGCAGGAAATGGTTCGCCAGAAGTTCCACGTCGCCGCGCCGGGCGGCAAGGGGCGGGATGCTCAGGAGAAACGCATTCAGCCGGTAATACAGGTCATGCCGGAACACATTCTGCCGCACGGCTTCTTCCAGATTGCGGTTTGTCGCGGCGATGACGCGGATATTGATCCGCCGGGCGCTCTTTCCGCCCACGCGGGTGACCTCGCGGTTTTGCAGCAGCCGCAGCAGGCTGACCTGCGCCTCGAGCGGCATTTCCCCTATCTCGTCAAGAAAGACGGTGCCGCCGTCGGCCAGTTCGAATTTGCCGGGTTTTCCCTGACGGCTCGCGCCCGTGAACGCGCCCTCGTCATAGCCGAACAGCTCCGATTGCACGAGATTGCGGGGCAGGGCGCCGCAGTTGACCACGACGAACGGCTGGTTGGCGCGGCTGCTCGCGTTGTGTATGGCCTGGGCGAACAATTCCTTGCCCGTGCCGGATTCGCCGATGATGAGCGTCGTGATGTCGCTGTGCGCCGCGAGCTTGCCCTGCCGGATCGTCTCCTTGAGCAAGTCCGATTCGCCGATGATCCGATCGAACGTATACGTCGCCTTGGCGCCCAGTGCCCGCGTCGCCAGCTCGCGCATCCGTTTCCCTTCCCGCAGCGTGAAAACCACTCCTTTCTGCGGCGTCGGCGCGGCGGAGATCAGGCATGACGTGGTTCCCTGCGGCAGATCGAGCAGCACTTCCTGATCGTGGAAGCCGACTTGCCGGTTCAACGCCGTGTGCAGCATGTCGGCGGCGGGGATGATCTGGTTGATGTGGACGGAACCCTGCGGCGAGGGGATGCCCAGAATGGCACAGGCCTTCTGGCTGATGGATTTCAGGAGCCCTTCGTGGTTCACCACGATCAGCCCTTCGTCCAGCAGCTCCATGATCGCGGCCTGTTCGCTCAGCAGTTCGCGCAGGCAGACCTGCTCGGTGATGGCGTGGGCGGCGGCCTCCACCATGCCGCGTGTATGGTGGTGAAAACTTTCGCGCGAGATGGAAATGTTGAAGACGCCGAGGAGATTGGCCTTGGAATCGAAAATGGGCGCGGCGGAACAATACCAGACATGATCGTGGGCGCAGTAGTGTTCCGCGCCGACAAGCTCAACGGGGGCCGCGCAGTGCAGGCAGGTTCCGATGCCGTTGGTCCCGCAGATGCGCTCGGAAAAAATGAAGCCCGGCATATGGCCGGGAAGGCGATGCCCCCTGTTGGTGTGGACATGCGTATGCAGCACCACACCCTGGCTGTCCGTCAGGGAAATAACACTGTTCGCGTCCTCCACGGCGGTGAAGAGCTTCGCCATGATGACTTTGGAGCTTTCGATGAATTCGCTGTTCGCGGCGAGCAGTTCGGCAAGGCGCGCGTCATCCACGCGGCCTTCGGGACGCCGGTCATGCCGGACGCCGTAGGCACGGGAACGGACCCACGAGTCGTACACCATCGGCTTGACGATCCGCCGATCAACCTCCTGCCCCGCCATGAAGCGCTGCCATTGGACGAACATGCTGTCCGGCGCCGCGTTTTCCATAGGATTCCCTCTCGGCTCAATCGGAACATCCCGCGCCCGGCGGGCCTTTTCCGCCGGACGGCATCGGCGGCGCGCCACGGGGCGCCGTTTCAGCCCATCCCGCCGGGGAAAAGCGTAGTCGATTTGCCCGGAGGAGACAAGCCGGTGTCCCATGATCGGACATGTCCGATCATTCATGTCCGATTATACTACAAGACATGATTTGTTGTCTTTGGGGCCTGTTTTTATAACACCATGAAACAGCACGGCTTTTGAGCCAAAAGGCACAAACGGTCATTTTGGCGCGGTCCTTGCTGTTCTCATACGCATGGGATGCCCCTCTCCTTGGGGATGCGCCGTCGGCCCCAAGCCGCCTCCCCCCGGGCATCCGTCCCCGGTGAAACACCGAAGCCTTCGTCCTTTTTTCATTTCATACAACGGCGTTGCGGCGTGTCCGGCGCGTACCGTTCGCGTCCGCCGTGCTGACACGCAGACGCCACCTATTCGGGAGACATCATGTCAACATCAGGTCTGTTGAGTCCCATCACAATCAATACGCTGGTTGTCCGCAATCGTGCCGTCATGCCGTCCATGCTGACCAACTTCGCCACCAAGGGCGGCGACGTCACCGAACGGCTGATCCATTATTACGCGGAGCGCGCCAAGGGCGGCGTCGGCTTGGTGAGCATCGAAGGAACCGCCGTGGAGCCGCGCGGGACCGCCTTCATCCGGGGCATCAGCGCGGCGGACGACAGCAAGATCAAGGGGCTTTCCAAGCTGGCGAAAGCCATCAAGGCGCACGGCGCGCGGGCTTCGTTGCAGCTCATCCACGGCGGTCGCTGCGTCAATCCGGCCATTTCCGGGTTCGCCACGCCCATGGTTTCGTATGTGCCGCGCTTCTGCAACCATGCCGAAAGCGTGGTGCTGGATGTCGAGGACATCGAATACATCATTGACGCCCACGCGCAGGTCGCCCGCCGCGTCCGGGAGGCCGGTTTCGACATGCTGGAGATCCACGGCGCGCACGGCTACCTGATCAGCCAGTTCGTGTCCCCGCTGACGAACCATCGGGAGGACGCCTACGGGGGAAGCCTGGAAAACCGCCTGCGTATGCCTCTCGCGGTCATCCGGGCCATCCGCAAGGCGGTCGGCGACGACTTCCCCATCTCTTACCGGCACAATGCCGACGACGGGCTTCCCGGCGGCATGACGCTTGAAGAAACGCTCCAACTCGTCAATCCGCTGGTCGACGCCGGGGTCGACGCGCTCCATATTTCGGCGGGCATCGGCGAAACCAAGCACCTCATCTCTCCGCCCTCCTGTACGCCTGAAGCATGGCTTTCCGATGCCGCGAGGCAGGTCAAAGAGGCCGTCCGGAACCGCGTTCCGGTCATTTCCGTCGGGCGGTATGTGCATCCGGCCATTGCAGATCAGGTCATCCGCGACGGCAAGGCCGACATGGTCGCTTTCGGGCGCGCCCTCATCGCCGAGCCGGAACTGATCAACAAGTATGCCGAAAACCGTCTGGATTCCGTAAGGGTCTGCCTCGGCTGCAACGAAGGCTGCACCGGGCACACCGGCAAGCTGCTCGACATCACCTGCGCCATCAATCCGCGCGCGGGCTATGAAGGGAAGTACCCTCTGGGCGTCAAGGCGGACAAGGCCCTCAAGGTCGCCGTGGTCGGCGCTGGACCGGCTGGACTGCAGGCGGCGCTGACCGCCGCGCAGCGCGGGCACAGCGTGACGCTGTTCGAGCGCGGCGAAGACATCGGCGGCCTCCTCCACCCCGCGTCGCGGCCCCCGTTCAAGGACAGCCTGATGGAGCTTGTGCGCTACTTCCGCCATGAGCTGGACGCGCTCGGCGTAAATATCCGCTGCGGCGTGACCGTCACGGGCCAGCTGCTTCAGGCGCAGGCGTTCGACATGACCTTGCTGGCGACGGGTTCGCGTCCGGTGATCCCGCGCTTCGCCGCCGAACTGCCCAACATGACCACGGCGGAACACATCCTGCTGGAAGCGATCAAGCCCGGACATCGGGTGTTGATCATCGGGGGCGGCATGATCGGCTGCGAGCTGGCGGACTTCCTCGGCGAGCGCGGGCACGCGGTGACCATCCTCGAAATGCGCCCGGAAGTGGCGCAGGACATGGAATGGCGCGCACGCCACACCTTGATGCCCCGGCTCGAGCGCTACGGGGTCACGCTGCTGACCGGCATGGAAGTCATGGAAACCGCCAATACCGGACGGATCCGCATCCGGGACGCCTACGGCGTTGAGGAATGGCTGGAGCCGTTCGACACCACGGCGATCAGCGTCGGCTACCGGCCTGAAAAGATGCTGGCCCGCGAACTGGAGCACATGCGCCTGCCCTACAAAGCCATCGGCGACTGCGTTGTGCCCGGCAAGATTCTGGACGCCATGCATCAGGGATTGGCCGCCGCATACGCGCTGTAAGTCCCGTTTCACGGCGTAATGCCTGCGGAACCGCCGGGACGGGTTCGTCCGCCCCGGCAATCCCCCGGCGCGAACCCCTCGCGGCAGCGTAGGGAACCCGCTCACCCCCTTTTTCCGAGAGCCGCCCCCATGAACTACACTCCATTGTTCCAGCCCATTTCCGTCGGCCCCCTCCGCCTTAAAAACCGGTTCGTCATGGCGCCCATGTCGGTGCACATGACCGAAGACGGTTCCGTCAGCGACGCGGAAATCGCCTATACCGAACGCCGCGCCATGGGCGGGGTGTCGATGATCATCGTCGGCTCCCTCTGCATCTGGCCGGACGGCAACTTCGGCGGACAGATTTTTATTCATGACGACGGCTGCATCCCCGGCCTTCGTCGGCTCACCGAGGCCGTGCACCGCCACGATTGCCTCATCGCCGCGCAGCTGCACCATGCCGGACGGGAAACCAACGCCCGGACATCCGGTTTTCAGCCCGTCGCGCCGTCCTATTTCGAGCCGGAAACCCATTCCGTATTCAAGGCGGAATACGACGCGCCCCGGGTGCTGGAAACCCGCGAGGTCGAACAGTACGTCGAATATTACGCGCAGGCCGTGCGCCGCGCCAAGGAAGCGGGCTTTGATGCCTGCGAGCTGCACTGCGCGCATGGGTATCTGATCTGCGCGTTCATGTCGCCGCTCACCAATCAGCGGAGCGACCGCTACGGCGGCGGTTTCCATGCCCGGATGCGCTTCGTCACGGAAATCATCGGCCGCGCCCGCCAGCTTGTGGGCGAGGACTACCCCATCACCTGCCGCATCGTCGGGGACGAACTGCGCGAGGGCGGCATCGACATGGAGCTTTCCGTCCGCATCGCACGGTACCTCGAGTCGCTGGGCGTTGCCGCGCTGAGCGTCTCCGCCGGGATGTATCCGTATGTACGCACGGTATCCAACATGTACCACAAACACGGCGTGAACCTCTATCTTGCGGAAAACGTCCGCGAAGCCGTGCGGATTCCCGTCATGGCGGCGGGCCAGATCGACAGGCCCGAAATCCAGCTGCACGCGCTGGAAACCGGCAAGGCCGACATCCTGTGCATCGGCAGGACGCTCATTGCCGATCCGGACTATCCCGACAAGCTCAGGGAGGGCCGCCTCGACGACATCATCCATTGCATCGCGTGCAATAAAGGCTGCCACGACCGTTCCGCCGAGGATCGGCAGGTCAAGTGCGCCCTGAATGTCCGCACGGGCCGGGAAACGCTGGACGCCTTCGCCATCCGCCCCGCCCGGGAAGCCCGCCGGATCATGGTAATCGGCGGCGGGCCCAGCGGCATGGAGGCCGCCCGGGTTGCGGCGCTGCGCGGGCACCGCGTGGAACTGTGGGACGACAGGCCCCGGCTGGGCGGGCGGCTGCGTCTGGCCGCCGTGCCGCCGCACAAGGCGCGTTACGGCGAAGCCTGCGACTATCTGGAGCGCGAAATCCGCAAACTGGGCGTGGACATCCATCTGAACGCCGCCGTCACCGAAGTGGAACTGGACAGCCGGAAACCCGACGCGGTCATCCTCGCCACGGGTTCCGTCCCCTTTGTCCCGCCCATTCAGGGGCTGTCCGGCGGCGGGGCCGTACTGGTCGACGACGTTCTGGAGGGCAGAGCCCCGGTCGGGCGGCGCGTCGCCATCATCGGCGGCGGGGCCATCGGTGCGGAAACCGCGCACCTGCTCGTCGAGGAAGAGGACAGGGAGGTATACCTCATCGAAATGCGGGACGGCATTGCCGTTGATTTGCCGCAGGACGCGCGCATCTGCCTGCTTCACGCCTTCGAACAGACTCCGTCCCTGCACCAGATCACCAATGCGAAAGTGACCGCCGTGACGCCGGAAAGCATCACGCTCGAGCGTCAGGGGCAGACCGAAGTCGTGGACCGGCTGGACACCATCATCCTCGCCGTGGGCGCGCGCGCCAATCAGGGGCTGAGGCCCGCTCTCGAGGCGCTGGGCATCCCGTTCCTTGTGAGCGGCGACGCGACCGGCCCCAAAGATTACGTCAAGGCCATCTACGAAGGATTCGTCGCGGGAAACACCATTGCCGAGTAATCCGCCGTTCCGTTTCCGGAAAGGGCGTTCCCGCCATGCCTCTAAGGATGAGCCTTCCGGAATGCGGCGAAGGGGCACGCGGCATCCCCAGGGGCGGAGCGTTGCGGTACTGGCATCCGTTGAAGGGGGATGCTCCCCCGAGTTGAAGAAACACCCTGTTCTCCGCACCGGCACCATGCTGTTTGAAAAGAATCTCACTTCAGATTGCACGAGGGAACCATGATTTCACGAGACTCACTGAAGGGCATTACCAGCGTTATCGCTGTCGGTCTGGCCATCTTCCAGATCTATTTTACCGCCGGGTTCGGGATCATCGACTCCCAGTTGCTGCGCACCATCCATCTGGGGATCGTGCTCGCTCTGGTCTTCCTCTACTTCCCCCCCAAGAAGCTTCAGGAAGGCGAGCGGGAACACCCCGGCTGGCTGGCGCTGGATCTGGTCCTGATCTGCGGGGCCTTCGCCACCGCGTATTTCCTCGCCTCCGACATCGACTACTACATGGAACGCATCCGGTATGTGGACCCCGTGTCGGACGCGGAAACCGTCTGCGCGACCGCCGCCGTCCTGCTCGTGCTGGAAGCGACGCGCCGGGTGGCGGGGTTGCCGCTGGTCATCGTGGCGAGCGCGTTCCTCGCCTACGGCCTTGGCGGGCAGTATCTGCCCGGCATCCTCCGGCACGACGGCGTCACCTACAAGATGCTCTGCGAACAGCTGTATCTCGTGACCGAAGGGCTGTACGGCATTCCGCTGGCGGTGTCCTCCACCATGATCTTCGCCTTCGTCATGTTCGGGTGCTTCCTCCAGCGGGCGGGATTGGGGCAGGTCTTTCTGGATCTCGCCTGCGTGCTGACCCGGCGCTCCAAGGGCGGGCCCGCCAAAGTTTCGATTTTCGCTTCCGCGCTGTTCGGCTCCATTTCCGGGAGCGCGGTCGCCAACGTGTACAGCACCGGGACGTTCACCATCCCGCTCATGAAGCGCGTGGGCTACACGCCTTCGTTCGCCGGGGCAGTGGAAGCGGTCTCCTCCACCGGCGGGCAGCTCATGCCCCCCATCATGGGCGCGACGGCGTTCGTCATGGCGGACGTGACCGGGGCCGGGTATCTGGCCGTCGCCAAGGCCGCCCTGCTCCCTTCCCTGCTGTACTACTTCTCGCTGCTCATGATGATCCACTTTGAAGCGGTCAACAAGAACATCGGCATCATCCCCTCCGACCAGATCCCCGATCCGCGCAGCGTGCTGCGGCGCACCTACCACATCCTGCCCATCATCGTGCTGATCGGCCTGCTCGTATCGGGGCGGAGCGTCATTTCCTCCGCGTTCATCTCCATCGCGTCGGTCATCGTCGTCTCCTGTTTCAGCGCGGAAACCCGGTTCACGCCGAAGAGCCTTTACCACACGCTGGAACTCTCCTCGCGCAACGCGCTCATGATCTCCACGTGCAGCGCCTGCGCGGGCATCATCGTCGCCATCGTTTCCATAACGGGCATCGGCTACAAGTTCATCAGCATCATCACCGATCTGGGGCAGTTCCACATCCTGTTGCTGCTGATCCTGCTGATGTTCACCTGCTTTGTCCTCGGAACCGGCGTCCCCGCCACCCCCGCCTACATCATCGTGGCGACGCTGGGCGCTCCGGCCCTGATGAAGCTCGGCATCCCCACCCTGTCGGCGCACATGTTCGTCCTCTATTACGCCATCCTTTCGGAGATAACCCCTCCCGTCTGCCTGTCCGCCTACGCGGGGGCATCCATCGCGGGAGCCAACGCCATGCAGACGGGCTGGCGGGCGTTCCGTCTGGGGATCGTCGCCTACATCATCCCCTTCATCTTCGTCTTCCAGCCCGCCCTGCTCCTGACGGGCGAGTTCTCCCACGTCGCGCAGGCCCTCGTCACGTCGTTCATCGGCGTCATCACGCTGGCCGGCGGTATGCAGGGCTATCTGATGGTCCGGTGCTTCCTGTGGGAACGTGTGCTTCTGCTCGCGGCGGGCATAGCCCTGCTCTACCCCGAAATATACAGCGACCTCGCCGGATTGGGCGTCATACTCTTCATCGGTATGCTCCAGTACCTCCGCCGCGGCAAGGCACTTCCCGAACCCGATCTCAATCAGGCCTGAGCCGTCCCCGAACGGCGGCCGCCTGTTTGAAAGGCGTTTTTTGACCACCTCTAACCTTTTGGAGAACATGTATGCACCACTTCCTCAAAACAGTGCTTCTGTCCTGCGCGCTGCTCGCACTCGGAGCCATGCCCTCCCAATCCGCGGAGTCCCTGCGCTGCGTATCGGCGGCGAACCCCAGCGGCACCTGGTACATCGGCATGGGAGCCGTCGGCAAGGCGTACACGAACATGAACCCCGGAACGGATGTGACCATGCTCCCCGGCGGCGGTGCGACCAATGCGCCCCGTCTGGCCTCCCGCGCCGCGGATATGGGGGTGGCTGAAAACAGTATGCTGAACGCCTTCAAGACCGGCCTCGAACCCTATAAGGCCCCCACGCCCAAGGGCATCGCCACGGTCGCCAACCTGTGGGACCGCATCAACTATCAGATCGTGTCGCCCGTCAGCTCGCCGGTAAAGGATCTGCGCGATCTGAAGACCATGAAGAACGTCAACATCGGCGTCGGCTCCACGGGTGGTTCCACGGAAAAGATCTTCCGCAACATCCTGAAAGAATACGGCATCACCTATGAAGACATCAAAAAGAACGGCGGAAAGGTCGTCACCAACGGCTTCGACGACATCGCCAACATGGTGAAGGACGGCCAAATCGACGTGTTCGTCTGGATCGGCCCCGGCGAAGCGTGGTTCATCGTCGACGTGTCCGGCAGCGTCCCCCTGAAGTTCCTGAATATCGAATCCGGCATCGCCAAGAAGGTCGCCGCTACCCTCGGCTGCAACGTCGGAACCTTGCCCGCCGAGTTTTACAAGGGCAAGGTCGGCCCCGACGTCACGACCCTTTGGGATACCAACGCCATCATCGTGCGCGACAATCTGGATGAGGAAAGCGCCTACCGCCTGACGCAGGCCGTCATCGAAGGCAGGGACGACATCGCCCTCGCCAACCCTGCATGGAAGTCCATCGATCCGGCGAAGGCATGGCAGGGCACCGTGTATCCCCTGCACCCCGGCGCCGCGCGCTACTACAAGGAAAAGGGCTACATGAACTGACAAGTTTCGCGGCCTGAAGCCGGGGATTCCCGCCTTCCGGCTTTCGGCCCCACCTCCGGGCGGGCTCCCGCTTCCCATAGCCGTCCGGAGGAACAAGGCTTGACTGTCCCGTAACAAGCCCGCGCGGGAACATGGGCGGTGATGTCCAACCCGTAGTTCTCCGCCCCAATCTTCCGGCGCACGCCGCTGCCGGATTCCCCCCGGGGAAATATCCGGCAGCGGCCCTTCCCCACACGATGCCGCCCAACCGCGCAAAACACTCCAGAGGAGCTTGATCGTTATGACTATCATTGATGCCCGCCTGCGTCCCCCGCTGAAAGACTACCTCCGCTGCAACCTGTACCGCGATCCGAAAAAGACGCAGGGCTGGAGCAACAATTTCCTGATGAAGGTGTCGCCCGCCGTCGAACAGCGCGACGCGGACTTGCTGTACCGGGAAATGGACGACGCGGGCGTGACGCTGGGCGTGATGACCGGACGCCAGAGCCCCGACATGGGCAACGTCTCCAACGACGACCTCATGGACGTCGTGCGCGAACAGCCCAGCCGCTTCGTGGGCATTGCCGGTGTGGACGGCAGCGATCCCATTGCCGCTATTGCGGAAATCGAGCGCACGGTGGCAAACGGGAACCTGCGCGGCGCGGGTATGGAACCCGGCTGCGGCGCCATCCCCATGTATGTCGACGATGCCCGGCTGTACCCCATCTATCAATACTGCTCCGACCGCTCCATCCCCATGTTCCTGATGGGCGGCGGGGGCAACGGGCCGGATCTCTCCTACAGCAACCCCGAGCACATCGACCGCGTCTGCCGCGATTTTCCGAAGCTGGTCGTCGTGAACATGCATGGGTCGTACCCGTGGGTCCCTCAGGTCCTGTTCAGCTGCATGTGCCGTCCCAACATGTACCTCGCCCCCGATATGTACATGTACAACATGCCCGGCGCGGCGGACTACGTGACCGCGGCGAACGGCTTCCTGCGGGACCGGTTCCTGTTTGGCAGCGGCTACCCCTACATCCCGCTGAAGCAGGCCGTGGATCTGTTCGTCGCCATGCCCTTCGACAGGAGCATCCTGCCGAACCTGCTGTACAAAAACATGGCCCGCGTCCTCAAGCTTGACGTGGATTGATTGCCTGTTCGCCGGGGAAGGGAGGCTTTGACGGCTTTCCCTTGCCCGGCCCGGCTCCCCGCACGCGGCCCGCCGAAGGCATGGGCCAAAACCCTTCGGGCTTGGACGGGGAGCTTTCCCATGCACATTTTGCCAACCAAGCGAGGCATCGCATGTCCATCGGTTCCACCCGCGCCATTTGCCAGTCCGAGCGGATGAAAAACGCTCCGCTGTCCAGCATACGAAACATCATCGCCTACTCCGACAAGCTGGAGCAGGAGGGGCGTTCCATCATCCATCTGGAACTCGGCGAACCGGATTTCGGCACGCCCGCCCACATCATAGACGCCTGCAAAAAGGCGCTGGACAATCAGGAAGTGCATTACGGGCCCATTGCCGGGACCGTGGAACTCCGCAAGGCACTGTCCAGGCACTGCACCCGGTATGGCCTCGAGTACGCGCCGGAAGAAATCCTCGTATCCACCGGCGTGGTCCACGGCGTCTTCCTGTCCATGCTCGCCTATCTGGACCCCGGCGACGAAATTCTGGTCCCCGATCCCGGTTATCTGATCTATTTTGCCGACCCACATATCGCGCAGGCCAAGCCGGTTTCCTATCCGCTGCGCGAAGAGAACGGCTTCCAGCTCGATGCGGAAACGCTTGAAGCGCTCATCACGCCGCGCACCAAGGCCATCCTGATCTGCAGCCCCGCGAACCCTTGCGGCTCCGTGCTGGATCAGGCTTCGCTCGACACCGTCGCCGAGCTTGCCATCCGCCACAACCTGCTGGTGCTTTCCGACGAAATCTATGCCGACATGACCTATGACCGCCCCATGCCGCCCAGCATCGCCTCGCTTCCGGGGATGCGCGAACGCACCATCGTCCTCAACGGGTTTTCCAAATACTACGCCATGACAGGATGGCGCATCGGCTACATGCTGTGCCCGGTAAAGCTCATGGACCCCATCATGCGCCTGAGCTTCTACAATATCGCGTGCCCGACCACGTTCATCCAGTCGGCGGGCATCGCCGCGCTGGAAGGCGACGAGGGGCCCTCAAAGGCCATGCTGGCCGAATACCGCCGCCGTCGGGACTTCATGGTCGAGGCGCTGAACGCCATGCCGGGCTGCCGCTGCCGCAAACCGGACGGCGCGTTCTATATTTTCGTGAACATCGCCGGGACAGGCATGGACAGCGACGGCTTCTGCCGCACGATGATCGACGAGGCGGGCGTATCCATGACTCCGGGCCATGTCTTCGGCACCATGGGCGACGGCTTTGTGCGCGTGTCCTATGCCAATTCCATGGAAAACCTGCAACGGGCCGTTATCCTCATGCGTGAGGTTCTGGAAAAGAGGGCGGCGCGGTGAGTCGTTTTGACCAGAAACTTGCCGCCGGCGAGGGCGTGGTGGGCACATTCTCCCATCTGGGCGGCCCCGCCGTGGCGGAATGCCTGAGCCTGTCCGGCCTGGATTATGTCATCATCGATACGGAACACGGGCCCTTCCCTGATGAGAGCACGGGGGAAATGATCCGCGCCATCGAACTCCACAGCGCGGAGGCGTTTGTGCGCGTGCGTGATTCCTCGCGCGCCGCCGTGCTCCACGCGCTGGATCTCGGGGCGCGGGGCATCATCATCCCCGACGTGCAATCGGTGGAAGAAGCACGCAGGCTGGTGGAATACGCGAAATATTACCCTCTGGGAGCGCGCGGATTCGCTTTTTCGCGGAGCGCGAAATACGGGTTCCTGCCCGAGCTGAAGCAGATAGGCGACTATTTCACCGCCACGAACCAGCGCACGATCCTCATGCCGCAGTGCGAAACCGCCGGAGCGCTGGAACATATTGAGGAGATCGCCGCTCTGGACGGCATCGACGGCATTTTTGTCGGGCCGTATGATCTTTCCGTGGCGCTGGGCGCTCCGGCGCGGTTCGCCACCCCGCGGTTTGCCGAGGCTCTCGGCCGGGTGATTGCGGCTTGCCGGGCTTCCGGCAAACTGGCGTTCATCTACGCGAACACCATGCCGGAAGCCAGGGCATACTTCGCACAAGGCTATCAGGGCGCGGCCATAGGTACGGATACGGCCTTTCTGGTCAAGGCCATTCAGGGCATGTTGCAGGCGTAACGTTATCCGGTGCTCCTAAAAGCCCCGTCCGGAAGGGACGGGGCAGACCCGACTCATCGCGGGAACCGCCCGTGGCCGGGCCCGGGAACGGCCTGCCTCCGCGCTGGAGCGCGCCTGAAAACGGCATTACACCGTCAACCCCACCCTGCCCTCTCCGTGCGATCCCGCTGGATTGCCGGGCGGTGGCGCGATCAGCGGAGGCCGTATTGGTATTTGACGTGCAGAATGACGGGGATGGGTTCCGTTCCGATGATGGCGGGGCGGCGCACTTTGCCGCTGGCGGCGAGGACGGCCCGGCGCGCCGAGGCGTCGAGCTGCGGCGAGCCTGAGGATGCGCGGAGCACGGGATCGGTGAACGTCCCGTCGGGCCGGACGGTGAACATATATTCGGCAACGCCGATGAGCCCGGTTTCACCGCCGTCCAGACGCCGGGCGTGCACGGCCTCGTCGATGTCGTCGAGGTAGCGCAGGAAGGCCTGCCGCTTGCGGTCGGCGGCATCGGCTTTGTCCATGTCGCGCGGGCTGGCTGCGGCTATGCCGATGCCCTTTTCCCGGCTCGTTGCCACTGCCGGGGACGCCATGTCCATCTGGACAACGGTGGTGAAGGACGGCTCGGGATCGGGCGGCCTCGGGGCGATCAGCAGCGCGAAATGCGCGAACAGGGACACGGCGATCCCGGCGGCGAGGCATTCCTTTTCCGTCATGGGCGGCCCGCCTCGTCGGGCTGGGCCGTGGCGATGAGCAGCTTTTCCCCGCCCTGCATCCGCACCTCGTCCACAATGAAGACCAGCGCCTCCACCGGCGCGTCGGGCGCGGCCTTGAGCACAAGCTGTCCGGGGCGCGCCCGGAAGTCCCGCACGAGGCTTTGCAGCTTCGCGCGGATGTCGGCGCGGGCCACGGGTATGCCCTCGCACAGGAACGAGCCGTCCCTGAGCAGCCGGATTTCCACCACGCGCCCGGAAAGCGCCTGCCCGCTGTGCGCCGGAGGCAGGTCGAGGTCGATGCCCCGCACCGCGAACGACGCGGCGAGGATGAAGAAAATCAAAAGGATGAAGACCATATCGATGAGCGGCGTGAGATCCGGCTCGTCGTCCCGCACCGCCTTGGGCCGCAGGTTCAGCATGATCGCCCTCCGTCCGGCAGCCCTTCCCCGGCGTTATCCCGGCATTGCGGGGCTTCCCGGCCCTCCGGAGCGCTGCCGCGAGGTTCCGGCGATTCCGGGCAAGAGGCCCCTTCCGCCGTGCCGCCCCCACGGGGAATGTCTCCGGGCTGAAGCGGTTCCGCCCCGGCCCGAACGGTGATGCCCGGTCCGCCGTCGGCCAGCAGAGCCGCGTTTCCGGCCTTGTTCAGGGCGTCGGCCACGCGGCGCACCTTGCCTTGAAAGCAGGACAGGAAAAACAGCGCGGGAATGGCGATGCACAGCCCCGCCGCCGTGGTCAGCAGGGCCTGCCAGATCCCCCCGGCGAGCAGGGACATGTCCACGCCCGAGCGGGCCTCGGCGATGCGCGAGAAGGTCGTGATCATCCCGAGGATGGTCCCGAGCAGCCCCATGAGCGGGGCCAGCCGCGCCAGCACGGACAGCAGGGAAAGCCGCGCTTCCAGCCGTTCCAGCACCGTCTCCCCGGCGAGGCGCAAGGCGGCTTCACGGTTCGGAAGGGGCGAGCCCAGGAGCGCCGCGAAGTCCCGCAGGGAGGGGACGGCCTCCAGCCGGGCCGCCAGAGGCCGCACGTCGCCCGTGCGCATCGCCTCCAGCACGAGGCCGGGAAAACGGGAGTCCGGGAACGGACATCCCATGAACACCAGCGCCCGCTCGACGACAATCGCCAGCGCCGCCACCGAGACGGCCAACAGCGGCCACATCATCCAGCCGCCCAATTCGATCAGCCCCACAAGCTCCTCCTTTACGAAGACGGCGCTTCCGGCAGGGAAATATCCGTGCCGATGAACACCAGATAGCGCTCCTCGCCTTCCGGGGCGGGCTCGAAGCCCAGCCGCCCGGCGGCGTACTGCACCGTCGCGGGCACCGTCACGCCGCCGTCCAGCCGCAGATCCACGACGCCCTTGGCCCGGCACAGCCCCGGCCCGGCGCCGTCCAGCAACGCCAGGAGCGCGGCCTCGTCCAGCGGGGCGGACAGGCGGAGCGCAGCCGAGACAAACCCCTCATCGGCGTGGGTCACGGTTTCGCCGAAACGCGGCAGGGCTGGCCGATGCGACGGCAGCGGCGTGCCCCGGCGATCCGCCCAGTCCGCATAGAAGGCGTCCAGCTCCGCGAAGGCGACGGCCCCGTGGCGCGCGGGCAGGATCAGCGCCTGACGGTTCAGCGCCCGCAGCCGTTCCGCCAACGCCTCTAGCGCGGCGGGCTCCACGGTATCGGCCTTGTTCAGGATGATCACGTCCGCCCGTGCCGCCTGCGCCCGGCGGATGCCCGCAATGTCCCCTTCCGAACGGCACAGATCAAGGGCGTCCGCCACCGTGATCACAAGGCCGGGCTGCACGATGTCGCGCAGCTCGGACAGCGCTTCCATGACGTTGGCGGGGTTCGCCAGCCCCGTAGTTTCCAATATGAACTGCTCGGCGGGCATGTCCCCGATGAGCCGCAGCAGCCCCGGACGCAGGCTGTCCGCCAGCGAACAGCACACGCACCCCTCATCAAGCGCCTCCACCTGGGTTTCGCCGCGCAGAAGCGCCGCGTCAAGCCCGATTTCTCCGAATTCATTTTGGATGACGCCCGTATAGCGCTCACGCCCGTGCAGGAAATCCAGCCATTGCCGCAGGAATGTGGTTTTGCCCGAGCCGAGAAAGCCGGTGAGGATGTGCAGCACGGGTAGGCCGGATTCCTCCTCAAGCGGCTTGTGGCGCAGGGGCAGGCGGGCGAGGGGACGCCCTTGGGCTCCGGCGCTGCCGAACGCCGCCGTGAGCCGGAGTTCCCGCCCTGTCCCGCCGGGGATGTGCCGGATGTTCCCGGCGGCGTCGAAACCGGGGATCGGGGCCGCCTCGCCGTCCAGCGATACGCGGGCGGGGTCCCCAAGCAGGCTTTCGGCCGTGGCCGACAAGGCCGCGAACAGGCGCAGGAGCAGCCGGAAGGCGGGCACGTCCGTTTCCCAGCCGCCCGGCTCCACGAGCCAGCGCTGCCCGCCGGAAAAAGTCGCCACGCCGTCCAGCGCCGCCATGCGCAGGCGGGCCGGGGCGGACAGGGTCAGGGACAGCCCGGAGCCGTCGACGGCGGCCCGCAGCGAAACCGTGCCGATCCGGAATGGGGAGAGCGTTTCGGCGTGCTCCGAAAGCGCCCGGATGCGGTCGCCGTAGCCGGGGTCCACGGCAAGGCGCAGGGCTTCCAGCGGAAAAACCTCAAGAAGGGGGTCGTCAGGGAGCGGGAAGGCGTAGGCCGCGAACGTGCCGCGCAGTGCGCCTCCGTCCGCGTCCTCGCCGAAGAAGACCAGCCCGAACACGAGCCCGCTCCCGGCCACGCGGCAGGTCCATGCGGGCAGCAGCGAACCGGAGGGGCGCACCCCCCGCCAGCCCAGCGCGCGGGCGCGGCGGCGATCCAGATGGATGGCGGCGATGAGGGCCCCCATGAGCGTGGCGCACTCGGACCCGCCGCAGGGGTCGAGGGGCCGGGGAAGGAGTGTTTCAAGTCGCATCGCGGGCTCCGGGGCCGGGACGGAGCCCGTCCCGTGGGACACGGCCCCGCCCCGTCATGGGCTAAGCCGTTCCGTTTTGAAACGGCATTCTTTCAAAGGCGATCCACGCCAAAAGCGGCGGATGAAACAGGCAACAACCAGACACAAACCGAATGGGAAAACGGAACGAGAACACCATTTCAGCAAGTAAAAACGCACGCGAACAGGGAGCCGATACAAAAAAACCTTGGGAAATGGAGGGACGGGCTCCGCGCCGGCGGGTTTGGGGAAGGGAGGGAAAAGCGCGGCCCTTTCTTCAGAGGCGTTTTCCCTCCCTTCCCCAATACCTTCTCATCTTAGGCGGGGAACTTGATGACGTCGCCGTTGCCGAGGTAGTTGGTGGTCTTGGAGCGGAACCGGGCCGTGCCCTTCACCACCGGATAGCCCGCGTCCACGAACTTCTGGGCGGTGATGAGGCCCGTGCAGTGGTTGCAGCCGACCTGCTGGAGGTTCCACTTCTTGAGCCCGATGACGAGGTCGTCGTACTTCGGGTCCCAGTCGTCGAAGGGCGAGATATGCAGCCCGCCGTACAGGCCGTAGAACTGATCCTTCTCGTAGGCAAGCTCCTTGTAGGCCGTGTCCGCGAAGAGGATGATCCCCTGATGGCAGCAGCCGGTGATGCTCACCAAGCCCACGTCCTTGACGTTGCAGTACAGCGACATCTCGCCGAACACCTTGAAGATGATCGGGCAGTCGAACTGATAGAGCGCCACGCCGGGCTGGAGCGTGTGCAGGCCCTTCGGCACTTCCGTCCACTTGCCCACATGCCCGCAGGCCTTCAGGTATTCCTTGCCCGCCGGGTAGAAGGTGTTGGGCGTGTAGACGTGGATGTTGGGATTGTACTTGGTGACCACGGGGAAGCCCCAGTAGTGGTCCATGTGCTCATGGGTCTGGATGAAGGCGTCGATCTTGTTGTCGGCAAGCATGACGTCGATGCCCTCGCGCTTGAAGCACGTGTCCATCCAGTCGTAATTCCACCCGGTATCGAACAGGTAACGGGTTGTCTCGCCTTCCATGCTCTCGATCTCGACGAGGCAGGAGTAGCCGCCCGCGTTGTCGGCATGGACGCAGTTTTCCTTGGCGATGGCCCACGCCTCGTCGATCTTGTGCGGCAGGAGGTGCTTGATCCGCTTGAGGCCCTCCTCGAACGTCCCCTTGCCCACGCCCTTGCCGTTGCCGAAGGGCGCCCAGTTGAAGGTGTACTGGTCCACGAGCAGCCCGCCCGCGCCGGTCACGTCGTTCATAAAGATGCCGTTGTCGAACCAGCTCGTCTCGGAGATGTTGGTGACCTTGACCGACTTGCACACCCCGATGTCCGCCGTGCCGCGCTTCACTTCGGGAAGGAAGGCCCTGCGGAGCGGCGAATACGAGTACAGACCCATGGAGCCGAGCACGCCCGCGCCCACGCCGAGCGCGGCGCCCTTCATGAATTCGCGTCTGTCCATATCGTCCCTCCTATTGAACCAGAGTGAAAGTTGCGCTCGCCAGGGGCAGCAGGGCCACGATGGCGAAGTAGGCGATCACGCCCACGACGAGGCCGATGATCACGCCGGGCAGCATGGCGGGGTTCCAAGCGGCGTTGGCGGCCAGATGGCGCTCCTCGGCGGCGAAGTCCTCGGCGGTCTTGAATTCGCGCCGCCAGCCCGGCCAGCCGTCCATGAACCACCAGTTGATCAGCCAGATGTTGATCAGCCAGATCATGGGGATCATGGGGAACTGCTGCGGGTGCGAGAAGCCCTTCTGGGTGCCGAGCACGAAATGGGCGTACTTGTAGTAGAGGCAGTAGATCGCGATGCCGCCGAGCGTCACCAGCAGGGAACGGACGAGCACGTTGATCGGCGTGCTGAAGCGGTTGGGCCAGTTGCCGCAGTAGAACTGGAGGAACAGGGCCGGGACGAGGAAGAAGATAGCCGTCTCGCCCACATGCAGCCAGCGCCAGTCGGGGGCCGCGTCGCGGCGGTGTCCGCGGATGGCGTCGCCCCACACGAGCTCCTGCATGTACCAGAAGAACATGCACAGCGCCCACGAGATGGCGATGATCCCGAAGAACAGGGCCAGACGGCGCAGCCACGGGGTCTTGATCATGGTGAACGGGAAGCGCTCCCAGATGCCTTCCATGAACCACACCACCACGGTGCAGCACATGATCCACGCCACGTGGAAGTTGGCGGACACGGTTTCCGCGAAATGCTCCCAATACGGCGGGCAGATGGCGGTGAAGTACTGCCACGGGTAATACAGGATGCCCATGTGGTTGTGCATGGTCATGAAATAGATGAGCAGGCTGAGGCAGAACGTGCCGAGCCAGATGCTGAACCCGCGCACGGGCTGGGAAAGCCCCGCCCACGGCTGGCCCTCGAGCGCCACGAGCCACGCCGGGCTGATCCACGAGGCGATGACCGCGAACATCATGCAGGCCTGCGCCGCGTATTCCGTCGAGTAGAAGTCGGTGAGGCCGAGCTTCTGGAGCTGCGCCGGGTTGAAATAGGCGAAGGCGAGGTTGCCGAGCACGCCCTCGAAGAAGCCGTGGATCATGGCGATCATGATGCCCACGGACACCAGCGCCAGCACGAGCCCCTTCTGGAGCGGGTGGGCGCTGCGTACCCAGTCGCGCCGGAACGGCCAGAAGTCGAAAATGTAGGCCATCCAGATCAGGATGATCAGCCACCAGCGGCAATAGTTGTAGCCGACATATGGCGTGTAGAAACGCATGATCCCGCGCGGGTCCTGAAACACCCACCACGTCACGGCGAAAATCAGCAGGGTGAACGCCATGTTCGCCAACATGGGCCACGGGCCGCTCCATCGCTTGATGAGCTTGCGTTCCTCAAGATAGGGAATCTGTTGCTGTCCTGACATCGTTATCCTCCTCGGATGCATGACTTGCGCCCCGCCCTTGCGGAGCTCCCTTATCCGGTCCGCCCTGCCCCTTCCGGAGCGCGGGCATACATGGCGCGCATAACCGCCGAGGCAAGTTCCCCGGCTCCTATCCGATCCGGGTCCAGCCCGAGCCGCTCGGCCTCGGCCCGCAGCATCGCCGGGCTGAATTCCGGGGGCAGGGGCGTTTCCGGGGGAACCCCTCCCGGCACGTCCCGCGTCCCGGCATCCTCCTCGGAGAACCGGAACCCGAGAAAGGCACGGCGGCTCATACGGCTCATCGCGCCTCCTGCAAGGCCAGCAGGATGGTGGCATACCCCTCCACGGCCTTGGCTGCGGCCCCGGCGTCGGCGTGGCGCAGGGCGCTCAACAGCCGCGCCAGCTGCGCGAACACGTTCTCGCACTGGGGCAGCGTGCACTCCTGCAGCAGCCGCGCCAGCGCCAGACCGTCAGGCAGGACGCGGCTGGCCGCGTCCTCGAGGCGCGGATTGCCCAATACCCGGATCAATATGGAAAAAAAGCGGATCTGCGCTTGGATAAAGGTCTTCATGTCTCCGTTGCGGAGCGAGGCTCCGGCGGAGGGGAGCAAACGCTCCAGTTCGAGAATCACGGACGGGGACACGGCGGGCAGGGACGCGGCCACCAGAGGCGGCATGAGGATGCGGAACGCGGCGAGATAATCCGCGAACGTCCCGGCGGCATGGCACGCATCGCCCGGCAGGGCCCGGACCACGGTCCCGCTGCCGCGCCGCGTTTCAAGGATGCCCCGGCCCGCCAGCGCCCGCAGCGCCGCGCGCACCGTGGCCCGGTTCACGCCGAAAGCCTCGGCGAGGCCGCGTTCGGACGGGAGGCGCTCAAACACCCCCCAGCGGCCTTCCAAGAGAGCGCTTTCCAGCTGTCGTTCTATGCATTCCTGCTTGTCCATGCAGTCCTTGCCCGCTGTTGTGGGAACGGCTATGGAATGATTCTCATGCCTTCAGCATACGGGCCCCGGCAAATCCGATCAACTCTTTTTTCAAAATTGCGCTACATGCATACAACGCATTGTTTTTACATGCCTTCAACGGTAAAAGTGGTTGGACCAGATAGCCGCTGGAAACCAAAAAAGACGGCCATGCGGCCCCTTTTGCCTACCGGAAGGCCTCCTTTTCGGGCTCTAACAGGCCTTTTTGCCGGGTATGCGCCCAATTGGATGAACCAATACTATCCGGCCTCCCACCTCTTCCTTCCCCTCCGGCAGCTCCCCGGGAAGCCCGGCGCCCCGATCCCCCCTCGGCCAGCTCTTGCCTTTCTTTCGAAATCCATCACAATGCCCCAAACACCGGAGCTTCGCATGCAGCAGTTTTCCCCGTGGATCGCCGGATTTCCCGGCCTGATCTGGAGCATCGACATCCCCCATTCCCGCCTCAAGGTCTTCAACCGCTGGAGCATCCCCGGCCTCGACGTGCCGCGCCTGCTCAAGGACGCCCGTTACCGGAAAAAAGCCGTACGGCGCGAGGATCACGCCCTGCTCATGGAATTCTGGGACATGCTCACCGCCCGCCGCCCCGCCGCCGTCACCTTCCGGCTGACGAACGGCAACGGGACGTACATCCTGCAAGGCTGGCCCGGCGAAAACGACACGCTCTATTACGGGTTCCTCAAGGAAGCCTTCCTCCCGGCGGCGTATTCGGCGGACGGGCGGCCCGGGACCTGCCAGATGGACATCGGCGGCATCGGCTATCCCGTCTTCGCGCTCGACATCCCCACGCGCGGGCTGCTGATCATCAACGACGCGGCCCGCAGCCTGTTCGCGGCGGCATCCCGCGATCCCAACACCCTGGGCCTCGCCGATATCGCCCCCGGCGGGCTTGCCGAAAAGCTGCTTGAAGCCGGGAACAAAGCCCTTGCCAACGACGCGTGGGCGGGCACGCTCACGTTCAGCAACGCCCAGCGCGGCCTGTTCAGCGCCAAGGTACGCCTCACCCCCTGCGGCGGCGCGGGGGAAGGGCGGGTCGTGCGCGTGGCGCTCCTGAACATCCCCGAAAACCGGAAAAGCGCGGCCTGCCCGCCTTCCGAGGAAGACGCCCAAACCGCGCCCCGCCCGCTCCGCGAGGGGCTGGAAAGCCTTTTCGCCCCCTACGCCGGAGAGCTGGACGGCCTCCTTTTTTCCGACATCCAGTCCCACAAGGGGCAGGTCGTCGTGTACGGCGCGGGCCCCGCCTTCCGCGAGCTGCGCTGGGGGGCGGAACACGCCTACGAAGGCACCATCGCACAGGACATCGAACGCTTCGGCCTGCGCTCGCTCACCGTGGAGGATACGCTGGACAGCATCAAGTCCATCGACTGGGTGCTGTTCGCCCCCCACGGCATCCGCTCCTATTTCGCCAAACCGTTCTATACGGAGCAGGGCCTGCACGCCATCCTCATCCTCGCCAGCCTCCGCCCCGGTTCCTTCGGCGCGGACGCCGAAACCCGCTTCGCCAGCCTCATGGGGCCTTTTGAAAGGCTGATCGGCGCATGGCGCAAAGGCTGATGCCCTTAAAACAGCTTTGGTCGTGGGAGGCGGGCACGAAAAAGAAGGGATGGGATGGCCTCCCCGCGGGCAGGCATAATGAAGGGGAGCTTTCCTGAAGGAAGCTCCCCTGATGCGTTATCGTGCCTTTCGGATGGCGCCGTTGGCTTCGTGCCTTTACCAGCGGAGCGTGCCGCTGGCGGAGCTCACCGCCGTTCCGCCGAGGCGCACGGCATCGAGCTTCCCGCTATCGGGAGCAAGGATCAGTTCCAGTTCCCCGGTTCCCGGGCGGTCGAGGATATGGCCCTGCTCAAGCCGGATGCGCGTCCCGAAACACAGCCCGTGCGCGTGCATGTAGGAAGCCATGCACCCGGCGGCCGATCCGGTGAAAGGATCTTCCCCGGCGTTGTCCGGATCGATAAGCCGGGCGTGCACATCCGTTTCAGGCTCCACGCCTTCGGGGGCGAACACGTACGCCGCCGACACGCCGAGGGGCGCCAAAACAGCTTTGAGGGCGGGCCTGTCCATGTTGATCCGCCGGAGCGCCGCAAGCTCCCGGACGGGAACCATCAGGAAGCTGACGCCCCCCCGCATGAGCTGGCACGAAAGCCCTTCCCGGAGATCGGAAGCCTGAAGCCCGAGCGCTTGGGCCGTTGTCCCGGCGTCGGCGCACGTGTCCGGGACGGCGGGGGGCTGGGTCATGATCACCCTGTCGGGGCGGATGTCCACGGGCAGCACGCCGATGGCGAACTCGAACCGCGCGGTGCCCGGCTTGAGCACGCCCAGTTCCCGCAAAAGGTGCCCCGTGGCAATGGTGGGATGCCCCGCAAAGGGGATTTCCCCGCGCGGCATGAAATAGCGGACACGCACGTCCGCCTTGTCGGAGGCCAACACGAACGCCGTTTCCGGGGCGTTGGTCTCGCGCGCGATGCGCAGCATGTCGGCGGGCTCGATGCCGTCGGCGTCCGTCACCACGGCGCAGGGGTTGCCGGTAAATGGCACCGCAGTAAACGCATCCACGATGTGAAAGGTGCAATTGGGCATAACATATCCTTCAGAGGCAGCCTGTTACGGCTGTTGATGGAGGAGGGGCGCACGGCGGTCGGAACGGCGCCGCACGTCAGGTTGGCTTGGATGGGAAGCGCCGCGCGGGGACAGCCTTCATACGGGGCACGGGCGGAAACCCGGCCCACGGAGCATCGCGCCCGGAGGCAGCCTCTGCGGGCAACCTTCCCCTCACAAGGGAGGCGCGGAAAAAGGCCCTCCACAGACGTCGGAAAGAGGCGCATTGGAGATCAGGAGGCCCGCCCGCAGCGGTTCCCAAAAAACCGCTGCGGGCGGGAAGCCGGATGCGTTCGGGCGGGGGGAGCTGCCACGAACGGCCGTCATCCGGCAAAACCTTCAAGTTCCACTTCAACCACGGCGGCGGGGTTCGGAAGCGCGGCCACGCCGACGCAGGTGCAGGCCGGGGCGCAGGACAGCCCCGCGCCGCCTTCCCCGGTACCGGGACCTTCAGGGGAGCCGGGGGCATCCCCTTCCTCCGGAACGCGGCGGAAAACCCGCTCGAACGCCCGGTCGAACGCATCCTTCTGGCCCATGTCCGTGAGGAAGACGGTCATCTTCGCCACCTGTTCCGGGGCAAACCCGGCTTCGGCAAGGATCCCGCGGATATTCCCGAGCACGGTGAGGGACTGCTCATAGCAGCCGGGGTGGTCGATGCTCCCCGTTTCGGGGTTCTGGGCCACCTGCCCGGACAGGAAGAACCGGCCGTCCTTGAGGGTCATGCGCGAGAACGGGAGCCCTGCGGGGCCGCGCCCGATACGCGTAACCGTGCCCATATCAACCGCCGCCGCTGTAATAGGAGTCGGACGCGACGTACGGCTCGCGCCAGTCCTTGTACCAGCCGAGGATCTTGCAGCCGTTGAAATCCAACAGCACCGTGTCGCGGGAGTACAGGATGGTTCCGCCGGGGCCCTGCACATGCGGGTTCAGCACCAGCACCATGCCTTCCTTGAGCCCGGTGGCATCGCCCGGTGCGATCCACGGGGCCTCCTGCGAGGCGACGCCGATGCCGTGCCCCCAGTGGACGCCGGTGACGGGGGTGACGCCCGCCCGCTCCGCCGCGTCCAGCATGGCGGCGTAGAGATCCGCGCAGGTCGCGCCGGGCCGCACGGCGGCGAGGGCGGCCTTGCGCATGGCGACAAGCCCTTCATACGCTTTCGTCTGTTCCGGCAGGGGCCAGCCCATCGTCATGAGCCGCGAGCCGAACGCCCAATAGCCGTTCAGCGACGCCTGAAGGTCAAGGCGGTTCATTTCGTCGCGGGCCGTCTTCTTGCCCTGCCCGATGCCGAACTTGGGCGACTCGGCCCAATAGTCTTTGGCATGGGCTCCGGTGGCGGACTGGGAAATCCCGTTGTAGCCGACGGCCTCAAAGCCCCGTTCAAGGGCGTGCATACGGATGAGTTCCGCCTGCCCCTTTTCCGCACGGGCGTCACAGGCGAGGCTGTGATGGGCGGCCCCCAGGATGGCATGGTCGGCGCGGTAGGCGAGATCCTCAAGGAAAGCCGCCTCCTCCGCGCTCTTGATCTGGCGTATGGCGCTGATCGCGGCGGAAATGTCCGTGAGCGCCCATTCGCCCAGGGCATCGCGCAGGGCCACGCTGGCGCGGTTCATGTCCAGCCCTATGGAGGCCAGCCCCAGCGGGCGGAGGAACGCCGCCAGTTCCGCAGCGGCGTGCGTGGCATCAAGGCTTCCCGGATAGGTGCGGACATCCGAAATGATGCCCCGTTCCCAGCTTCTGGCCCAGAGGGACGGGCTCAGGACAAGGGGGAGCCTGCCTTTGGCGAACAGGACGAATGCGAGGCCCGGATGCTCGTCCGTGAACGGGAGGTGCACCTGCGCCGCGTAACGCATGTTGTCCCCGCCGGACAAAAGAAACGCATCGCAGCCCGAGCGCTCCAGTTCCGACTGGATCTTTTCAAGTACGGTCGTATTCAAGTTCTTCTCCTTGGCTCTGTCGGCAATGGCTTGCCGTTTCCCGGCATCAAAAGCCGGAAGCCGGCCATTCCCGCCCGGCCGGGCGGTCGTGTAGCGGTGCCTTTCCCTGTTGCGGGGAGGGCGGGGATGGCGGTTCGATCTTCCACGGGCGCGTGCTCCCTTAGTGGGCGCTGCGGAACCCTGTGATCATGTAGGGCATGTCCCAGTTCCGATGCCAGCTCAGGAGGCGCGGCCCATCCTTTTCCACGGCATAGATGTCGATGGAGCGGAGGAGTTCCCCTTCCGGGCCCAGTGTCGCCACATCAAGGGCGATGACCATGTTCTCGCAGAGCACGGTCGGATCGTCGGCGGCGAGGTACGGCCCTTCGATCTCCCCGCGCCCGACGCCGTGGCCTATGCCGGAAGCGCTGGAAAGCGGGATGCCCCGCTTTGCGGCTTCCTTCACCACCGCGCCGTGGATATCCGAACAGGCAACGCCGGGGCGGAGCATGTCGAGCGCCAGCATTTTGAGGCTCAGGTTGTCGGCGTAGGCGCTGCGGACGCGCGGGTCCATGTCCTCGCCTATGTGGATCATGCGCGCGGTGACGCCCCAGTACCCGCCGTGGCAGCAGGCATATTCGATCCGGCAGAGCCCTTCCGAGGGAAGGAAACCGCGCTGCGGCATATAGTTGGCGCCGATGGCTTCCCCAGCCACCGCCGCCATGTTGCCGCTCATGCTTGTGCCGCCCTCATAGGCGTGGATGCGTACCCGCTCGATGAATTCGGGCACGGTGTAAAAGCCCTTGCGGTAGGCGCTGCCCGAATGCGCGCCCTCCATGTGGTTGATCGCGCCGATGATGCCGGTATCCACCTGGCGGCAGGCCATTTCGATCCGGTCGATTTCCTCGGGGAGCTTCACAAGGCGCAGGCCGCGCAGCATGGGGCCCGCATCCTTGAACGAACAGCCGGGGAAGGCCGCGCGCAGGGCGTCGAATACGGAAGCGGCGGTCTGGCTGAAATCAACGCCGACCACGCCGTCCAGATCGGGGCGGCTTTCCTTGAGGCGGCGGATAAGGCAATCCGCGCCCACGGCATCTTCCGCCACGGCCACGCAGACGGCGGAGGGTTCCTTGGCAAGCTGCGCTTCGGCGGGCTGGGCCAGATCGGGATACAGCCAGCAGGTGCAGGCCGCCTCGTCCGTTCCGGGCTCGAACAGGGCGAGGACGGCCCTGTCCGGGGTCTGTTTGACATAGGGGAGCATGGGGCCGGCCACGTACCCGAAATTTTCGGGATCGGCCAGCAGGAGGCTCCGCATACCCTGCTCCCGCATGGCTCCGGCGAGCCGGGATTGAATGGATGCTTGCATGTATACTCCTTGTGTTCACACAGTATTGCCTGTTGCGCGGCGGCTGCCGCCTTTCACGAAATCCCGCTGCCCCCGTCAACAGGCCTGGCGGACGGTGGACATGCGTACCTCAAGGTAGCGGGAGAGCCGGGTCAGCGGCACCAGCAGGAGCAGGTAGCCGATGGTGGCGATGATCAGCGGCGTCGGGTTGGCCGTCCACGACTGCACCACAAGCGCCTCGCGCAGCAGTTCCGGGATGCCGACCACGGAACAGATGACGGTTTCCTTGAGCAGCGCCACGAACTGCCCGGTCAGCGGCGGCATGGCGGTCTTGAAGGCCTGCGGGAAAACGATGAGCCGGAAGGTCTTGAAGGTGCCGAGCCCGAGGGAGCGCGCCGCCTCAAGCTGCCCATGCCCCACGGCGCTGACGCCCGAACGCAGGATTTCGCTGAAAAACGCGCTGTGGTTCAGGGTGAGGGTCAGGATGCCGGATACCATCAGCGGCAGGTAGATGCCGATGAACGGCGCGCCGTAGTGGATAAGGGACACCAGCACGATGGTGGGCAGGGCACGGAACACATCCACGTACACCTTGACGAACCCGGTCATGACCTTGTTCTCGAAGAAGCGCACGAGGGTCAGGAAAACGCCGAGCCAGAAGGCGCACAGCGTGGCGATGATCCCCACCTCAAGCGTGGTCATGAACCCGCCCGCCAGTGCCTTCATCCCGCTTTCGCCGAGGATCTCGAAATTGAAGAACACGTAGGCCAGCCGCGACCAGTCCGCGCCGGAATAACGGACGAAGAGCCAGCCCCAGAGCAGGAGGAGCCCCACGGCGGCGCAGGAGGAAAGCACCCGCCCCAGGTTCCTGTTGGACAGGAAGACGATGCCGCCGACGATGGAAAAGAGGGCATAGCCGAACAGCGAAAGGCTCCCCAGCGTGCTCATGCCGCCGCCCACGGGCGTCGCGCCGGGCAGGAGGAGCCCCCACGCGATCAGGACGGCAAGCCCGGACAGGGCGGCTTTCGGCGAATGGTACCAGGGGCCGGCGACACGTGCGCGGCGGCGCGGACGCGGAACCCCTCCGGCCTCTGCCGGATGCGGATCTCTGGACATGGCAGGCCTCACAGGATCTTGCTGAGAAAACTTCTGCAGCGTTCGTGCCGGGGGTTGGTGAAGACCTCTTGCGGCGATCCTTCCTCGATGATCACGCCGTCGGCCAGCACGAGCACCTTATCCGCCACTTCGCGGATAAAGGACATTTCATGGCTCACCACCACCATCGTCATGCCCTGCTTCGCCAGATCAATCATGACTTCAAGGACTTCCCCGATCATTTCCGGGTCAAGGGCGCTGGTAGGCTCGTCGAAGAGCATGACTTCGGGGCGCATGGCGAGCGCGCGGGCGATGGCCACGCGCTGCTGCTGCCCGCCCGAAAGCATGTCGGGGTAGGAGGCGTGCTTGTCGGCGAGCCCGACTCTGGAGAGCAGCTCCATGCCGTACGCTTCGGCCTCCTTATGGGAGAGGCCGCGCACGTTGACCGGGGCCAGCATGATGTTCTGGATGGCGGTCATGTGCGGGAACAGGTTGAACCCCTGAAACACCATGCCGATGTTCTCGCGCATCTTGTTGAGGTTCAGGTGGGGGTCGGTGATCTCCTGGGCATTGATGAAAATCTCGCCGGAGCTGGCTTCCTCCAGCCTGTTCAGACATCGCAGGAACGTGCTCTTGCCCGATCCCGAGGGGCCGATGACCGCGCAGACCTCACCCTTGGCGACGGTGGTGCTGATGCCGCGCAGGACATGAACATCCTTATAATGCTTATGCAGGTCGCAGACTTCGATCATGCACGATGCGGTGTTGTCCATCTCGCGAGTCTCCTTTCGAGCAACGTGCTTCCGTACATGAGCGGCAGAAGCAGTATCAGATACATGATGGTGATGGTGACGAGGGGGGTCGGGTTGGCCTTCCATTCCACGATTTCCATGGCCCGCTTGAGCAGTTCGGGCATACCCACCACGGAGACGAAGGCCGTGGCCTTGAGCAGCCCCACCAGATGCCCCGTGAGCGGCGGCAGCACCACGCGGATCGCAAGCGGCAGGATGACGAAGCGCATGGTCTGGATCACGCCGAGCCCGAGGGAACGGGCCGCCTCCACATGCCCCCGGCCCACGGATTCGATCCCGGCCCGGAAGTATTCGATCATGAAGGCCAGCGCGCTGAGGAAAAGCCCGCACACGCCCGCCGCAAAGGGCGTGCTGTGGATTTCAAGGAACGGCAGCGCATAGTAGATGAAGATGACCAGCACGAGGATGGGCAGCGAGCGGAACACATCCACGAACGCGTCGATGGCACAGTTGAAGATCGGGTTGTTCAGGGTGCGGATGATCGCGATGATCGGCGCGATGGTCACGGACAGCACGGCCGAACAGATGAAGATCAGCAGCGTATTCTCAAGCCCGCCGAGCAGGATGGGCCACGTTTCGACGATGAGTTCCCTGTTGAAGAACATCATGCCGAGCATATCCCAATGTGCCCCGGAGTACCGGTAAAACACCAGCCCGAGCAAACCGAGGAAGCCGAGCGCGGCAGCCGTCCCCGCCAGTTGCGGGCGCCTTTTGTCCATTGTGGTCACAATCATGGGGACGGCCGCGAGCAGCATATACAGGCCCATGCCAAGCCAGCCGCCGATGCCGAGCGAGGTTCCCGCCGGTGGGAGAAGGCCCCACGCGGCCGCGATGAGGGCGACCACCAGCCCCCACAGGAATCCGTCACGCTGATACCAGAGCCGTTGCCGCTTCTGCCGCGAGTGTGTGTTCTCTGCCTGCATTGCGTCCTCCGCCGGGAAGGGCGGCGCTGGAACGCCGCCCCAAAAAGGTTATTTCGGCTGCCAGGGGGTCGTATACACGTGCACAGTGGAAGAATCGGGGCCGGGCTTCGTGCCGAGCCACTTTTCGTACAGGGCGGCGAGCGTCCCGTCCCGCTTCATGCTGTTGAGGATCGTGTTGTATTCGTCGCGCAGGGGATCGCCCTTGCGGAAGGCCACGCCCTGAACGAACACGTCGCCCACGGGGAAGGCCACGCCGAGCATGGGGTAATTCTTGATCTGATAGAGGGCGCGGGTCTGTTCGCGCAGGTAGGCGTCGAGCCGCTTGTTCATGAGATCCATGAGGATGTCGATGGAGCGGTCGTAGGTGCGGATGGTGTACGGGCCGTACTTTTCCTGGTTGGCGTCAAGCCAGCGCTGTTCGGCGGTGCCCGCCTCGGCGCCCACGGTCTTGCCCTTGAGCTGTTCCGGGCTGGTGATGGCGTCGTTCTTCCGGGTCACAAAGGCGAGCTGAGCGTCAACCCACGGATCGGAAAAGTCCATCATGACAAGGCGTTCCTTGTTGATCCACGTATTCCCGGCGGCATCCCACTTCTTGGCCTGGAGCCCCGGGGCGAGCCCGGCGAAAGGAATGTTCGTCATCACAAGCTGTTTGCCCATGCGCTTGGCCACTTCCGCGTGCAGATCCACCTCGAATCCCACCAGTTTCCCGTTTTCCATGAAGGCGAAAGGCGGGGCCGTGGCGTTGACCGCGGCACGCAGTTCCTTGCCGGAATCGGCGGCTTCGGCCTTCACCGTCCCCATCACGAGCCCCGTACAGGCCATTGCAGCCAACAAGACAAGAACATGTAACCGGTTCATACTGTGACTCCTCTGTTGAGGGTTCTCTCGCACCGGGAAACCCCAGGGTTTCCGGCTTGCATCAACCGCATATGGAGGCGCTTTCGCGTTTCCCCGTTCCTTGTGCGGGCCGCTTCCCGAGGCAATGGGAAGGCCCGCTTGCTGGTGTTTGCCGTGGCGTTTTTTAGTTCACTATATGAAATTCATTTTGTAATATAAAACTAAACTGGTTCCTCACGTGATGTCAAGAGGGGCGGCACCGTATCCATCACGAAAATTTCAATGGAAAAACACAACGAAGCATGGCGGACATTTTCCGCCACCTGACCATAGCCAATTTATTGCCATACAAAATTTCATACGGGTTTTCAGAGGGTACCGTACGGCGGCGCGCCCCCCCCCAACGGGGACGGATGCCATCCGGCATGTATCGCCCTGGCAAGCGGCCTGTTTGCGGCTGGCGGCTGCGGTGTGCCGGTTCCCCAAGCCTTCATGGGCATAGGGAAAACCCAAAAGGGATTGCCTGTACCGCCTCGCCTCCTCCATCGCTTTACCGGAAGCCCGGAAACCTTTTGCGGGGCGCTCCTCAACGCCGCCCATTGATACGCCCACACGGGCGAACGGAAGAAAACCGGCAAAGAAACGATCCCCATACAGCCCTGGCAGGCGGGGAACGCGCGGAACACATTATCAAGTTGGAAATATAAGATCATATCTATTTAATAATATTACAGTTTACAGCTTTTTTCTTCAATCCCCCCGCAAGCGCTTTTCCGTCCCGCCTGCCTCCTGCCGCCCTGCTTCCGGATTGGATGTTTCGAAAGAAGCAAGCCCGGCGGGCACCATGACCAGCCCGGCGGGCCATGCGTCAACGGGCCTCCCCTTGCGCCTATCCCCACGGTGATACGGGTGAAGGCAACGACGCCCACGACGCCGAACGCAACTTGTTCCTATCCATGCGTGGATACGTGATAAAGGACCTTTCCACAGAAACCGGCCCATCCGCGCGCATCCTCATTGCGCCGCGGCGCCTCCCCCTCCTTCCTGCCCGCACCGGCTTTCCCGCCAACGGTGCCTATCCTGCAGGAAGGCCGGGCCGCCTTTCCCCCCACGCCAAGCGCGGCGGCAACGGGCAGCCTGCCCACATCCCGCCTTCCAAGCAAAAAACGCTTTGAACTGCATATGATAAGGAAAAACAAAAATCTTTCGGCAAGGCTCCCCTTTTTCGGCCCTGCCGCTTGACTTCTTTTGGCGAACCTCATATTTTCGCATTATGAATTTAAGTTCATATAGTGAACAACAAAAACAGCCGGTGTCCCAAACCAGAACGCCGCAAGGCACTCCCCTGACCGCCGGACAAAGGAGTCTCCCGTGAAAAAATCCCCTTGGAAACTGGATCCCTTGTTCACGCCACGCTCCATCGCGGTGATCGGCGCATCCCCCAACGGCGGGGCGGGTTCCATCGTCCTCAGGAACATGCAGCGCCTCGGCTATACGGGTACGGTGTATCCCATCAACCCAAAGTATAAGGAAATCTTTGGGTACCCCTGCTACGCGTCCCTGCGCGATCTCCCCGCCCCGGCGGACTGCGCCGCCGTGCTGCTGGGCAGCCGTTCGCTGCTGCCCATGCTTGAGGAGGCGCACGCCGCAGGCGTCAAGGGGGTCTGGGGTTTTGCCAGCGGATTTGCCGAAACGGGCGGGGAAGGCCGGGCCATGCAGCGGCGCATCCACGATTTCTGCCATGAGTCCGGCCTGCTGTTCTGCGGCCCCAACTGCGTGGGCTATGCCAACATCACCGACAAGACCTGCATGTACAGCGCCCCGCTCCCGCAGGCGTTCCGCCCCGGCGACATCGGCGTCATCGCCCAGAGCGGCGCGGTGCTGCTGGCGCTCGGCAACGCCAACCGCATGGCCGGGTTCTCCCGCCTCATTTCCTCCGGCAACGAAGCGGCCCTCGGGCTCGCCGACTACATGGACTATCTGGTCGACGACGACGCCACGCATGTGATCGCCCTCTTCATCGAAACCATCCGCGATCCGGAAGCCTTCGCCGCCGCGTGCTCCCGCGCCGCGGAAAAGGGCAAGCCCGTCATCGCGCTCAAGGTCGGGCGCTCGGAACTCGCCTGCCGCGTGGCGGCCACCCATACCGGGGCCATCGCGGGAAGCGACCGGATACTCGACGCCTTTTTCCGCCGTGCCAACGTCATGCGGGTCAACACCCTCGACGACCTGCTCGAAACCGCCGTCCTGTTCAGCGGGCTGCGCGGCCTTTCCGCCGGTTCGCCGAAGGTGGGGATGGCCACGGTTTCCGGCGGCGAAATGGGCATGTTGGCGGACGTGTGCGCGGACAGCGGCCTCGTCTTCCCGTCCGTTTCCGAGGCCGGGAAGGAACGGCTCCGCAAGGTGCTCCCGCCCTACGCCCCCATCGCCAACCCCCTCGACGCGTGGGGCAGCGGCGATCTGCGCGAGGCCTACCCCGCCAGCCTCGGCATCCTCGCCGCCGAGGAGGATGTGGAAACGCTCATCGTCTCGCAGGACATCCCCGGCAACATGGCCCCCGAACAGGTGGAGCAGTTCTCGGACGTGGCCCGCGCCGCCGTCGCCGTGCGCGCCGCCTCCGGCAAGCCGGTCATCGTCGTTTCCAATATCTCCGGCGGCATCGATCCGGCCATCGGCGATATCCTCGCACAAGGCAACGTCCCCGTGGTGCAGGGCAGCGGCGCGGGCATCCCCGCCATCCGGCGCTGGATAGACTGGTGCGCCGCGCGCGCGGCGAAAACGGCATCTCCCTACCCCCGGAAGGATTCCCCCACTCCTTCCATACTCCCCCCCGAACTGGCTTCGGAACTCGACGCCAGTTCGGGCGTATTGCCCTACGCGCTTTCCGCCCGCCTGCTGCGCCATTTCGGGATCGCCATAGATCACGAGGAGCTTGCGGTTTCGCTTGAGGAAGGCATGGCGGCAGCCGGGCGCATCGGCTATCCCGTCGCCCTGAAAGCCGCCTCCCCCGACATCGCGCACAAGACCGAGACCGGCCTCGTCAAGCTCAACCTCCGCACCGGCGCGGAATTCGCGGCGGCATGGCGCGAGCTTGAAGGCATCCTTGCCCTGCACCACGCGGACGCGCGGCGCGAGGGGATGCTCGTGCAAGGCATGGTGCGGAGCGCGGGCGGCAAATCCGGCGACGTGGTGGAAACCATTGTCGGCGTGAACCGTGACGGCGGGTTCGGATCGGCGGTCATGGTGGGGCTCGGCGGCGTGTTCGTGGAGCTGCTGCGCGACGTTTCGCTTGAGCTGGCCCCGCTCTCACCCGAAGGCGCCCGCGCCATGATCGGCAGGCTCAAGGCCGCCAAGTTGCTTACCGGCTTCCGAGGGCGCGCCGCGTCCGACGTGGAAGCCCTCTCCGATGTGCTCGTCCGGGTGGCAGCCATGTGCTGCGCGCTGGGCGACAGGCTCGTTTCGCTCGACCTGAACCCGGTCATGGTGCTGCCGGAAGGGGAAGGCGTACGCATTGTGGACATCGTGATGCAGGTGGCTCCGGCACGGCATTGCGGGGAAACCGACTAATCTTGATGGAGAAAAGCCGATGAAGAAACTTCTGTCCGGCAACGAGGCCCTCGCACGGGGCGCGCTGGAAGCGCGCATAGAGATCGCCTGCGGCTATCCGGGGACACCCAGCTCGGAAATCCTTGAAAACGTCAGCAAGTACAAAGAAATATACTCAGAATGGTCGGTAAACGAGAAGGTGGCGATGGACGCCGCCGCGGGCGCGGCCTATTCCGGGCGCCGCGCGCTCGTGACCACCAAGCAGGTGGGCATGAACGTCATGTCCGATTCGCTGTTCTATACCGCCTACACCGGCGCGGAGGCCGCGCTCGTGGTCGTCACCGCCGACGATCCGGGCCTGTTCAGCTCCCAGAACGAGCAGGACAACCGCCACTACGCCAAGCTCGGCAAGTTCCCCATGCTGGAACCCTGCGACAGCCAGGAATGCAAGGATTTCATGATCGAAGCCGTGGACATGAGCGAACGCTTCGACACGCCCGTGGTCATCCGCACGACCATGCGCACCTCACATTCCAAGTCCGTGGTGGAGCTCGGCACCCCCGGCTCCTACGGGCGCGAGGTCGGCCCCTTCCCCCGCAACATCGAGAAGTACAACTCCATGTGCACGTGGGCGCGCAAGCGGCACTACATCCTTGAACAGCGCCTGCTGGACATCGAGGAATGGAGCAACACGTGGCCCGGCAACCGCATCGAATGGGGCGACCGCGAATACGGCTTCATCGCCGGGGGCATCATCTACGAATACGTGAAGCAGGTCTTCCCCGAAGCCTCCATCCTCAAGCTCGGCATGTGCTACCCCCTGCCGAAGAAGCTGATCCGGGAGTTCGCGGACGGCGTGCGCAACGTCATCGTGGTCGAGGAGCTTGACCCCTTCATCGAGGAGCAGGTCAGGGCTATGGGCATCCCCGCGCGCGGCAAGGACATTTTCTCCATCTGCGGCGAACTGCTGCCGGAGGACATCGCCGAAAGCTGCCGCAAGGCGGGCATCCTTAAAGATACGGCCCCCGCGTTCAGCGACACGTCCGAATCCCTCCCCAGCCGCAGCCCGCTGCTGTGCTCCGGCTGCCCGCACCGCTCCACGTTCTACAACCTTTCCCAGATGAAGGTGCCGGTGGCGGGCGACATCGGCTGCTACAACCTCGGCACCCTGCCGCCCTTCAATGCCCAGCACACCATGGGGGCCATGGGCGCGAGCGTGGGCGTGCTGCACGGCATGGGCCTTTCCGGGCTGCCCGAGCCCGCCGTGTGCACCATCGGCGACGGCACGTTCTTCCATGCGGGCGTCGCGCCGCTGCTGAACATGGTCCACAACAAGGGCAAAGGCACGGTCATCATCATGGACAACCGCACCACCGCCATGACCGGGCATCAGGACAACCCCGGCATCGAGGCGACCCTGTCCCTCGGCACCGTGGCGCCTGTGGACATCGCCGGGCTGTGCCGCGCCTGCGGCGTGGAAAAGGTGCTCACCGCGGATGCCTTCGATCTCGCCGCCGTCCGGAAGGCGCTTGAAGAGTGCACCGCCTACGACGGGGTTTCCGTGCTCATCACGCGCGGGGACTGCGTGTTCGTCTCCCGCAGCCCCAAGCCCGCCCGCGTGGTGGATGCGGGCAAGTGCATCGCCTGCGGCAAGTGCATCCAGAGCGGCTGCCCCTCCGTGGTGCTGTCCGACGAAAAGCACCCCAGGACCGGGAAGCGCAAGGCCCGCATCGAACCCGTGACCTGCGTCGGCTGCGGCATCTGCGCCCAGATCTGTCCCGTCCACGCCATCTCCGGCCCCGAACAAGCCTAAGGAGCACATCCCCATGAAAAAGACCATCCGTTTCCTCATCACCGGGGTCGGCGGGCAGGGAACCATCCTCGCCAGCGACATCCTCGCCGAAGTAGGGCTCCGGCTCGGCCACGACGCCAAGAAATCCGACATCCTCGGCCTCGCCGTGCGCGGCGGCTCCGTGGTCAGCCACATCATCTGGGGCGAAAACGTCCGCGCGCCCATGATCGACCGGGGCACCGCCGACTATTACCTGAGCTTCGAATGGCTGGAGGGCCTGCGGCGGCTCGTCTATACGAATAAGGATACGGTCGTGCTCGCCAACGACTGGCGCATCGACCCCGTATCGGTAAGCTCCGGGCAGGCCGACTATCCCGACGAGGACGGCATCCGCGCCGCCATCCGCGAACGCTGCGCGGGCCTGCGGGAAATCCCGGCCACGCCGCTCGCCGTGGAGATGGGCAACGCCCGCGTGTTCAACAGCGTCATGATGGGCGGGCTGGCCCAGCTCGTCGGGGGCGACGCCGACGTCTGGCGCTCCGTCATCGCCGACCGGGTCGCGCCCAAAGTGCGGGATCTCAATGTCCGGGCATTCGATGCCGGGCTGAACCACACGTTCTAGGGCCATCCCATCTTGAAACGGCTTTCGCCGCACGCGGGTGCGGCGTGCCGTGAACCGGCGTGGGGTCTGGTGAAGACGGCGCTTCCTACCGGAGCCCGGCTTTGAGGCGTATGCCCTTGCAAAGGCCACCTGCCCTAAAGACGCCGCGGGGATTCCGCGGCATGTGAGGGAACATTCCCATGTTTGATATTCTGTTCCGCAATGCAAAGGTCATCGACGGCACGGGCAACCCGTGGTTCTACGGTGATGTGGGCGTGGAAGGCGGCACCGTCGCCGCCGTGCTGCCCCCCGGCTCCACGGCCCGCGCCCGCCGCGTGGAGGATGTGGACGGCAAGGCGCTCTGCCCCGGCTTCGTGGACGGGCACAGCCATTCGGAATTGCCGCTCCTCGCCGGGGAGGGCATGGACTGCAAGATCATGCAGGGCGTGACCACCGAAAACCTCGGGCTGGACGGCATGTCCCTCGCGCCGATCAAGGACGGCGACAAGGCCGACTGGAAGAAACACCTTTCCGGCCTCGCCGGGACGCTCGACGTGCCGTGGACGTGGAACAGCTTCGCGGAATACCTCGACTGCCTGCAGGCCGCGAAGCCGCCGCTCAACGTCTCCTCGTACGTGGGGCTGGGCACGGTGCGCCTGAGCGTCATGGGCATGGCCGACAGGCCCGCGGAAGACCACGAAATCCGGGCCATGCGGGATCTGGTCGCCCGGTGCATGGACGAGGGCGCGCGCGGCATCTCCGCCGGGCTGATCTACCCTCCGAGCCGCTACCAGAGCCTTGAGGAAACCGTGGCCGTAGCCAAGGCCGCGGCGGCGCACGGCGGCATCTACGACGTGCACATGCGCAACGAGGCCGACGCCATCGCCGAATCCGTGGAGGAGGTGATCGCCATCAGCGAACGCTCCGGCATCCCCGCCATGATCACCCACTTCAAGATCCGCGGGAAAAAGAACTGGGGCCGTTCCGCCGCGCTCATCCGCCGCATCGACGAGGCCCGCGCCGCCGGGATCGACGTCACGATGGCCCAGTACCCCTACACGGCGGGGAGCACGTTCCTGCATGTGGTCATCCCGCCGTGGTACCACAGCAGGGGCGTGGACGGCCTGCTGCGGGCCCTGCGCGAGGAACGCGGCGCCATCAAGCATGACCTCGACACGCGCATGGACTGGGAAAACTTCTCGCAGTCCGTGGGCTGGGAAAAGATCTTCGTCTCTTCGGTAGTCAGCGAAGCCAACCAGCCCTGCGTGGGCAAGAGCATCTCGCAGATCGCCGCCGAACGGGGACATGCCGACCCCGCCGACGCCGCCTTCGACCTGCTGGTGGAAGAGCAGCTCGCCGTGGGCATGATCTCGTTCGGGCTCGACGAGGCGGACATCACCGCGATCATGCGCCACCCGGCCGTGAGCTTCATCACCGACGGGCTCATGAGCGGAAGGCCCCACCCGCGCGCCTACGCCACCTACCCCCGCATCCTCGGCCGCTATGTGCGTGAGCAGGGCGTCCTTTCCCTTGAGGAGGCCGTCCGCAAGATGACCTCGCTCCCCGCCCGCAAGATCAGGCTGCGGAACAAGGGCGTCATCGCCGAGGGCTACGACGCGGATCTGGTGGTCTTTGACCCGGATACCGTCATCGACAAAAACAGCTATGACGATCCCCGCGTGCATCCCGCCGGGATCGCGCACGTACTCGTCAACGGCGTGTTCGTGGTGGAGGACGCCGCGCTCACGGGCGCACGGCCCGGGAGGGTCATCAGGGACTAGCCGCCCCGCAAGGGAAACGGCCCCGTGCCGTGGGAGGCCCGCCTGACGGGAGGGGCCATCCGAAGGGAACCGCGCCGGGGACGCCCCCAGCGCGGAGCACACAAGGAACGGCTGCCCGTGCGGAACGCGGGGCAGCCATAACAGGCTGCGGAAACAATACTCGGATCCCTGCGCCGAAACAGACGGCGGGGGAACGCTTTCAGGTGCCGGAGCGTATTGCCTTTCTCATGACGGGTAGGCATACTTTCACGCCGGAGGACGGAGCTTTCCCCGCCGCCGCATATCCCTTTCCGGAGATTCCCATGCTGACATCATCACAAAAAGTTTTCGACGTTCTGGAATTCCTCTGCGCCAACGGCCCGCACAAGGCCCTTGAGGTAAGCAAGGCCCTGTCTCTGCAAAAGAGCTCGGTGCACCGCTTCCTCAACAGCCTCATCGAGTTCGGCTATGTCCGCAAGGACGACCAGACGGGGCTTTTTTCGGTGACGCTCAAGGTGGTGCAGCTCGGCGCCATGGTGAGCAGCAAGATCGACATGGTGGAAACCGGGAGATCGTACATGCGGGAACTGGTGGCCACGTTCGATCAGGCCACGGTCAGCTTCGCCACGTTCATGGACAAGCAGGTGCTCGTCCTGCGCCGCGAATACCCCCGCAACTGCGTCACGCGCATCGATCTGAGCCAGCAGCTCCCCGCCTATTGCACGGGGCTCGGCAAGGCTCTCCTCTCGACGAAAAGCGAAGAGGAAATCGACGAATACATCGCCACCGTCCCGCGGACGGCCTACACCCTGCATACCCTGACGGACGGGGCGCGCCTCAAGCAAGACCTGCTCGCCGCCAAGGAAAAGGGATACGCCGAGGACATCTCCGAAATCAGCGACTCGCTCCACTGCGTCGCCGTGCCCATCCTCACCCCGCACGGCGGGCTCTGGGCCATCAGCCTTTCGGGGCATTGTTCCGTCATCCGCGAGTACGGTGTGGAAAACATCGTGAAGCATCTGAAAAAGGCCGTCTGGGATATGACCTCAGGCTATTCCGCCGCGCCCGTCGCCTGACCCGCCGGTTCGCCCGCGCCCCCGGCAAAGCGCCCGTTCAGGAAGCGCCCGCCGCGCTGCCGCGAGGCATCCGGGCTCCCGCAATGCCCCTGCCGGAGGCCCCTCCGGGGATGGGATGAAGCGGCAAGGTGAACCGCCCCGACGCGCCCCTCGGCGGAACCCCTCCGGGGCGGCATGAGGGGCGGCTCCCGCCAACGGGAGGGGGAAGCCATCAGGCCGCCGGACAAGGCAGGGGGTGCTTCACTGGGGACACGCCATGAGTACGACTCTGATCACAAACGGCATCGTCGTTGATGCCGGAACCATGCGCCCGCTGGACATCCTCATTTCCGGGGAACGGGTGGAAAGCCTCCTCCCACGCGGCTCCGAGGTGCGGGCCGACCGGGTCATCGACGCCTCCGGGCGCTACGTGCTGCCCGGCATCATCGACGCGCACAACCACCCCGTCTACGCCGACCGCATCGACCGCCTGTCGCGGGCGGCCCTGTCCGGCGGCGTCACCACCGTCATCCCCTACATCGGGGCCGTCGCCGCATGGGGCAAACAGGGCGGGCTGGTTCAGGCCATCGACGACTTCATCAGGGAAGGGGAAACCGGTTCCTGCATCGACTTCGGGCTGCACTGCACCCTGACCGCCAACGTCATGGAAGAGGCCGACGAAGCCATCCCCGAACTGGTCGCGCGCGGGGTCATTTCCTTCAAGGCGTTCACATCCTACAGAAAACGGGGCATGAAACTGGAGGACGACCAGATCCTGCATCTCATGGAACTGGTCGCGCGCGAAAAGGCCCTCCTCGCCTTCCATGCGGAAAACGACGCCATCCTTGAACATCTGGAAGCCAAGGCCGTTGCCGAGGGGCGCGAGCACCCCCGCGATTACCCCGCGACGCATCCCAACATTTCCGAGGCCGAGGCCATCTTCCGCGTGCTTTCGCTGGCCTCTGTCGCGGGCTGCAACATCTACCTGCCGCACGTCACCTGCAAGGAATCGCTCGAAGCCATCAGGCTGTTCAGGAAGTGGGGCACGGTGCCCACGCTTTTCGCCGAAACCTGCCCCCATTATCTGACGCTGGACGACAGCCAGCTTGCGCTGCGCGGCAACCTCGCCAAGATGTCCCCTCCCCTGCGCAAGGAGGCAGACCGCGAGGCGCTCTGGGAAGCGATCCGCAACGGCGAAATACAGGTCGTCGCCTCCGACGCGGCGGGGCACGCCACCGCCGCCAACGAGCCGCTCTTTGCCGAAACCTTCCGGGCCCCGCACGGCGCGCCCGGCGTGGATACGCTTTTCTGCGTCACGTGGAACGAAGGGATTGCCAAGGGCCGCGTCGCCATCCCCGACCTTGTGCGGCTCCTGTGCGAAAACCCCGCGAAATGCTTCGGCCTGTATCCAAGAAAGGGAACCCTCCTCCCCGGATCGGATGCGGACGTGGTCATCGTCGATCCCGGCGACGACTGGATCATCCCCGACAGGAACGAGCACATGGCCGTGGACTACAGCCTGTTCGCGGGCATGGGCTGCCTCGGCAGGCATCGCACCGTGCTGCTGCGCGGCGCAGTCGCCTATGAGGACGGGAAGATCCTCGACGACGCCCGGCGCGGCGTTTTCCTGCGCGGCAGCCTGCCCGCCTAATGGCGCACCGACACTGAAGGAAAAGGGCCAAGGCTGGCGGAATTCGCCCAGCCTTGGCCCCTTATCGTCCCCGCCCTGCGGCCCGGAGGCGATGCACAACACTTTCAGCAACGAAAAAAGGAAGCGGCCCGGCCTCACAACGCAAAGGCGGTGCCGCGATGCCTCCCTCCGGCAAATAACGGCTTACACATATGGCGAAGCCTACGCCCTCAGATCCCGGCGGGCCTTCAGGCGCCGCCCGCATCCAGGTGGCGCATCACCGCCACTTCGTCACAGTCGGGGAAACGGGGGCAGTTCGCACAGACGATCCAGACGCGCTGGGGCAACAGATCCTTGCTCACCACGCCAAAGCCGTTCCGCTCGAAAAAGCGCACCTGATACGTCAGCGCGAATACCCGGTCGATGCCTATCCTGCGGGCATCCTTACAGCACTCGTCCACGAGGATGTTGCCGAACCCGTTCCCCCGCCACGGCTTGGCAATGGCGAGGGAGCGGACTTCCGCCAGGTTTTCCCAGATCACCGCCAGCGCCGCGCAGCCGATGAATTCCCCGCCGCTGGTTTCCAGAATGCGGAAATCCCTGATCTGGCCGTACAGGTTCGACAGCGAACGCGGCAACAGCAGGCCCTCCGCCGAACATTCCATGAGCAAACCGTGGATCTTCTTCGCATCGCACATCCGCGCGGGGCGCAAGACTGGTTGCATGATACAACGCTCCTGTCCAAAAAGCGATTCAACAAAAAAGAGCGGCCTTCATCCCGGAACAAGCTGCGGCGCATGGCCCCTTCCACGGGCCTCTCCCGTAGCGGTTCCGATCTTCAAGGCCGTTGTGCCGCTTCACACTGGCGCTATGCCCGCCGAAACCCCTTCGAACAAGGGCCTCACCTCTCTTTCGATTGAAACTATCCGTGATGATATACCTGTTTTTATCGCCAGCCACAACAGTTGGCATCGTCAATCCCCCTTTTTCTTACGGGATGGGGCAACGACACGTCTTGGGGCAACTCCGGGTTGCGGGCGCTGCCATGTGCTTTACTGCGGGAAGGATAGATTCCGTAACGCCCCGGCTACGATGCGCCCAGCCACGGCTAGTGGGCCTTCGGTGTCCACGCCCCCGCGCAGGGCCGCCTCCGGTCACGTTCCTGCCGCCGGGCACTGAGGCCGAAGGGATGATCTCTTCCACGGGTTCGTCCATACCGATGGACACGTTACGCATATCCCCCGTTGACATTTGCGGCAGACCCCATATTCTCCGGCAATCTTCCGCCGATGGCCCGCGCCGGCGGCCATCTTTGCTCCTCTTCGGATACGCCATGCAACTGCGCATCAAGCTTTATGATCTGATTCTGGCCTTCGCCAACGCGCTGGACCAGGTTCATCCGGCCCTGACCGGCCACCACAGGCGAGTGGGTTTCCTTCTCGACAGGCTGGCCGAACGCCTCGGCCTTCCCTCCGAGGAGCGGGAACGGCTCTTCCTCGCCGGGATCATGCACGACGTGGGGGTCATCCCCCTGAAAACCAGTGCGGAAGATCTCGTCTTCGAGCGCGAGCGCTACCTCCATCCGCAAGCGGGCTGCCTGTTCCTGCAAAACTGCCCCACGCTGGCCGAAGAGGCGGAGCGGGTGCGCTTCCACCACATGTACTGGGAAAAGGCATGTGACAGGGGGCTCGCCGCCCGCGAAGGCAGCCTCATCAACATCGCGGATCGCGTGGATGTGGATCTGCGCGCCAAGAACGATTTCCGGGAGGCCGTGGAGGGCGCGGATCGCAGGGTATGCGAACGACGCCCCGGCATCTACTCGCCCGACCACATCGAGGCCATGCAAGACATCCTGCACGACGAGGAAACGCTCAATGACCTCGCCGGGGCGCACATACGCCTCCCCGCCTTCGTCCGGCGGCGCTATGGCGATCAGATCCTCACGCCGCAGGAAACCATCCAGTTCAGCACCCTGTTCGGGCACATCATCGACTCATGCAGCCCCTTTACCGCCACCCATTCCACGGGCGTGGCCCACATGGCTGTGGCGCTCGGGCGTCTGACGGGCATGGGGCAGGATGACCTCGACACGCTGTTCGTCGCGGGTATGCTCCACGACATCGGCAAACTCGGCATCCCGCTGGCGCTGCTCGAAAAACCCGGGCAGCTGACCGACGAGGAATTCCCCAAGGTGAAGCGCCACGCCGACCTCAGCCGCCTGTGGCTGGACGCCGTACCCGGCTTCGAGCGCGTGAGCGTCTGGGGCGGCGGGCACCACGAACGGCTGGACGGCAAGGGCTACCCGCTGGGCCTGAAGGGCGAGGAGATCCCTTTCCCCTCACGGATCATGGCGATTGCGGACGTGTTCACGGCATTGACCGAAGACAGGCCCTACCGCAAGGGCATGACGCCGCCCGAGGCCCTGCGCATCGTGAAGGGCATGGTGAAGCAGGGCCATCTTGACGGCGACCTGTCCAGGCTCCTGTGCGATCATGCCGACGAACTCGACGCCGTCCGCGCCTCCTCGCAGGCGGAGGCACGGCGAGGCTTTCAGGCCCTGCACGACGCCTGTGCCGAGCCCGACGAACGGCTGCGGGATTAGGGCCTCCGTACGCGGGCAGCGCCGGCGGATCTTCCCGCGTGAGGAGGCTGTGCCGCGTACCGGCGGTTTCCCGCGCGGCTTCCGTTTCCGGATGGCCTTTCCTCGAAGAGGCCTTCCGGCGGGCCCCGTCCCGCCCACCCTTGTTGCTGAAAGGCAACATGTATAATCCCCGTGACCCTCAAACGAACGCGCAGGAGCGTATGCCGTTGCCTCAAATCCGTATCGTCAGCATTTCCCCTTATCCGGAAATGGAAAGGATCGTTCAGGATGTCATCGCGGCCCATCCTCAGCGCGGGCGCATCGACAACCGCATCATCACCGCGACCGTGGACAGGCTCGACCTCTCGGAACTGCACGACTGCGACGCCATCATCGCCCGGGGCTATTCCGCCCGGCGGCTGAAGGCGCAGGGACTGGGCGTCCCCGTCATCGACATCGCCATTTCCGGCTACGACGTCATCCGTTCCATCCAGGAATGCCAACGGCTGTTTCAAACGCGGCGCATCGGCTTCGTCGGGTTTTACAACGCCTTCAACGGGATCGAGCAGTTTTCCGGCATGTTCGGCTGCGACATCCGCGTCTACATCCCCGAATGCGCGGCGGAGATCCGGCACGCGCTGGAACTGGCCAAGCAGGACGGCTGCGACGTCATCGTCGGCGGCTATTCCGTGCAGCAGGACGCGGGCCTTCTGGGGCTGCCCGCCATCCTGCTGCGCACGGGCCGGGAAACCTACGCGCAGTCGCTGGAGGAGGCCATCCGGACGGTCACCCTCGTCCAGCAGGAGCGTATCCGGACGGAAACCTATAAAATCATTACTGAGTCGGTGAAGGACGGCTTGCTCTACGTGGACGCCTCCGGGATCATCCGGCTGGACAATCCCGCCGCCTGCCTCATGCGCGACGCCCCACTCAAGGACGTGCCCCTCGAAACGGCCTTCCCCTGCATGATGGACAGCTTCAGCCGGGCGATGCGCGACTGCGCGGAAATTCAGGGCGAAGTGCGCAAGGTGCGCGGCGTTTCCATCACCTTCGACTGCACGCCGGTAGCCGTCAACGGGATCGCGGCGGGCGTCGTCATCAGCTTCCAGAACGTGGACAAGGTCCAGCAGCTCGAAGGGCACATCCGCAAAAAGCTGAGCAACAAGGGACTGACGGCCAAGCACCACCTTTCGGACATCGTGCATTGCAGCCGGCTGATCGACGAGACCATCGAGGACGCCTGCCGCTACGCCGCCGCCTCGTCCAACATCCTGATCGTGGGCGAGACGGGGACGGGCAAGGAACTGTTCGCGCAGGGCATCCACAACGCCAGCCAGCGCCGCAACGGGCCGTTCGTGGCCATCAACTGCGCGGCCCTGCCCGAAAACCTGCTCGAAAGCGAGCTGTTCGGCTACGTGGAGGGCGCGTTCACGGGGACGACGCGGGGCGGCAAGATGGGGCTTTTCGAACTGGCCCACAACGGGACGCTGTTCCTCGACGAAATATCCGAAATCCCGCTGAACATGCAGAGCAAACTCCTGCGCGTGCTCCAAGAGCACGAGGTCCGGCGCATCGGCGACGACCGGGTGACCGCCGTGGACGTGCGCATCATCTCGGCGACCAACGTCAACCTCCACAAGCTCGTCGCCGCCAAGCGCTTCCGGCAGGATCTGCTCTACCGCCTCGACGTGTTGAAAATCACGATCCCGCCCCTGCGCCGACGGGGGGAGGACGTCATCGAGCTGTTCCACTTTTTCCTCAAGAAATTCTGCTGGAAGAACCGCGAGGCCCTGCCGGAGGTCGCCCCGGACTCGCTCCACCTGCTCCGGGAATACCCTTTCGCGGGCAACGCGCGGGAACTGCGCAACGTCGTCGAGCGGGCGACCGTCCTGCGCCGCAACCGGGACGTCCTGACCTCCGCGGATCTCAACAGGGCCCTGCATCCCGAGGACATCGAGGAAGTGCCGCCCCTTCTTGCGGCAACGCCAGCGCCCTTCCCTCCCGAGGCCCCGCAAGCCTCCGGGCCGGACAACGAAAAGGACAGGCTGCTCGCGGCCCTGCGCGCCTGCGGCGGCAACCGGACCCGTGCCGCCCGCGAACTGGGCATGGACCGAACCACACTATGGCGCAAACTCCAGAAATATATACAGAAATAACCAGTACATCCAACAGGTTGCCCTTTTGGGCGCAAGGCCGCCGCCGCAACGGATTGTTGCATATATGTTGCAACGATCCGTTGCATCCGTATTCCGTTGCAACAGCCCGCCGCCCTCCTCCCCGCCGTTTCGCGGGTGCGCCGCGTTCCCGTCCCCCCCGCTCTGTTTGAACAATCAAACGTCTCTCAGGAGGCCGCCGATGTTTGCCAAATCCATCCGGCGGCTCCGGAAGGCGCGCGCCCGGCACACTGCCGTCACCGCTCTGGCACCGAACTTGCTAAATAACGCACGGAGAGAATGTCTGTTTCTATTATTGCGGAGGAGATAGAAATGTCGAGTGCCTACGTATTGGTAGCCTTTGCCGTATGTATTTTGCTGATGATACTCTTCATCTCAAAATGGAAGATCCACCCCGTCACCAGTATTCTGGTCGCAACCATCATTCTGGCCATATCCATCGGAACCCCTTGGGACAAGATTGAAGGCATCATCAACAAGGGCATGGCGGACACGCTGAAGAGCATCGCCATCGTCATCGTGCTCGGATGCATCCTCGGTAAAGTCCTTGAAGAGACGGGAGCCGCCGTCAGCATCACCAAGGCGACCGTCAAACTCTTCGGTGAAAAGCGCGTGCTCTGGGCCATCCTGCTGGCCTCCGCCATCCTCGGCATCCCGATCTGGGCCGACACCGTGGTCATCCTGCTCATCCCCATCGTGTCCAATCTGGCCCTCCAGACCAACAAATCCATGATGTCCTACGGCACGGCGTTATACATGGGCGCGCTCGTCACCGCCTCGCTGGTGCCGCCGACCCCCGGCCCCGTGGCCGCCGCCGCGCTGCTCCACCTGCCGCTCAGCGACGCCATCATGTGGGGCGTCCTCATTTCGATCCCCTCCGTCTTCGCCGCCGGGCTGTACTGCCTCACCCTGAAGGAGCCCGTGGCCCCACAGGACGAATACATCAAGTCCGCCGAAGCCTCGAAGGACAAGCCCCTCCCCTCGGTGGGAACCTCGCTTGCCCCCATCATCCTGCCGCTGGTGCTCATCTTCCTGAACACGGGCATCAACGCCATGTTCCCGGACACGACCGTTGCGAAGGTCTTCAAGTTCGTCGGCTCGCCGCTCGCCGCGCTCCTCGCGGGCTGCCTGTTCTCGCTGGTGCTCACCGGCGCCGAATGGCGCTCCAAGAAGGTCATGAACGACTGGGTGGAATCCGCCCTGCGCTCCTCGGCCATGCCCATCATGGTCACCGCCATGGGCGGCGCGCTCGCCGCGTTCATCAAGAACGCGGGCGTCGCCAACGCCGTGGCCGAAACCGTGGTGCAGTTCAGCATCCCCGGCATCATCATCCCGATCCTCATCGCCGCGCTCATCCACGTCATCACCGGCTCCAACGCCCTCGGCGTCATGACCGCAGCGGCCCTCGTCGAGCCCATGCTCGGCGCGCTCGGCATCTCGCCGCTCGCCGCCTTCCTCGCCTGCGGCACGGGCGCGCTTATGTTCAAGCACGCCAACTCGTCCGGCTTCTGGGTGACCGTCACCATGTCCAACATGGACATCCGGCAGGGCATCCGCGCTGTCGGCGGCGGCTCCACGGTGGCCGGGGTCACCGGCGCGGCCATCACGGTCATCCTGCACTTCGCCGGGATCATCTAAACCAACGGGCGGGCCCGGCTGCCTCCCCCCGGCGGCCGGAGCCCCCAATGCGCCATGCAAGGACGCATGGCATGGGAAAGGCGGGAACGCATCAAAACCGTCCCCGCCTCTCCCCGTCATAAAGGAACGGACATGGATACTTTCGTCACCAAGGCCGCCCGCCTCAACGGCCCCCGCGACATCGAACTCATCGAACGCGAACTCGTCTGCGGCGAGGACGACATCATCGTCAAAAACCACCTCATGGGCATCTGCGGTTCCGATAAAAACTTCTACCGCGGCTACCTGCCTCCGAAGACCGCCGAATTCCGGCAGGACCCCAAGTTCCCCTTCCTGCTCGGGCACGAGAGCGGCGGCGCGGTCGTTGCCGTGGGCAGCCGGGTGGCCGACTACAAGGTCGGCGACAAGGTCATGGCCTTCGGCTGGAACAACAACTTCGCCGAATACTTCGCCGCCAAATCCTTCCAGCTCCAGCCCGTGCCCTATGGCCTCGACATGGACATCGCCTCGCTGGGAGAACCCATCTCCTGCGCCATGTATTCCGGCCTGAACAGCGGGGTGCAGCTCGGGGACACCGTGGTGGTCATGGGCGGCGGCTTCGCCGGGCAGATCATCGCCCAGTGCGCCAGACGTAAAGGCGCGTACCGCGTCATCGTGGTGGACGTTCTTGAAGGCAAGCTGGCCCTCGCCCGCAGGCTCGGCGCGGACATCACCCTCAACCCCGGACAGGACGACGTCATCGAGGCCGTCAAGGATCTGACCAACGGCCTCGGCGCGGACGTGGTGGTCGAAGCCGCCGGAACCGCCGAATCCTTCAACACCGCCAGCGAGATCATCAAACACAACGGCAAGTTCGTGTTCTACAGCTGGGTCACCACCCCGGTGACGCTGAACATCAGCCGCTGGCACGACGACGGGCTGGAATTCATCAACACCTGCCTCGTGCACCACACCTGGCAGCAGCGTTATGTCTGGTGCCCGGAAGCCCTGCGCCCGGTGGCCCAGGGGCTCGTCGACGTCAAGCCGCTCATCACCGACGAATTCAAGCTGGACGACATCAAGGCCGGGTTCGACCTCGCCGACAAGGACGATGCCGCCATCAAGATCGTATTCAGGCCGTAACCGGGCCGGGCCGCGCGATCCCGCCTCCCCCGGAAACGGAATCGCGCGGCCTTGCCGGAAGGCCCCCGGCGTCCCCGCCCGTGGGCGTACGCCGCTGTGCAAGGAAGACCAAGGAAGAAACCATGATTACCTGCCCTGACTGCGAAACCGGCCGGAACCTGCTTGCCGGAGCCTGCCGCTCCGTCTTCCAGCGCGGCCTAACCGGCGGTTCCGCCGGAAACATGAGCCTGCGGGTCGAGGGGGGCATCCTCGCCACGCCCACGGGCATCCCCTTCGGCGAGCTGACGCCCGGGAACCTTTCCCTGCTGGACGAAACGGGCGCGCTCGTCAGCGGCCCCAAGGCCACCAAGGAAGCGCCGTTCCACCTCGCGTGGTACAAGGCCAACCCCGATCACCTCGCGGTGGTGCACCTGCATTCGCCGTGGGCCGTGGCCGTCTCCTGCCTGGCGGATCTCGACCCCGGCAGCCCCCTGCCGCCGCTGACGCCCTACCAGCTCATGAAGCTTGGGCACCTCGCGGTCACGCCGTATGCGAAACCCGGCTCGGCGGAGCTGTGCGCGGGCGTCGCCCGCCTCGCCCCCGGACGCACGGCCCTGCTGATGGCCAACCACGGCTCCATCACCGGCGGCGCAAGCCTGACCAAGGCGCTGGACGCGGCGGAGGAGCTGGAAGCCACCTGCCGCCTCTACCTGACGCTGCGGGGCCTGCCCGTGCGCTGCCTGACTCCTGAGCAGGCCGCCGAACTTCTTCCCCCAAAAGGAGCCTGATCCCATGACTGCCGTTCTTGGCTGCATCGCCGACGATTTCACCGGCGGCACCGACCTTGCCGAAACCCTGAGCCGCAACGGGATGCGCACCATCCAGCTTCTGGGTGTGCCGGATACCGCTCTGGCCTCGGAAGCCGCCGCACAGGCCGACGCGCTGGTCGTGGCCCTGAAGATCCGCACCGTCCCCGTCGAGGAGGCCGTCAGCCAGGCCCTCGCCGCGCTCGAAGCCCTGCGCGCCGCGGGCTGCCGCCAGTTCTTCTGGAAATACTGCTCCACCTTCGACTCCACCCCCAAGGGCAACATCGGCCCGGTGGCGGAGGCCCTGCTCCAAGCCCTCGGCGGCGACCGCGCGGTCGTCTGCCCCTCCTTTCCCGAAAACAAGCGGACGGTCTATCAGGGCTACCTTTTCGTGGGCGACAGGCTGCTGCACGAAACCTCCATGCGCAGCCACCCGCTGACGCCCATGACCGACGCGAACCTCATCCGGCTCATGGACGCGCAGTCTTCGCGCAAAAGCGGGCTGGTTCCGCTGGAAACCGTCCGGGAAGGCGTCGAAGCCGTCAAAGCCCGTATGGATGAACTTGCGGCGCAAGGCACGCCGTGGCTCGTCTGCGACGCGCTGTCCGACGCGGATCTGCGGGCCATCGGCGCGGCCTGCGCCGGGCACGCGCTGGTCACGGGCGGCAGCGGCGTGGCCCGCGGGCTCGGCGTCAACTTCGGCATCGGCGCGGACGGCCCCGTGCCCCCGGCCCCCGTCAACGCGCCGGGCCTCGCGCTCGTGCTCGCCGGAAGCTGTTCGCAGGCGACGCAGGCGCAGGTGGCTCGGTTCACGCGGCAGCGCCCCGGCTTCGCCCTCGATCCGCTGGCCCTTGCCGAGGATCACGGCGGGTACGTCGCCGAGGCCGTCGCCTTCGCCCGCAGGCATTGCCCGGAAGGGCCGTGCATCGTCTACTCCACGGCCTCCCCGGACAGGGTCGCCGCCACGCAGGCCCGTTTCGGCAGGGAAGCCGCCGGAGCCATGATCGAGCGGGCGCTCGCCGACATCGCCGCCGCGCTGGTGGAAACCGGTATCAGGCGCATCCTCGTGGCGGGGGGCGAAACCTCCGGCGCGGTCGTGTCCCGCCTTGGCGTGCGCGCGCTGCGCATCGGCGAAACCATCGCGCCCGGCGTGCCGTGGACGGAAACGCTGCTCGACCCGGCCAACCCCGGCGCCCCGCACCTTGCCCTTGCCCTCAAGTCGGGCAATTTCGGCGGCGAAGACTTTTTCATGCAGGCGCTCGGCCTTCTCGCAAACGCCAACTGACCGCGAAGGGATTCCCTCCGCTTGGAGCGCGCCGCGCTCCCGCCGGAGCCTGCTTTTCATCCGCAACCACAGGGAGTCATCATGTTCTACGAATCGCTGTTCAATCCGTCCATCCACCGCCCGGTCAAGGCCTGCCTCACGGGCGCGGGCGAATTCGGTGCGTCCTTCCTCTTCCAGGCGCAGGGAATGCCCCTGCTCGAAGTCCCCGCCGTGTGCACGCGTACCGTGCAGCGCGCGGTGGACGCCTATGAAAACGCGGGCATCCCCGCCTCCAAGGTCCGCGTGTGCGAATCCGCCGAGGATGCGAAGAAGGCTTACGCCGACGGCTTCAACGTCGTCGTGGACAGCTTCGAATACATCGCGGACCTCCCCCTCGACGTGCTGGTGGAAAGCTCCGGAGCGCCCGAAGCCAGCGCAGCCGCCGCCGAGCTTGCCATCGAGCGCGGTATGCACGTCGTCATGGTCTCCAAGGAAACCGACTCCGTCGTCGGCTCCATCCTGGCGCGCAAGGCGGCCGAACGCGGCCTCGTCTACACCACCGGCGACGGCGACCAGCCCAGCCTGCTCATCGGGCTCATCAGCTGGGGCCGCGTCCTCGGCATGAACATCGTGGGCGCGGGCAAATCCAGCGAATACGATTTCATCTATGATCCCGCGCGCGACATGGTGCTCTGCCCCGGCCAGAAGCAGGAAATCGCCACCCCCGGCATGGGCTCGCTGTGGCAGTTCGGCGACCGCCCGGCGGAAGAGGTCGTCGGCAAGCGCCGCGCCATGCTCACCTCGCTCTCGCACCGTTCCGTGCCCGACCTCTGCGAAATGGCCGTGGTCGCCAACGCCACGGGCATGATGCCGGATCGCCCGCTGTTCCACGCGCCGGTGGCCCGCATCGACGAAATGCCCGATCTCTTCTGCCCCAAGGCCGACGGCGGCCTGTTCGACGCGCCGGGGCGCCTCGACATCTTCAACTGCTTCCGCCGCCCCGACGAGGCGAGCATGGCGGGGGGCGTCTTCATCGTTGTGGAATGCAAGGACAAAAAATCGTGGCAGGTGCTCAAGGCCAAGGGGCACCCGTGCAGCCGCAACGACCGCTACGCCGCGCTGTACCATCCCGCCCACCTGCTCGGCGTGGAAACGGGCACCAGCGTCCTCGCGGCGGCCCTCATGAAGCACGCCACCGGCGGCGGCAACCTGCGCCCGCTGTGCGACCTGTGCGGGCGCGCCGTGCGCGACCTTCCCAAGGGGACCGTCCTTGACATGGGCGGCCACCACCACACCATCGACGGCGTGGAAGGCGTCCTCAACCCCGCCGCCGCCATCGGCCCGGACGCGGCCCTGCCCTTCTACCTGCTCAGCCACCGGACGCTGTGCAGGGACGTCCCAGCCGGGAAACTGATCACCCTCGGCGATCTCGACATGCCCGAAGAATCCACGCTGCTCCGCCTGCGCCGCGAACAGGACAAGGCGTTCGGCCTCGTGAAGTAAGCGGCTGGCAATCCGCCTTCAGGGGGGCTGGCAAGCGTGCCGCCCCCTTTCCCAAAAGACAGACAGGATCACCTCTTGCCGGGGCGATCCTGTCTGTTTTTTGCAAAAGCCCTCACGGGAAAGGCGGCCCGCAATGGCCGGGCACGGGCAGCGCCTCCGGGAAACAAACCGGAATGCGCGGCGTCTTCGCACCGTTCCCGGCTTCCCCCAAAGCGCCGACCGCCGAGCCCATCCCGAGCGGGAACGGCGGCAAAACGCCTTCTTCTTGCAGCACACCCGCGCTCTTCCGCCCTCACCATGAACCGCGACGGGCCTGCGCATGGCCCGCCGCGGTTTCCTGTTTTTGCGGATTGCCCGAGCCCCCTTTCAGTCAAAGGGAAAATGCCCTATACCTTTTCAAATTTAAAGAGACATAACGCTCGGAAACAGTTCCGATGCCCCGCAACACGGTGTGGATTCTGCCGAAAAAGACGCGTTCCGGCGGAAAGGGCCCTTGCTGCGGATGGTGCCGTCCGCCCCCGGATCAGCAGAGCCTGCCGCGACGTCCCTTTTCCCTGAGCGGTCGCCCCTGCCCCATAGCGGGAACCCGCCTCCGCACAGCACTTGGCAGGGGCACAGGGGCCCCTCCGCCCCGCACACGAGCCCCTCCCGGACAGGCCTCCGGGACCGGCAAAGCTCTGGTCCGCTTCTTGCTGCATAGGAAAACATCGTACACCCTTTTCAGAAACGAGGGAGCCTCATCATGTCGCAACTTCATGGAATCAACGGCGCGCAACAGCCGCAGGCCACGGGAATTTCTCCTTCCGTCGGCAAGCTCGGCCTTCACAGCGTGCAGCTTGGAACCAATCCGCCCGTCCGCCTTGACGCCATCAAAGGCAACAAAATTCCCTTCGCCGGGTTCAGAACCGCCACCAAAGTGGTCAACGCCAAAACCGGTGCGCGTGAAAACGCCGCCCTTGCCCTCCGTTCGCTGGCCTCTCCGGACGGCAAGCTGGACGCGAAGGCCCTCCTCAACGCGACCAAGTCCATGCAGACCCACCTCAATCGGCTGGGCACGCTGGGAGAAATACGCGGCACGATGGACGACGCCGTGATCGCCGCCTTCGCGCCCGAGGTGGAAAGCCTTTCCAATACGGAACTCCTCAACGCCTACCAGCAGTTCCTTTCCCCGGAAATGAGTCTGCTCAAGCGGGCGCTGCAAGCCGAAATGAGCGCCAATCCGCGCAATGAGGACGTCATGGCCGCGGCCGCCAACCTGTTCAGCCTCGAAGCGCTCGTCACCAAAGAGGCGAGCAACCGCATCATCATCGCGCAGGGCCTCGCGCAGCCCGAACAGATCCCCCCCCTCTCCGCCCAGTACGGCGCGGGCATCGAAGGCATGGGCGCCGCCCGGCCCCACGAGGCCCCGGCGGACATGAGCGCCGTGAGTATGCACGTGCTCATGGACGTGGCCATCGACAGCTCCGCGCGCCGGGAACGGGTGGGCGGGCTCGTCGCCGATATGGCCAGCCGCCGCAACCTCGGAAACATCGACGCAAGGCAGTTCGGGGACGTGCTCCGCTCCGCCGGGCTGACCATCAACGTGGATCTCGGCTTCCTGTTCGGCATGAACGGGCCCAAGCCCCTGCTCAAGGCAGGGGGGGCGTGGGAGCACATTTTCCACTCCATCGAAGCCGCGCCCGACGAGGCCAGCCGTCAGGCCGCCATCGACGTGAAAGGCGCGGGCTACATCCAGAAACGCGACAACGTGGAGCGGGGGCTGTTCCCCGAACTGAGCGAGGACCGCCCGGCGGTAGCCAACGAGCGCCCCACCTACGCCGCGCTCAACCTCCTGCGCCAGCGCACCGGGGCGGCCCCCACCTACGGCACCGTGGCCCTGCACCTCAAGCCCGAAGTCGCCCGGCGCGCCACCTACACCGTGGACGATACCTTCGTCGCGCTGCGCCTGCGCTATACCGAAGCGGGGCGTCAGGCCGTCCTTGACCTGCTTCCGGGTTCCCCCGGCATCAGCGAGGCGCATAAGCTCGATCTGATGACCGAAGGGAGCGAGCTCCGCCGGCGCCTCGACGCGATATTCGACGGCATGGCCGCCAAGGGGGAATTCCGGGCGGACCTGTTCAAGAACGAGTTCCAGCTGTTCGGGCTCGAGGACGACGAAAACAGCGCCCTCGCCGGGCTGTTCATCAAGGTTTTCAAGGATACCCAGTCCACGCGCAAGGCAATGGCCTCTTTCGACAGCCTCGAAACCCTGCTCCCCGAGCTGGGCGACATGGACGCCGTCAGCCTCGCGCGCGCCGCGCTGGACAGGCAGCAGCACGGCATGGGCCGCGTCGCCAGCGAATGCAACTACATCGAAGCACAAGTGCACGGCCCCATCGTTTTCGCCCGGGATGTGGCGGAAATCGTCATCAACAAGGAATTCGGGCTCGATCAGCTCCCGCAGGCTCAAAAGGCATGGTTCAATGCCGTGGTCGCCGTGCTCGGCGGCAAGCAGCCCGCCGCCGCGGACATGGACGCTTTTTCGGCGGAGCAGCGGGCCGAACTTGCCGCCATCCGGGAACAGCTCGGCGGCGCGGTTATCCCTGTGCGCATTGAAGAGCAGATTCCGGAGCTGGATCTCAAAAATACCGTCAGGTCCGAAGAGCGCGCGTTCTACGCCGCGCACCTCGATCAAGCCCGCATCGACGCGAAGCTCCACGATGTGCAGCAGGACGACGCCGGGCTTCAGGCGTTCATCAGCCAGATGCTCAGTATACGCCCCGGCGGAGCGGCGGTTTCCCGCATCCTCGGCACCGTGCCCCTCGTAGCGGGCGGGGACGCGCAAAACGTCCGCGAAGCCTTTGCCGCCTATGTAGAACAATACCGGCATGTTCCCCTGAGAGGGCAGCACACGGAGGATGACGTGCTGCAAGACGCCATGTGGCAGGCCGTATCTGACGTGATGGGCAAAGGGCGCCTCGATTCCCTTGCCGCCATTGAAGAATTGACGGCTGACCCCGCGCAGCGGGCGACGCTCAGGGATTTCGTCATGGGGCATCCGCCCATGAGCGGGCAGGCGTTCCGGGCGCTGGCCTCCGCCGCGCTTCAGGGGGCCGGGGTTCTGAACGGCCTAGCCCCTGCGGAAGGCGAACCGCTGGATGATGAGGCGATGATCACGCGATTCGGCGGCGCGGCGGCCTCGTTCCGCCGTTCGTTCGACGCGATGCCTGGAGAAGAGCGCGATGCCGCGGGCGAAGGCAGGCTGTTGCAGGCGTTCGGCGGGCTGGCCTTTTCCCTGATGCGCGACGCCTCGCCCGAGGTGTCCGGCCGGGTCGCCGAGCGGCTGAACGGCCCCGCCATGCGGGGGCTTTCCGGCGTGCTCCTCCGGCTCGGGGATGCCGAACGCGGTTTCCCGCAAGATGCCGGATTCCGTGACGCGCTGGCCTTCAATGCCTTCCAGTCCGGCCTGCGCGCCGCGCTCGGCGGCAGGGCGGAACCCCCGGCGGCCTTTGCCGGGGAACTGTCCCTCATCCCGCAGGCCGACCGAGGCCGTCTGCGCGCCGCCCTGCCGGGCCTTGCGGACACCCTCGACGCCTCGTTCCCCGCCCGTCCGGCCTTCCCGCCCGCCCAAGCGGGCAAGCTGGCCGCGACCCCGGCGCAGCACCGCGATTTCCTGCTGTCCATGCTGCCGATCTATCACGATCACGAGCGCCCCGGCGCGTTTGATCACGGCGCGGCCTATCACGGGCGCGGGCACATCTGCCGGGCCTTCATTTTCGCGTCGACGATGGCGGGGCTCATGGAGGAAATGGGGCATACCGTGGACAGGACGGCGCTCCTGTGCGGCATAGCCGGGCACGACGCCGGGCGCGAGCGCAACGGCGCGGACACGCCCGAGCAGGAAGCCGAAAGCGCCCGGCTGGCCCTTGAGAAGATGCACGAGCGTTTCGGGGCGGACACGTTCGGGGACGACTACGAGCGCGAATTCACCGCCGCCATCGTCGGGCACGCCAGCCCCACGCTGGAATCCATGCTCCTCAACGCTGCGGACTCGCTGGACATCGGGCGGGTGACGGAATTCGACTTCAAGTATTTCCCGTTCCTGCGCGGCGGGGAGCAGGAAGGCCCCAAGGCCCTTGTCCCCGAGTACCAGAATCTGCGCCAAGCTCTGCATGAGGAAGCCGACCTGCTCGCACGCATGACCGACCCTCTGACGCAAACCCGCGATCTGCGCATGAAGCTCATTCAGGCCGGGGAAGCCGAGGACATGGTGCATGTCCAGCGCGCGGCGTCCGAAGCCGTGGCCGGGCAGCTCGCCCTTGACGCGGAAGAAGATTTCCTCGCCTTCGTGGAAGGCAAGATCCGCGCCCATCCGGACATGTTCCCCCTGCTCACCCGGTACTACCTCGATCCGTTGGCATAATGAACCTCCCTCCCCGCGCCCTTCCACCGAGGGGCGCGGGTACGACACTCCCACAGCCGTATAAGGAAAGATTATGGAACTGGCATCACTTATTGAAGATCTCGGAAAAGCCTGCAGACTCGAACTGACTCTCGACGAAGGCCGCTGCACCCTGCGTTTCGACGGGGAGCACGACGTGACCATCGAGCGGGACGGCAATGCCGTCATCCTGCACGGGATCGCAGGGGACGGGGGCTGCCTGTCCAATCCCGACAATCTCCGCATCCTGCTCACTGCCTCGTTCCTCGGGGCCGAGACGGACGGCGGCGCGCTCTCCGTCTGGGAACGCACCGGGGAAATCGTGCTCTGGAAGCGGTTTGACGCCTTCACGGACTATCCGGACTTCGAAGCCGCCATCAATGCGTTCCTTGCCCAGCTCATCCACTGGAAAGCGCGCATCGACGCCCTGCCGTCCGTGGCGGTGTCCGCTTCGGCCACATTCACCCCCGGCGGGATCATGGTTTAAGGCAATATTGGGGAAGGGAGGGAAAACGTTTCTGGAGACTCCCCACGTTTTTCCTCCCTTGTAAAAATTTCAGCGTGTTCCAGCACAGACTCACGCGTTCCGGACAAGCCGCAAGGTCAATCCCTCCGTGCCCCGGGCCGCGAGAAAGGCCTTGAGTTCCTCCAGACGCTCCTCCGGATAGGGTTTTCCGCAAGTGTAGCCTGTCCGAGCTGGCGGTACTTGCCCTCCCCATAGCGGTTAGGGCAGCAGTTCCACGCCCGCGATGTCGGCCCCTTGTGCCGCTTCCTCCCGCAGCATGGCGAAAGCCGCCTCCAGCCCGGCGGGATCGTCGTTCAGGCCGGGGAGCAGCGGCATTCGGATCAGAACCTTTTTGCCCATGCGGAACAGCACGCGCAGGTTGTCCAGAATCCGCCGGCTGCACGCGCCCGTGAGCCGCCGGTGGGCCTGTCCATGTGCTTGATGTCATAAAGGAACAGATCCACATGCGGGGCCAGCTCCCGGAATGTTTCCCAGTCCGCCAGCCCGCAGGTTTCGAGGACCGTGTGCACGCCAGCGCGCGGGAGGCGGAAATGTTGGGCTTCGAGGCCAGATAGCCGGTGCGCAGCCGGGCCACGCGCCGGACAGCCCGGAAGCGCCGGAGGAGTTCGTCGGGGTACAGCAGGACATGGGGGACTCCTTTGCAAAAAGGGTTTCGCCGGGCGGCGGATACGTTTTTCGGCGTTACAGGAAGCGCTCGACACGGCCCTTGCCGTACTCGCTGAGCGCATAGCGCTGCGTGAGCGTCCCGGCCTCAAGCGTTTCCTCGGCGATGCGGACGATGCCCACGGCCTTGAGCGCCTGCAAATGGCCGTCCACGGCGTCCGGGGAAAGCTGGCGTTCGCCGGGGTACTGCGGGCGCAGGGCTTCGAAGACGTCCTGCGCGGTGCGGGGCTTGCCGTCGCGCAGCAGCGCCGCGATGGTCAATCGGATGGGGTGTTTCATGAGCTTACGTTGCGGAGGTTGATGATGTCGCGCGGGTTGCCGATGACGAGGAACATGCCCGCAAAAATCGCGGCGGCCCCGATCACGAGGCTGCGGGTGATTTCGACGTCCGTGAACAGCGCGCCGAACAGCACGCCCCACAGGGCGTAGGTGATGTTGAGGGCCATCGCACGGCTCACGCCCGCCATGTTCATGGCCTTGTACCAGCAGCGGTACGAGATGCAGCCCACAACGCCCGCCAGCGCGAAGCACCCCACGCCGGGGCTCGAAAACGCGCGGGCCAGCAGGCCGGGGATGTCGCAGCCCGGCGCGGACGCGCTCAAATGCCACAGGGCCAGCGGGACGATGATCCCCGCGTAGAGCAGGCTGGACACGATCTGATAGACGTTCAGGGCCACGGCGGGCTCGATGAAGTCCATACCCGAGGTGACGCACACGCCCTCGGCGGCCCAGCCGAACGCCGCGAGGAACGCGAAGGCGATCCCAAGATAGAACAGGCCGCCCCCGGCCCCTTCCGGCGGGGTGTAGCCGATGGCGATGGCCCCGATCACGCACAGCGCGAGGCCCCCCCACGCCCTGAGGCTGACGTGCTCCTTGAGGAAGACGAGGGCCAGCAGCGCGGCGATGGCGGGATAAAGCGACGTGATGGGCAGGACATACGCCGGGCCCGCCATGGACAGAGCCATGAGGTAGCCGCCCATGCCGAGCGGAGCGCCGAGCAGCGCCCCCCAGATGCAGGCCCGCCCCGCCTTGCTGCGGAGTGTCCGGATCACTTCCCGGCCCTTGCCCTGCGCGCCGTTGATCGCCAGCGAGAGGCACGCGGCGCAGAAGTCATGGAGCCCGGCGGCGAGGAGCGGCGCGAACAGCCACAGCGCCGGGCTGCCGAACGGTTCTTCCGCCAGCCCCTTGCCGAGGATCAGGCCGTCTGAGCTCCAGATCATGCCGGACATCAGGGCCAGCGCCAGCCCTTTCTTGGCGTAGCGCAGTTCTTTTTGTTCACGCAGGCTGGCGAGGTTGGTCATTGTCGGCGTCCTTTGGGGTGTGGGGGTTGACTGGGGAGACGGCCCGAAGGGAGCCCCTATCGTGCTTCAGGCGGGAAGGCGTTCCCGGAAATTCAGGCCGGGGCACGGCGGGTTTTGTCAAAAACGGCGTTTCTCGGCGGACGGGGGCCGCCGTTCCCCAGTTTGGTGAAAGAGGGGAAAGGTACGGTTTACAGTCCGAGGAGGGCACGGTACCCGGCGGCATCAAGCAGGGATTCGGCGGATGCGTCCGGACGGATGCGGATCATCCAGCCTTCCCCATAGGGAGAGACGTTCACCAGCGTGGGCGTGCTTTCCAGTTCCTCGTTCACGGCGACGACCTCGCCGGGGATGGGCATATACAGTTGATTGACCGATTTGAGGGATTCGACCGTGCCGAAGTCGCTCCCGGCATCGAACCGCACACCCACGGCGGGAAGGTCCACAAAGGCGATTTCGCCGAGCTGATCCTGTGCGAAATCGCTGATGCCGATGACGGCTTCGCCGCCCTCCATGCGCACCCAGACGTGCTCGTCGGTGTAGCGGAGGGATTCGGGGAGGTTGAGTTCTTCATTGCTTTTCATGGGAAGTTCCTTTTCTTGGAATATATTCAATTTGAACGGCGGAGTAGCCCAAAGGGAACCTGTTTTTGGGAACGCCGTGAACTGGGATTGGATAAATACGAAAGCCTTTGGAATGGGAGGGTGGGGCTTGGGGAAGGGGGAAAGCGGGCTCCCCTTTCTTCAGAAGAGTTTCCCTTCCCCAGTGCTTCATCCGCCAGCCTCGACGAGGGAAAGCGCGGCTTCGTACAGGCCCTCCGCCAAGGTGGGGTGGGCGTGGATGGTTGCGGCGATGTCCCGGACGGACGCGCCCAGACGCAGGGCAAGCCCGGCTTCCGCGATGAGATCCGTGGCATGGGCCCCGGCGATATGTACGCCGAGCACCTTGCCCGTGGCCCCGTCCGAAACGATCTTGAACATGCCGGGGAGTTCGCTCATGGCCTGCGCCTTGCCGAGTTCGCGCATCTGGAACGTGGCCGTACGCACATCGCGGCCCGCCTCGGAAGCCTGCGCTTCGGCAAGCCCCACGCAGCCGATTTCGGGCGACGTGAAGATGCCGGACGGCACGGCGGAATAGTCCATCCGCCCGTCATGCCCAAGGCAATCGCGCACGGCGCACAGCCCCTCGGCGGCGGCGACATGGGCCAGCATGATTCTGGACGGCCCGAGCGCGTCGCCCACGGCATACACGCCGGGGAGGGAGGTGCGCATGTGCTCATCGGCCCGTATCCAGCCCCGCCCGTCCACGGCGACCCCGGCTTCGGCCAGCCCGAGCCCGGCGGTATTGGGCGCGCGCCCCACCGTGACCAGCACGGTTTCGGCTTCGATGGGCGTTTCCTTCATCTGTGCGGGCGTGGGCTCCTTGATGAACGGCGACGCGCCGAGCATGGCCCTGACCATGCCGCCCTCCACGCGCACGTCCTTGAGCGTCCGGCCCAGCTCGCAGCCGATGCGGCGTTTCTTCATTTCCCGCTGGAGCAGCGCGCTCATGTCCGCATCCACGGAAGGCAGGGGCAGCAGGCGGTTCTGGCCTTCCACCACCGTGACCTTGGACCCGAAGGCCTGATAGATGAACGCCAGTTCGCAGCCGATGACGCCCCCGCCCACGATGGCGATGGACGCGGGCACCCGGTCGAGCGCCAGCGCATCGTCGCTGGTCAGGATATGCGTATGATCGACGGGCAGGCCGGGAAGTTCCAGCGCGCCCGAACCCGTAGCGAGGATCACGCGGTCGCCCTCGACGGAAACCGGGCCTTCGGCTGTGGAGGCTTCCACCAGCCCGGCATGGACGAGGCGCCCCCGCCCCTTGAGGAGCCGGACGCCGAGGCTCGCGCAAGCCTTTTCGAGCCCGCCGCGCAGGGTGGCGCAGACCTTTTCCTTGCGGGCCAGCACGGCGGCGGGGTCCACAGCCGGAGCCCCCTGCCCGGTGATGCCGAACTGGGACAGGCGCAAGGCCAGCTCCAGCGCGTCGGCGGAGGCTTTCAGCGTCTTGGTGGGGATGCAGCCGTTGTTCAGGCAGGTTCCGCCGAGGTTCCCGCTTTCCACGAGGGTCACGGACATCCCGGCGCGGGCGGCGGCAAAGGCGGCCGTGTACCCGCCGGGGCCTCCCCCGATGACGGTCAGGCGTATGGGCATGGCGCGCCTCCTAGTCCTCGTCGCATTCGAGATTCAGATTGTATTTCACCGGGAAGGCCGCTTCGAGCGAGCCCGTGATCAGACAGCCCTGCTTCATGATCTTTTCCACGCGGTCGAAAATGAACTCGTATTCCTGATCCATGAACACGGTCACGTCCAGATCGATCCCGGTCACGCGGCCCCGGCCCTTGTCGTCCGTGCCGGTGCGCACCGTGGCCTTGCCTTCGATGCGGCGGTACTTGGCGCTGCGGGTTTCGAGCGCCTTGTCCAGCGCGGCGCAGTAACAGTAAAGCGCGGAGGAGGCGAGCAGCTTCTTGGCCGTGCCGGGCCGTTCTTCGGCGGGGATCTGCTCCCCGTCGATGGAAATGACGCCGAAAACGGCGGATTCCATATCCAGATCGACTTTGGCGCCCCGGCGGGCGATGGAAACGCTGAGTTCGTGTGACATGGGCATATCCTCCCGGATAGATTGCGGAACATGGCGGCGCTGGCCGCGTTTGGCTTTCCTTGGCTGCCTTTTCTTTTGCATTTTGGATGCCAACCCCATCCGGGGCCTTTGCCGCCCTCCCCTCCGCCCGGCTTTGTCCCCCCGGAAAATCCCGTTTCCCTATCCGGGCATCTTTCTTGGGAAAAAAAGAGCGAGCCGCCGGCATGGGCCGCTTTTCCCCGCGTCTGGCCTTGCCGTCCGCCCTGAAACGTGAAATACTGCACAACGAGAGCGACAAAAATGTCGTTAAACGCGACAAATCATTCAAGAGAGAAGCCGATGGAACTGTTCGCGTCCGCTCCCGGCCTTGCCGTGGAGGAAAGTTACGTCAGATTGCTCAATCACCTGCCGGGGCTCGCCTACCGCTGCCGCGTGGGCCGCACCGACCCCATTGTATCGGAACGCCTTGAATATACGTTGGAATTCGTCAGCAAAGGCAGTTATGATCTGCTCGGCATCCCCGCCGAGGACATGGTACGGAACAACAACAATACCATCGAGCGCATGATGCATCCCGACGATCTCCAGAAGACGCGCCGGAACATGTATGACAGTATTGTCGCGCACCAGCCCTATCAGGTGATGTACCGGGTTTCACTCCCGTCCGGGCGGCTGAAATGGATATGGGATCAGGGCGAGGGGGTTTTCGACGCCGACGGCGAACTGCGCTACCTCGAAGGGCTGATGATGGACATCAGCGAACAGAAGTTCCAAGAGCTTGAGCTCAAGGAAGAAAACCGCCAGCTCAAGGCTTCCGTCAGCAATCTCTACGGGTTGGGGAACATCGTCGGCAAAAGCGAGGCCATGCGGCGGGTATACGGCCTCATCCTCAAGGCTGCCGAAACGGACACCAACGTCATCATTTACGGCGAGACAGGTTCGGGCAAGGATCTCGTCGCCAAGGCCATCCACGAGTACAGCGCCCGGAAGGGCAACTACGTCCCGGTCAACTGCGGGGCCATCCCCGAGCAGCTTCTCGAAAGCGAATTCTTCGGGCACACCAAAGGGGCCTTCTCCGGAGCGCACGCCAACAAGGAAGGCTACATAGGCGCGGCCCACAACGGCACGCTGTTCCTTGACGAGATCGGCGAACTGCCCATTCATCTCCAAGTAAAACTGCTCCGGGCCATCGAAAACAAGATGTATACCCCTGTCGGCAGCAACACCCCCAAGGTCTCGTCTTTCCGTCTGGTCGCGGCCACGAACCAAGACCTTTCAAAAATGGTTTTGGAAAAAAAGATGCGCTCGGATTTTTATTACCGCGTACATGTGCTTTCCATCACATTGCCGCCCCTGCGCGAGCGGCACGGGGACATCCCGCTGCTTGTCGAGGCCTACATGGAGCGCAAGGGCATCAGCTGCGCCCTGCCGCTCCAAGTGCGTTTGGCGATGGAACATTACGATTGGCCCGGCAACGTGCGCGAGCTGCACAATTTTCTCGACCGTTACACGGCTTTCGGGGATGTGGCCCTTGAGTCACTCGGCGATGCGGGCAAGACGGAGCTGCTTTTCCCCGCCCTGCATCACGAGGGGCTTACCCTTGAGACCGCCACGCTTCAGCTTGAGGAGCGGCTCATCCGGCAGGCTCTTGAGCGCTGCCGCTGGCGCAGGGGCGACGCCGCCGAGGCTCTCGGCCTAAATCTGCGCACCCTCCAGCGCAAGATGAAGCGGCTTGGCATGGGGAGATAGGGGAATGAGAAGATTTGGAGGGGGAGAGGGAACCTTTCTGGAGAAAGTGGCATGAGTCAGGGATTAAAAACTTTTTAGATAGATAAAGGGTGTTCCGCTTGGAAGGCGCAGCACCCCTTTTTTTAGGAGGTGAGGCGGGGAGATAACCAATAGGGCGGCAAGATCCTCCTTAACTCAGGGAAAGCCGCCCCCCTCGCCTTTCAGGAAAGGAATGTTCCGAAAGAGACGGCGGGAAAGAAACGTTCCCGCTACTTTGAAAGCAGCTCCGGATGCTCCCGCTTGGCCTCGGCGTAGCGGTCAAGAATGTCGGACAGCACGAAATGTCCGTTCGCCAGCGCGGTACGGAACAGGGCCGTCACCCCGGCGATCTTGACGTCGCGCGTGCTGAGCGGCTCGTCCACGGTGCCCTTTCCCCCCGAGCCGGAGGACAGCTCGCACAGGCCGAGGAAGAAGAGCGCATCATGGAGCCGGGCCTGCGCTTCGGCGTGCGTCCCGCTCCGTACCGTTTCCCAGAGCCGCTCGGTGAACGTCCGCAGGCCGTCCTGATTGTCCCTCAGGTCCGATACCGGGACTTCGATCTGGGCATACGGAGGCGCGGAATGCTCCTCCAGCCAAAAAGCCGCCCGCTCCCAGCCCAGCCAGAGCGCTGCGCAGAGCACCGGCACGGCGGCAAGGAACAGGCCGCGCCTGAGCCGCGCCTTCGGCGTCATCCGGGCGCGGTTTCTGATCCAGTAGCGGATTTCAACAAGCGCGCCCAGCAGAAGGAGTAAGAGAAACGGGGCATAGGTCAACGGATCTGCGTTCATGCGGCCTCCTCGTCATTCGCCGCGGCCGGATGCGGAACCTGCACCCCGGAGTGGGCAGCCCTGCGTGCGGCAATCCCATCATGCCCCTTCGGGCCACCGCGCGCAACGGACAAACGGGAGGACTCGCCGGACGTCTGCGGGCTTCGGGGCGCGGCACGCGTGCGATCCGGAAACGGTTGTCCCGGTCCCCATGCGCCAGCCCGACTATCGCCATGCCGTCTTTTCCGTGATGAAAAGAATGCTCCTGACTTCCGGTAAAACCTCCGAAAACACGCAGGGCCCCTCAACATGCCGCCGCTATAGACGGCTTCATCAATTTCTAGAATCATTCCTCCACTTTCATCAAAGGCGACATCCCAAACTACGTCCAAAACAAATGAGGCCTTTCTCTGGGGAAAGGTTCCCTCTCCCTCCCAAGCCCTCCCACCTCCCAAGACATTTTGTATGGGTCGACGGCGGGACGGGTGGCGTGTAAGGCCGTTTCGGATGCGGACGTCTCCCGGCTACATGGATAAAAAATACAAGAAGATGAAAACAGAAAAGACGAGGAAATATCCCCTTGTCTTTTTTGCCTGAAAATCTTTGAAGAAGCCCGTCACACGGAGCGAACACTCCCATATCACGGGAAAATACCGAACAGGGATTCGATAAACACAAAAGTCTTTGGAAAGGGAGGGATGGGGTTTGGGGAAGGGAGGGAAAAGCTTTTCTTCAGAAAAGTTTTCCCTCCCTTCCCCAATGCTTCAAATGAGCTGCTTATGCGCAGTCGTGCTTGTCCCAGGGTTCGCGGTTGTCGCGCTGGATGACGGACTCCATACGGACGAGGGCTTCCTTGAGCTTCTTGATTTCTTCCAGCTTGAGGTTGGGATTCTTCATCACCTGATAGATGATCGCGCCGGTGCAGTCCTCGTCGACGGGCAGGTCGGCGATGGTGGCGATGGTCACGGCGATGTCCTGCGCGTTGACGGCACGTCCGACGATGCCCGCCTTGGGGTTGACGGCAAGCCCGTAGAAGGCCGTGCCGGAAGCGGAAACGACCACGACCAGCGTGCGGCGGTCGGCGGCTTCAAGAGCCGGGGAGAGGGCGTCCGCACCTTCGACGATCACCAGCGCGGCGTCCGCTTCAAACGCGGCTTCGATGCCGGATGCGCCGGCGCAAACCCCGCCGAGGGCGACGGCCAGATCCTTGAGCCCGGCGGCGTCCGCATGGGACAGCACGGCGGCCTTTTTCTTCAGCTTGTCCAGCGCCCCGCCGGAACCGTTGAGATCAAGCGCATCTGCCAACACGAGAAGGGCTTTCTTTTCAGCCATGACGATATTCCTTATTCGACGGGCAGTAACCCGTTGCTGTTTTTCCCCCTTCCCGCGCGGCAGGAACTCCCTGCCAACCGCGAAAGAGGGGGTATAACATCCCCTTTCCCCGCCCAGCAGGAACTCCCGCCGCGCGGCCTCCCCACCAGTCAAAAGTCTCTCTCATCCACCTTATCCCCCTCACCATCTCCACCTCCAAAACAAAACCCCCTCGGGCATTGCTGCCTTTGGGGGCTTCGGAGGCGTACCGGTGCGCCACCCGCGCACCGGAACATACTGCACCTGAAAACGGAGATACCTTTTTAATTGAAAAAAACGGAAGAATTGAGGAAACTGCTGGGGTCAGGGGAGACTCCCACGGACAGGCTGCTAGGCGAACGTCACTGTTCCCGCACTCCTCCCGTACGGATTAAGCCTGACCAAGCTCCTTTTTGAGCCAGTCCTTAATGACCGGCAGGGGCTCAAAGACCCCCTTGAGGGAACCGTACTCGTCCCGGAACGCTTTCACCAGCGGCTCCGGCAGCGGAACAGTCACCAGATCGTCCGCCGATTCGGAATTGCGGCGCACAAGCCGTACCTTCAAAGGGTCCTGCCACGCGTCCACGACAAAATAGGTGGCTACGTCGCTCTTGGAACGGACCGGCGGATGTTCGGAACGCCAGTCGTTATTGCCCCACTCCAGATAAAGGGTCACCGCCATCTCGGGCGTCAGGTTCCAATCAATCTGCTGGTCGGCAAACGCCGCCAAGGGAGATGTATTTTTCGTAGAGGAAAGGTGCGCTGTATTCATGTCCAATCCACCTTTGCAAGTAACATTGATTGCGTTGATTGATTAATAGTACTCGTTACTATTTTTGTCAACTACTCCATGTCGTATCTCCGCAACTTATTGTGCAGCGTCGCCCGCGTGATCCCGAGCCGACGGGCGGCCTCGCTCTTGTTGTCCCCCGTATCTTGAAGCGTCCGCAAGATGGCCGCGCGCTCCATCTCATCCAGCGTCATGCTGATCGGCTCCTCACCTGCCGCCCCCTGCAGCTCGGCAAGGGTAGGCGCGTCGTTGTTCTTGGGCGCGGAGGACACCGCCATAGGCAGCTCACGTTCGGAAATATACTCCCCGAGGCAGAGGATAGCCGCCCGCTCCACGGCGTTCTCCAGTTCACGCACGTTGCCGGGCCAAGAGTACTTGAGCAATGCATCCATCGCCTGCGGAGTGAATCCCTTGATCTCCTTGCGGTTCGCCAGCGCAAAACGCTCCAGAAAAGCCGTGGCGAGCACGGGGATGTCCTCGCGGCGCTCCCGCAGGGAGGGCACTTCCACGCCGATCACGTTGAGCCGGTAGTAGAGATCCTCACGGAAGCGCCCTTCGCTGACTTCCTCGCGCAGGTTGCGGTTGGTCGCGGCGATGACCCGCACATCCACGATGATGGGCGTATCGCTGCCCACTCGCTGGACTTCCCCCTGCTGGAGGGCGCGCAGAAGCTTTGCCTGAAGCAAAAGGGGCAGTTCGCCGATCTCATCGAGGAACAGCGTGCCGCCGTCGGCCTGGCTGAACCGCCCTTCGCGGCGCTTGTCCGCCCCTGTGAACGCGCCCTTCTCGTGCCCGAACAATTCGGACTCCAGCAGGGATTCATTGAGGGCCGCACAGTTGACGGTGACGAACGCCTTGCCTCTCCGGGCACTGGCCTCCTGAATGGCGCGGGCGACCCGCTCCTTGCCGGTCCCCGACTCCCCGGTAATCAGGACGGTCGCCTCGGTGGGCGCGACCGTATTCACCATCTCAATGAGTTCGCGCATCCGCGGGCTGCGCCCGAGAAGACCGGAAGGGCTTTCCCGGATATACTCCCGCAGTTCCCGGTTCTCAGCCGCCAGCCGGGTATGATCGAGCGCCCGTTCCAGCGTGAGGTGCAGCAGATCGAAATCCAGCGGTTTTTCCAGATAGTCGTACGCCCCGAGCCGCAGAGCCGCCACAGCGGTTTCCACGGACTGCCACGCGGTCATGACCAGGACCGGAATCGAGGGGTTATGATGCAAAATTTCCCGGATGGCCGAAATGCCGTCCATGCGGGCCATGCGCACATCCGAAAGCACGGCGTCGTAAGCCCGCTCCTTGACTTTCTCCACGGCGGTATCCCCGTCGTCGGCCTCATCCGTGGCATACCCCCACCCCCGGAGCACCGTCCGCAGCATCGCCCGGTGGGAACTGTCGTCGTCCACGATCAATATAATAGGTGGCGTGCTCATCTCATACCTCCTCGCCTCCGGCGGCAATAGATCCGTCAGGCCGCCCTTCCGGAAAAGGGGTTCCCGGACTCCTCGGCGCCGCCGATGCCGTACCCGCCGGATACCTCCCGGCGGCAACGCAATATCCGTCTTCTCAACCCTTCTCCGCCGCAAGCGGGCCTCCCGGACGGAGACGCGCACCAGCTTCCCTGCACAGCCGAAGACGTTCCTACAATCCAATAATAGTCACGCCGCCCCAATCGTCAGCCCTTTTCTCAAAAGCCACTGCAAAAAAGGAAGGAAGCGGGAATCCACGCGATGCCCGCCTTTCTTCTCAACCGGTTTCCGCGTCCGCTCATTCATGCCCGTGAACCTTCCCGCCCTCTCCGCCCAAAGGCAGGAGCAAGCGGAATACGGCGCCCTGCCCCGGCTCGGAAGTGACGGAAATGCTCCCGCCGTGGGCTTCCATGATCTTGTGCACGGTGGCAAGGCCGAGCCCGGTCCCCTGCCCCTTGGTGGTGAAATAGGGATCGAAAATATGCGGCAAGGCGTCCGGCGCGATGCCCACCCCGGTATCCCGGATTTCGAGGCGCAGGGCATCGGGTTCGGGATGTAGCGACAGGAACAGCTCGCCGCCGTCCGGCATGGCTTCAAGCCCGTTCAGGCACAGGTTCAGGATCACCTGACGCATCCTGTCGGGATCGATGGCCACATCCGGCAGCACCTCGGGCGCGTCAAACCGTATGGCGACCTTGTGATTGGCGGCGTCCTGCCCGATGAGCCGGAGCGTGTCTCCGATCAGACGCCGCATCCCGGTCATGCGCGGCCGGATGTCCGTGGGGCGCGAAAGCCCTATCAAATCGCCGATGGCCCGATTGAGACGCTCCACCTCTTTGACCATGACCTGCGCCGCCTCCCGATCCGCGCTGCCTTCAGGGAACCGCCCGCCGAAATACGTCGCATACCCCTTAATGGAGCTGAGCGGATTGCGCAGCTCATGGGCGACGCCCGCGGCGAGGTTGCCCACGGCGGCAAGCTTTTCCCTGCGGCGGACTTCCGCCTCAAGGCGGCGGACTTCCGTGAGGTCACGCAGGAACATGAGCGAACCCAGACGGCCTTCATACCCTTCATTGACGTGCCCGCCGCGTACCGAAATGTATTGCTGTTCCTCTCCGTGCCGCAAGATGATTTCCGTATCCGGCAGCACCGGCTCCTGCAACAGCTTCGCCGCCAGTTCCGCCAGCGCCGAAGGGAGCACTTCCGCCGGTTTCCGGCCTAGGAACGCCTTGCCCTTGGCCGGGGCTTCCATGCCGAGCAGGGTCAGCGCCGCCTTGTTCATCCGGGTGATCCGGCCCTTGGCGTCGAAGACGACCAGCCCGTCCGGAAGCGCTACGGCCAGTTCTTCGGCCAACGCTTCGGCCACCCGCTGCCCGCGCCGGGACGAGCGGACCCGCTCCACGGCGTGCAGGCCAAGCAAGGCCAACATGCCAGCCAGCAGCACCCCCGCCCCCAGCAGGACGGCGCGCTCGCGGTTCTGCGCCTGCGCCACTTCGAGCGGAGCAAGGTCAAGCCCGAGGAAGACATACGGCAGCGGCCCTACCGTCGGTTCATCCTGCCGCCCCTCACCCTTTATCTTGGGATGGAATGTCTTGAAGACCACGAACGCCCGTGAGCCTTCCATATCTATGATCGCCCACGAAGGGGTTTCCGAGGGACGCAATGCCGCGATCGTCTCCGCGCCGAGCTCCCTGCCGCTGCGGGTGTTCAGCACTTCCCCCACGCGCGCCGGGTTGCTGTGCGCAAGGATGGTCCCGTCCGGCATGGTCACCGCGATAAAACGCACGTCAGGCCGATCCGCCAATTCTTCGACAAGGTACTGCAACCGGATGCCCGTCCGTGAACGGGTCCCGGATCGGACGCCGCTTTCCAGCGCCGTGACCAGCGCCACGCCTTTTTCCGCAAGGAAACGGACCATAGCCGTCTGAGTGCGGTCGAGCGAAAGCCCCGTAAGGAGCACGACGCCGAAAACCAGTACTAGTGCGGCGCCGAGCGTCCCTATCAACGAGCTTCCGCCGCCGACATTGGCCTGCTGCGGAGAGGAGGAAGAGAAAAGTCCTGTCGTCTGCATGGATGCGGATATTCCTTTAAGACAATGCGCAAAAAACACTGCTGGAGCGAAGCAAGAAACGCTCCAACCACCCGGCGCGGAACGGCTCTGCGGCGATCCGCCGGCCTAATGCATGGTATGCTTTTTGCAAATTTTTCGACTATTGACGAGCCCTTCAAAGCTCACGTACATGTCATACTGTGCAGATTCTGGCTCGGGAAGCTTCCTGACCATACCCATACTTTTCATTCCTTGCCACCCAAAAAGCGAAAGGGGCTTCATGCAGATATATACAGAAAACAGATTCTGTCTGCCGCTGTTTTACCTGATTGTACTGGGGGTTGCGCTCTCTATCTGGATCTGTCCGGACAAGGCTTTCGCCACGGGCGCCTCTTCCGGAGTTCACGACGACCAGCCGCGGCAGGCTCCCGAAGGGCTGCCCCCTTCCCGGATGCCGGAGGCTTTCCCCGGATTCTCTCCGGATACGCCTTCCAAATGCCCGGCTCTCGCCCCGCAGCGGACCCATGACACCAGCCGGTTCGAGAGCCGCCTGTTCGCCATGCCGCTGCCTCCGAACCTCACCCCCGAACAGCAGCAGGCCGCGCTCGCCATCATGCGCGAGGCCGAACCCTATCTTACGGTCATTCATATCCAACTACGTCAAACGCTTGTGGAACTTCATAACCTTTCTTTCGCGTCCGACACGCCCCCTGACGCCTTGGCCGTCATCGGGCGCAGGCTCATCCGCCTGCGTACCGAGGCCATACGGGAATTGCAGCGCATTTCCGCACAAATGGAAAAGCTCGCCGGGTTCAATCCCGGCTGGGGCGCCCGCGTGCGCGGCACCAAAATGGAAGATCTGAACCCACAACCCCTCAACGAACAGAGCGTGGAGTGATCCCATCCCGCCGTTCCCGTGGCAGCCATGCTCCCGAAAGGAGTGTGGCTGTCTTTTTTTTAGCCACATCCGCGCATCCGGGCTTTTCCCTGTGTGATTCTTATACACTGTCAAATATCCCTGTACAAATTCTATACAGCTTTTCAGAACAACGAAAAGCCCACCAGAGGCGTTATATTGATGATTACATATAAAATCGAATAGTTAACATGTTTGGCACGGGCGTTGCTATAGTCCAGGCAAGAGTGACGAACAAAACACCTTTCAGGAGAACCTCAATGAGCCTCAATAAAGCCTCTATCGCCGTAGCCCTTGCCGCTTTCCTCGCGGTAGGCGGGATTGCCGGGCAGGCGCTGGCAGCGCCCCACGACGGTCACGACGGCCACTGGAGACAGCAGAGGTCGTATCAGGACTGCATTTACCAGGCGCTCACGCAGGAAAAGAAAGCGCAGTACGATGCCATCATGAAGGAATTCGCCGACAAGACCGCGCCGCTGCGGGACAAGCTCGCGGCCAAGTACATTGAGCTGCGCACGCTCGGCAACAGCCCCACTCCGGACCCGAAAGCCATCGGCAAGGCGACGGAAGAACTCGTGGCGCTCCGCAACGAATTCGCCAAGGAACGCAGCGCGATGGTGGACAGGGTCGCCAAGGAAATCGGCATCAATATATTTCAAGGCAAGGGGCCGGGGTGCCCGGTTGAACGGCCCCGCCGATGCCCCGCAACAGGGATGACCGTCATGCCCGACGGTCCGCAGCCCGGAGCGGAAGCTCCCGCAAGCGAATAACAAGCCCCCCTCCAGCCGTTGGTCAGTCTCCCTTTCCAGCGGCGAAAAACCCTGACTCCCATCCAGTCAGGGGAAACAATAATCGGCAAAGCCGTTTACATATACGAGAGCCTCTACAACTTTGAACGACCGGTTCCACCTGACCGTTTCACAGGTGCCTAGCTGAGTCTGTTCGTTCAATGGCAAAGTCATCCTCCTCCTTACAGAAACTGTATCCTCCTCCTTCCTCTGCAGCGCCCCGTCTCCTCCTCCGGGGCGCTGCTCTTTTGTGCGGGGTGGAAAAATCGGGGAGGGGAACCTTTCTCCAGAAAGGTTCCCCTCCCCCCTCCAATTCCATTCCCCCACCCGCTCCCCTAAAACATGCCGATCTTGCCCAGCGCTTCTCTGGCGATTTCGCGGCAAACGGGATCTTCGTCGCGCAAACCGGCCTGAAGCGGACCCCGGGCCTTGGACGCAAGATCGGGCCTGGCCAGAGCGAAACGCTCCACGGCACGGAAGCAGGAACGGCGCAATACGTTGTTGTCACAGAAATTGTCGCCCTTGCCCGTATCAATGACGTAGGAATTGAGGATGGGATAAAACTCGTCCCCAAGGCGGCGGTGCTGGGCGAGGATCTCGGCAAAGGCTTCGGGAATGCCCCAGCCGATGTTGCCGGATTCCTCGTTCATGTGCCACATCAGACGCCGGACGACGTTGCGGGCTTCCTCAATATGTTCATCGGCCATGCGGGAAACGGCTTTCCCGAGCGCGGAGGCCGCGCGATCGGTCGCCTCGCCGCCGAGGGGCAGACAGGAAAACAAGGGGCCCACCAACTCACGGGCGGGGACTTCGTCCAGCTCCTTGGCAAAATCGTCCCATCCCGGCTCTTGCAGCCGGGTGCGGATCGTCGTCTTTAAGGTACGGAAACGTGGCTGCATGGAAAACACCTCATCGTTTTTGCGGAGTATGCCCCCAAAAAGCGGGAGCGGCAACGCGGGCGGTTCCGGATTCCCGCCGCGTTTTTTCATATCGCTGTTGCAATTCTTCTCTTGAAGGAATAAATCGTTCAAGCCATTCGGCAAGATCCTCACAGGTTTCGGTGTCGTGTTCTGTCTGAGCTTGACTCTCCGAAGCTGAGAAGGTATACGTCACTGATCTACGTTTCCAAGGAGAGTTTCCATGAAAAGAACTTACCAGCCCAGCAAGATCAAGAGAGCGCGGACTCACGGTTTCCGTGAACGCATGAGCACCGCCAGCGGTCGCGCCATTATCCGTCGCCGCCGCGCCAAGGGGCGTAAACAATTAGCTGTTTAACCCGGCCTCGTCGGCATCGACTGCTCCGGCGGCCCGATTTCACACTCTGTTATGATGAGGGTCGCCGTTTTTTTTCCAAACACTTCGTTGTGTTTGTTCGTTTTCGTGCATCCGGTGATCCGTGGCGCGTCGGTATGGCCGTCACCAAGAAAATCGGAACGGCAGTCATGCGGAATCGTGTCAAACGGGTGCTCCGGGAATGTTTCCGGCTGCATCAGGCCCTATTGCCTCCGGCCGTGGATCTTGTGATCGTGCCAAAGCGCCACCTCAAACCTGAACAGCTCGATCTCGCTGCCGCAACCCGCGAATTCCTTCCCTTGATCAAGGAAATCGGCGGGTATGTTGTGTTGCGCCGCGAACAAAACGCCTGCCCCGACATCTCCCGCGACGGAATCGCCGCACCCGGCGGGCTCGAACCGGAAACGGCTTCCGGAGTCAAGGCGTGAAACGCCTCTCTCTGCGTCGTCTGGCGGTCCTGCCCATCCGTCTCTATCAGTGGACGTTGTCTCCCGTGCTTCCACCTTCCTGCCGTTACCATCCCACCTGTTCAGCCTATGCCATAGAGGCTGTGCTGACCCACGGCATTTTCAAGGGCAGCTGGCTCGCCCTGCGGCGCATCCTTCGTTGTCACCCCTGGTCTTCGGGAGGCTATGATCCCGTACCTCCCCCACATTCTTCCTCTTTCAGCCATCAGGAGCAACTGGATCATCATGGACGATAAACGTACTTTTCTGGCCATCGCCCTGGCAATCGCCGTTCTTTTGGCGTGGACCCCGCTGGCCGAACACATGGGCTGGATCCAGCCCCAGCAGCGCCCCGCAGCCACTCAGGAAGCCACGCCCGCGCCCGCTCCGGCGGCGCAGACGGCTGTCGCGCCCGCGTCTTCCCTGCCTGTGTTCACGCCTTCGGCCGGTACCGACGTCAAGGTGGAAACCCCGCTCTATTCCGCCGTCATCTACTCCGGCGGCGGCATCCTCCGCTCCTTTACGCTGAAGCATTACGACGAAACCATCAAGGCCGATTCCCCCAAGGTGAACCTCATTTCGCCGGAAGCGTCCCAGACCGCGCCCCTCGGCCTGACCGTCAACGGCCAGCCCTCGTGGAGCACCGGCCAGTGGTCGTTCCAGGGTTCCGACCTGAACCTCAAGGCCGGGGAACAGGGCAGCCTGACCTTCACCGGCATCGTCGACGGCGTGCGCGTCACCCGCGTCATCAGCTTCAACGCCGACAATTATCTTCTGAGCGAAAACATCCTGGTAGGTTCCGCCGACCAGACGCCCCGCACCGTTCGCCTCGGCTTTACGGTCGCCGCCACGCCGTTCAGCAACGGCAAGTATGACCCCACCCGCCTCGCGTGGGACGCCAACGAAAGCTTCAAGGAAGAAACGAGCGCCAGCACGCTCGCCGAAAAGGGCATCATCGAACAGGGCGTCTTCAACTGGGCTGGCGTCATGAGCAACTACTTCATGAACGTCACCGCCCCCGCCGATCCCAACAACCTGACCCTCAAGGGCCGCGTGCAGGGCGACGTGTGGCGCCTCGCGCTCGAACGCCCCGATCTGCTCACGCCTTCCAACGGCGGCGAAGTGCCCGTGGCCGTGAACTGGTGGTTCGGCCCCAAGGACCGCACCATGCTGGCCACGGCTCCCGATCACCTGTCGCAGGCCGTGAACTTCGGCATGTTCTCGATCATCGCCCGCCCCCTGCTGACCATTCTGGCCTTCTTCCATTCCTTTGTGGGGAACTGGGGCATCGCCATCCTGATGCTTACCTTCTGTATCCGCGTCGTCTTCTGGCCCCTGTCCCAGAAGAGCTTCAAGTCCATGGAGCAGATGAAGAAGCTCCAGCCCATGATGAAGAAGCTCCGCGAAAAGCATAAGGACGACAAGGAAGCCCTCAACAAGGAAATGATGCAGCTGTACAAGACCTACAAGGTCAACCCGGCTGGCGGCTGTCTCCCCATCGTCGTGCAGATCCCGGTGTTCATCGGCCTGTATCAGGCTCTCCTGAACTCCATCGAGCTGCGCCATGCCTCCTTCATCGAATACCTGCCCTTCACGCACATCACGTGGCTGGCCGACCTTTCCGCGGCGGACCCGTTCTATATCACGCCTCTGCTCATGGGCGCGTCCATGTTCCTCCAGCAGCGCCTCACGCCCGCCGCCGGCGATCCCACCCAGCAGAAGGTCATGATGTTCATGCCCGTCATCTTTACGGTCATGTTCATCAACTTCCCCGCTGGTCTGGTCATCTACTGGCTGTGCAACAACATCCTGTCCATCGGGCAGCAGTGGTGGATGTTGCGTAAGGCATAACGGTTTGCGCGAGGAGAGGTTCTCATGGATGATTTCAAAGAATTTCAAGGCAAGAGCCTTGACGAAGCGATTCGCGCCGCCTGCTCGTACTTCGACGCACAGCGGGAAAAGCTGGAAATCGACATCATACAGGACGCCAAAAACGGCATCTTCGGCCTGGTAGGGGCGCGCAAGGCCATTGTCCGCGCCCGCCGTGCACAGCTCAAGCCCCGCGTAGGGTCGCTCCTGGCACGCGACGCGCAGCCCGCCTCCGCGCCGAAGGCCAAAGCCGAAGACGCTTCCCGCGCGCCCAAGCCCCGTCAGGGGCAGGCTCCCCGTCCGCCCCGAGGCAACCGGGAACCGAAGCCGCCGTTTGAGGAAGACGACTCCATCGGCAACCGTATCCTTCCCCCAGTGGAGGAAGACGACTCCATCGGCAACCGTATCCTTCCCGAGGAAACGGATATCGACGACTCCATCGGCAACCGCGTCGATGAGCCCCGCGCTCCTCGCCGGCCCCGCCGCAACGACGGCCCCCGCATCCCCTACGAAGGGAATGAGGACGCCTTCCGGCCTCGCCGTCCCCGTCCCGAGCGTCGTGCGAATCAGGATCGCCCGGATCGTCCCGAACGTCAGGAGCGCCCTGAGCGCCAAGACCGTCAGGATCGTCCGCGCACGCCTCGTCCTCCCTACGAGCCGCGTCAGGAACGCCGCCCCGTGGAAGCTCCGGCGGAGCAGGACGTGTTGCGGGACAGCTCGCTGGAGTTCGATCAGGACGAAGCCTTGAACGAAGGCTTGCCCTCGAAGCCTTTCTCCGAGCTGGATCAGGAAAAGCTTACCGCCGTATCTCAGAAAGTGGCCTTCAAGATCGTCAGCTCCATCCTCGGGGAAACGCCCGTGGAAGTGAAGATCATGGAGAACCGCGTGGACATCCATGTGGACTGCGGCGATGACTCCGGCCTGCTCATAGGCCGCGAAGGGCAGACGCTGGCGGCGCTTCAGTATCTGACCTCGCGCATCGTCAGCCGCCGTATGGAAGCGCCTGTGCGCGTGCAGTTCGATGTGGGCGACTACCGCGAACGTCAGGACGACCGGCTCCGTGAGCTGGCCCTTGCGCTGGCGGAACGTGTCCGTGCCACGGGGCGTCCCTGCTCCACCCGGCCCATGAGCTCCTACCATCGCCGCCTCGTGCACATGGCGTTGCAGGACTCCCCGGACGTGCAGACCCGCAGCTCCGGCGAAGGCCCCCTCAAGCGCGTGATCATTCAGCGCCGCCGTCAGGAACGGCACTAGAAATATTGGGGAGGGGAGGAACCTTTCTGAAGAAAGGCTTCCTCCCCTCCCCAAACCCCACCCCTCCGCCTCCAAAGACGTTCGTTATGGGGACAAGGGTGAAAAGGCGGCTTCGGTGAAGTCGCTTTTTTTTGTATGGGGGATATGGATACTCTGCGGAAAAAGTCCGGCGGTGTTCATGTAATCCTTCTCCGTGCGAATCCACCGCTCTTGGCAAAAAAACAGTCTCAGAATATCATCACCCCTTCAATTAAGAGAAAAGGCCGCAGGCGGCCCGGCCAGTTCAACAACGGCTAGCCCCGCATTGAAACTGCTTTGGAATAAAAAATGAAAGGGGAGGGGGAAAACGTGCGGGCGCTCCCCGCTTCCAGAGAATGTTTTCCCCCTTATGATGCGCCCTCTCCTCAGGAGCCATACATGACCACCGATACGATAGCGGCCATAGCGACGGCCCCCGGTGCCGGAGGCATCGGCATTGTCCGGGTCAGTGGCCCGGGCGCGCTGCCCATACTCGAGAAGCTGTTCGCACCGGCCGGAAAGGGCGGCTATAAGCCGTGGATCTTGCGGCGCGGGCGCGTTCAAGACACGGAAGGCAACACGCTCGACGATTCGCTGGCGGTGTTTATGCCCGGCCCCAAGACCTTCACCGGGGAAGATGTGGCGGAATTCCAATGCCACGGCGGCCCCGTCCTGCTGGCGGCGGTGCTTGAAGCCTGCCTCTGCGCGGGGGCACGCCTTGCGGAGCGGGGGGAATTCACCCGCCGCGCCTTCCTCAACGGCAGGATGGATCTGACGCAGGCCGAAGCCGTCGCCGAAATGATCGCCGCGCCGTCCAAGGAAGGCGCGAGGCTTGCAGCCGCCAAACTGGACGGCGTGCTCGGGCAGCGCATCGGCGATCTGCGGGAACGCCTGGAGCATCTGCGGGCGCAGATCTGCCTTGCCGTGGACTTCCCCGAGGAAGACGTGGAATGCCTGCCGCAGGAAGGCTTCCTCTCCGCCATCGCGGACGTGAAGGCGGCGGTGGCCTCCCTGCTCGCCGGATTCGAGCGGACCCGCTGCTGGCGCGAAGGCGTGACCGTAGCCCTCGCCGGCCCGGTCAACGCGGGCAAGTCCAGCCTCATGAACGCCCTTCTTGGCCGCCAGCGTGCCGTTGTGACGGAATACCCCGGAACCACACGTGATTTTTTGGAAGAACCGATCCAGCTTGCGGGGCTCCCCGTCCGGCTTGTGGACACGGCGGGCCTGCGCGAAACGGACAACCCCGCCGAGGCGCAGGGCATCCAGCTGGGCCGCTCCATGATCGAATCCGCCGATGTGGTCCTGCTCATGGTCGACGGCACGGAGGGAACGACGCCGGACACATGGGCATTGCTCTCGGAGCTCGGCCCGGAACGCACCATCCTTGTCTGGAACAAAAGCGATCTTGCCACCCCTCCCCCGCACTGGTATGGAAAGGAGACGAACCTTTCCGTGAAACCGGCGGCACATGCCGTTATTTCGGCCCGCAAGGGAGAAGGCCTGGAAACGCTGGCCGAAGCCGTTCGGGAGCTTGCGCTGGCCCGCAGCCAGGGGCAGGAGCCGGAACCGGGCGAAGCGGTACCCAACCTGCGGCAGGCCCGGAGCCTGATGGAGGTACTCGGGGAACTTGAGGCGCTGGAACAGGACGTTCTCGCGGGGGTTCCCTATGATTTGTGTGCCGTCCGCCTGGAGGGCGCGGCTTCGGCGTTGGCGGAGATCACCGGGCTGGACACCCCGGAAGAAGTCCTTAACCGTATTTTCGCATCTTTCTGTATTGGCAAATAGCATGAACGCATCTTCAAACGCAGCTGGCGGAGCACCACTTTCCAAAGAAGAAATCAACGACCTGCCCATGTTGGCCTACGAAGGCGAGGTAATGCTTGTCCAGACCGAAGGCGAGATGGCCCGTGCCCTGAATTTTCTCAAAAAGGAAACGCTCCTCGGGTTCGATACCGAATCCCGCCCGTCCTTCAAGAAAGGCAAAAGTTACCCGACCTCGCTCATTCAGCTTGCCGGTTCGGAACTTGTGGTGCTGATCCGCCTGAACCTCACGCCCTTCTGCGGGGCGCTCGCGGGGCTGCTTGCCGATCCCGGCATCATCAAGGCCGGGGTCGCCATCCGTGACGACATCCGCGCCCTCCAGAAACTGCACGAGTTCACACCCGGCGGGCTTGCCGATCTCGCCGAGATGGCGAAACAGCGCGGCATCAAGGCGCAGGGCCTCCGCACGCTGGCGGCCCAGCTCATGGGCTGCCGTATCAGCAAGGCCGCGCAGTGCTCCAACTGGGCGAAAAAGACCCTCACGCCGCAGCAGATCCGCTATGCCGCCACCGATGCGTGGATAGGCCGGGAAATTTATTTACGTATGATGGATCAGGGGTGAAATCGGGGGAGGGAACTCTTCTGAAGAAGGGCATCCCTCCCCCGCCCCCCTCTCCCTCCCAAGACTTTTGACCATATCGAATCCCCGTTCACGGCTTTCCCTCATGGTGAAAGAACCGGCTGAAAAATATTTGAGGAAAATATCCTCTCTTTTTTCTCGGGAAAATCGACATGGGGGATTCGATAAAGTCAAAAAGTTTTGAAGCGGGAGGGATGGGGTTTGGGGAAGGGAGGGAGAAACTTTTTTAAAAGTTTCTCCCTCCCTTCCCCAAATTCCCCGCAAAAACCATGACCATACCCCCAATACTTCCCGCCATCGTGCTGGCCGCTGGGTTCTCCCGGCGCATGGGCCGCTGCAAGCTGACCCTGACGCTCGACGGGGAACCGCTTGTCCGCCGGGCCGTCCGCGCCGCGCTGGACGCCGGGCTTGCCCCTGTGCTCGTTACCGTGCGGCCCGACGCCTCCCCGGAATTGCTTGAGGCCGTCTCCGGCTTCGATGCCCGCGTGGAGATCGTCCCGGCTCCCGACGCTCATCTCGGACAGGCCGAATCCCTTAAGGCCGGCATCCGGCGGCTTGTTTCACGCTTTGACTGCCCTCCTCCGGGCGTCGTCGTCCTCCTTGGGGATCAGCCGCTGGTCGGGGCGGAATTAGTACGCGAACTGACGGCGTTTTATCTGCAAAAACCGGAATGCGCGGCGGCTCCGGCGTGCGACGGCGTCCGGGGCAACCCGGTGATCCTGCCCGCCGGGGCATTCGGCGACACGCTCCTCCTGAGCGGCGACAAGGGCGCTCGGGGCATTCTCGCCGCATTCGGCTTGCGCCTCATGCCTACCAATGATACGGCAGCAATAACAGATGTTGATACGTGGGAGGCTTACGAAAGCCTGTCCCGTGCAAAGCCTTTGTAAGGAAGCCTCCATGTCCCAGTCAGCAAGCGAACACGCGGTCCATTTCGTCACGCCTCCCCTCCGGAGCGGCAGACCCTACGAAAATCCGGCCCTTCCCGAGCTTCCCAACCTGTGGAGCCTCGATCATCCGGATACCGCCCCGATTCCCGACGAGGCGGCCTGCCGTGCCCTATGGACGCGCTACGCCATGTTTTCCCATATCGAACGGCACAGCGAATGCGTGGCCGGCATGGCCGAGGCGCTAGCCCGGAGGGCCGTGGAAACAGGCGCGACCAGACACCCAGAGCTTGTGGCCCTGTCCCTCGCGGCGGGGCTGCTGCACGACATCGCCAAGTCCTATACCGTGCAGTTCGGCGGCAGCCATGCCCAGATCGGCGCGTCATGGGTGGTCGATTCCACTGGCAACCACAAGGTCGCCCAAGCCGTCTACCACCATGTCGAATGGCCCTGGCCGTTGCCAGAAGATCTCGTACATCCGGTTTTTTTCGTCATTTATGCGGACAAGCGGGCCCGCCACGACGAAATGGTATCGCTCGACGAGCGCTATGAAGATCTGCTTGTCCGCTATGGAAAAAGCGAACACTCCCGCGCCGCCATCCATCGCGGCTGGGAACATTCCAAAAACATTGAGCGCGTCCTTTCGGCGCAACTGGAGTTTCCTCTCCATGAAAGTACTATTGTTGGCGGGCGGCTGGTCTCCCGAGCGTGAAGTTTCCCTGAAAGGCGGCGAGCAGATCGCCGCCGCCCTCAAGGAACGCGGGCACAGCGTAACGCTCTGCGATCCGGCCAAGGATTTCGAACGGCTTATGGACATGGCCCGCGAACATGACGCGGCCTTCATCAACCTGCACGGCGCGCCCGGCGAAGACGGCCTCGTACAGGCCATCCTCGATCGCGTGAACTGCCCATATCAGGGGGCCGGCCCCGCCGGTTCCTTCCTCGCCCTGCACAAGGCGGCGGCCCGGCAGATCTTCCGCGATGCGGGCCTGAACATCCCCGACGGCGTGTTCCTGCCCCGCCATCCCGGCCCGAACTGGAAGCCCGATCTGCAATACCCGATGTTCGTCAAGTCGAACACCGGCGGCTCGAGCCTGCACCTTTCCCGCGTCACCAACGAAGAGGAACTCTACACGGCCCTGAACTCCCTGTTCTCAATGGGAGAGGAAGCCATTGTGGAAACCGCCGTCGTCGGCCGTGAAGTGACCTGCGGCGTGCTCGGCGAAGAGGCGCTCGCGCCCATCCTCGTCGTTTCCAAGGGCAACTACTTCGATTACCACAACAAGTACGCACCCGACGGCGCACAGGAAATCTGTCCCGCGCCCATTGCCCCCGAGGAAACCGCCAAAGTGCAGGACGCGGCCCTCCGCGCCCACCATGCGCTCGGGCTCAAGGGCTACAGCCGCGCCGACTTCATCCTTCAGGATGACGGCACCCTGTATATCCTTGAAGTCAACACCACGCCGGGCATGACCTCCACCAGCCTCGTTCCCCGCGAAGCCGCCGTCAAAGGCATGTCCTTCGCGGATCTCGTCGAACGCCTGCTCGAACTCGCTCTGGAACGATAGGGCGGAAAAGGACTTCTACGAGGGAAGAGGGAACCTTTCCAGAAAAGGGCTCCCCTTCCCTCGCCGTCTTTCAAACCAAGGATACCTCACAGTGAAACGCAGCGTGCTCCGCGCCCTGTTGAGCGGCGCATACGGTTTGGCATGGCTGGCGGCACGTCCAGTCCTGTGCCGTCATAAGCGCCTTCAAGAAGGCTTCCCGCAGCGTCTGGTTCCTGACGGATGGCCCGGATCGGCGTTCGGCATGGAAACGGGCGACGGAAGCGCAAGCTCTCATACACGATCGGATATCTGGCTTCAGGCGGCATCCGGCGGCGAAGCCTATCTCGTCTGGGAACTGCTCGCCCATCTTGCCGTATTGTGCGAAAAGCAGGGCACTCCCGAGCCGCTGCGTGTGCTCGCCACCACGTGGACACGGCAAGGACTCGACATTTTGCAGGATATGTCGGGAAAACTTCATGAGAAGCACCCGTGGCTGTCCGTCCGTTCGGCGTTTTTCCCGCTGGACGCGCCAAAACTCATGGAGAAGGCGCTCGATCAGGTCCGCCCTCGTGTGGTCGGCCTGCTGGAAACCGAACTCTGGCCCGGCCTCATGCTGGCTTGCGAAAAACGTCATGTCCCCATGCTGATCCTCAACGGGCGCATGACGGACAAGAGCCTGCGCGGTTACCTCAAGCTTGGGGCCGCCATCCCCGGCTTTTGGGAATCCATTGCGCCCAAGCATGTTTGCGCCATCTCAAAAGCGGACGCCGGACGTTTCGCCCGGATCTTCGGCGGCAACAGAGTGGAGGCCGTGCCGAACATCAAATTCGACCGGGCCACCGCCACAGCCATACCCGCCGTGTCCGACCCTTTGCTCAAACTCCTGCCTCCGGAACTTCACGCCCGGCAGACCGTCCTGCTGGCCTCCGTCCGCGAACAGGAAGAACCCGCGCTCCTTTCCCTCATCCAGACATTGCGCGCGCACGACGCCCCCACCATCGTCGTCGCCCCCCGGCACATGCACCGCGTCAAACCGTGGCAGGCGCTCCTGAGCGGCGCGAAACTCCCGGTCGTCATGCGCTCGAAGCAAGAAGGGACCATCCCCGCCGGGTCCATCGTCATATGGGACACGTTCGGGGAACTCGGCCAGCTTTACCAGCTTGCGGACGCCGTTTTCGTCGGCGGCAGCCTCGCACCCCTCGGCGGCCAGAATTTCCTCGAACCCTTGGCACTCGGCAGGATTCCCTGCTGCGGTCCGCATCTGGACAACTTCGCGTGGGCGCTGGAACCTTCCGGCGAAGCCGAGCGAGACTCGCTCGGAACCCTCGGCCTTCTCCAAACCGGGGAAAACGCCAAGGCCGTCGCAGCACTGCTGCAACAGCAACTCGCCGCTCCAACACCGCATGACGCCGTGCGGGAACGCTTCCAGCACTGGCTCGCACCCCGTCTCGGCGGCTCGGCCCGCTGCGCGCAGAGATTATTGGATGAAATGAGGTGAAAAACGGGGGAGGGAGCTTTTTGCAAAAAGCTCCCTCCCCCGGCCCCCTCCCGCAAAAACTTCGACGGATGGGGAGGAAACGCGAAAGGAATCCGTTCCGCTCACAGTTTGTAATCCTTTTCTCTTCCCCAAAAGCAAAAGCCTGAACTCTTGTTCAGTTTTTTTTCATATCTACAAGGAAGACTGCCGGACAACCAAGATGATCAACAAGAGAACCGGCGCTTTTTATATCCATAGGGAAGACTGACAAGAGGGATTCGATAAAGTCAAAAGTCTTTGGAAAGGGAGGGATGGGGTTTGGGGAAGGGAGGGAAAAGCTTTTCTCCAGAAAAGTTTTCCCTCCCTTCCCCAATGCCTCTGTACTCTTTGCGCTAACTCAGCTTCAACACCGTCATGCCGCCGATGAGCAGCACCATGCCGAGCCACGCGCAGGGCTTGAGCCTCTGGCCGAGCAGGAGCCAGCCGCCGATGGACGTCCCGAGGATGCCGAAACCGCCCCACATGGCGTAGGCCACCGCGAGATCCATGTCGCGCACGGCGAGCGACAGGGCGTAAAAGGCCAGCCCGACCATGCCGAGCGAAGCGAACCCTATGAACTTGCGCCGGAACCCCTGCGATTTGGCAAGCAACAGGTTGGCCACGATATCCAGCAGCGCGGCAACGATCACCGCCAACAACGAAAGCGAAAAGAACGAACTCATGACGCCACCCCCGCCTTGGCGGGACGCTGGGCGGGCCCGCCTTCGGATGTTCCGTGATGGATCAGCAGCGCCCCACCGAGAACCGCCAGCAGTGCGAAGAAACGTTGCATATTCATGGCCTCACCGAGCAGGAACACGCTCACGAGGGTGATCATCGTAAGCCCGAGGCCTTCCCAGAACGCATAGGCGACGCCGATGGGGAGCCCGGTCGCGGCGAGGGCAAGGCAGTAGTACGAAAGCCCGATCAGCGCGAACATGGCCATGAGCCCCGCGTTGGGGCCGAGCAGCCAGCCTTCGTGTTGGGACATCTTCATCACCGAGGTTCCGCCCACTTCAAACACGATGGCACAGAACAAGAAAAACCAATGCTTCACATGCGATACAGAAGACATAGAAAACTCCGTCGTCTTGAGGCGCACACGCGCAAACAGAGCGCGGCGACGCCCGGATAGCAAAAAGGAAAAAACGAAGACGTGCGGAGGGAGGCTTAGAGCAGGCTGATCCAAGTCCGTTCGGCTGAGGAGAGGCCGCATTGCAGCCAGCGGGGATAGAGAGCGGATGTCATCATAATAAAAAAAGATAAAACATATTGGCATGGAAGGCAAGGCGGCGTTCCCGCAGGCGATAAAACGCCCGTATGCCGGAAACCGAATCTCCCGAGAAAGCGGGACAAGCGACACGGCGGAAAAAAGAGAAAACGAGAACCGGCGTTCCGGGCGCAACGGCGTGCGGACGTCCTCTTTTTTCCGCCGGAAAAGCTATTCGCCAACCCGCTTGGCAATCCATGAAGCGTGGTTCGGCGGACCCGCCCCGAGCCCCGGCGCGTACCCGTGGCGCAGGCAATGGTTCAGAAACTTCTGGGCGTGCACGATGGCATCCCGGATCCCGAGGCCAAGCCCCAAATAGGTCGCAATGGCGGCGGACAACGTGCAACCCGTGCCGTGGTTGTTCGAGGTCTTCACTCCAGGCTGCTTCAACGCGATGAGCGGTTCGTCCGGCAGAGCCAGCCAATCCGTGAATTCGGCGTCGGAGGCCGAGCCGAAATGCCCCCCCTTGATGAGGACGGCCTTGGGGCCCATATCGAGGAGCTTGCGCGCGGCGACGTCTATGTCCTTTTCGGAGTCGATCTTCATGTCCGCGAGCAGTTCAGCTTCGGGGCGGTTGGGCGTCAGGAGATCGGCCTTGGGCAGAATGTGCCAGCGCAAGGCATTGACCGCATCCTCGCGGAGGAGCCGCTGTCCGCTCTGGCTTACGCAGACGGGATCGACCACAAGCGGGAACTCGCGCCCCTGCAATCCGGCTTCGACCGCTTCAATGATTTCGGCGGAGAACAGCATACCGGTCTTGGCCGCGGCGATGGGGAAGCCTTCCCGGACCGTTTTGAGCTGAAGCCCCACAAAGCCCGGTTCCGGGGCATGGATACCCGCGACGCCCACGCCGTTCTGCGCGGTCAGGGCGGTAATGACGCTCATCCCGAACCCACCGATAACAGTGATGGTTTTGAGGTCGGCCTGAATGCCCGCGCCGCCGCCGGAGTCGGAACCGGCGATGGTGAGGATACATGGAGGAGTAGGCATGGCAAACGCTCCTTTGATGGTGCGATTATCTGTAGAGATCCTTCCCGTCGGGAAACACGGGGCCACCATACCTTCCCTCACCCCGGCGAACAAGCCCCATCCGGTTATTGTTCCGGGTCAGGGCCAAGCCGAACATGACGAGCGTTTCGGAGAGCGGACGCCCGAGCAGGAAGGGAAGACATCCTTCCGGGATGTTGCCGCGCTCCACGCATAGTTGGCGGAACGAAATATCGTAGCGCACCGTTTCCAGCAGGGCTTCGGTAGCTTCCTTTTCGGCGGGCGTGCCGGGGTTGATCGGCGGCATGACCAGCTTCGCCAGCGGCGCGATACGCGAATAGGCGCACATTTCCTCGTAGGCGGGGAACAGGCCGAGCCATTCCTCAGGCGCGCCCACGGCCCGCATCACGTCTGCGCGGGAGGCGCGGTCATGGCCGTACAGCTCGGCGATGCCCCGCGTGTCGGAACAGCTCAACGCCCGGCACTGGGCGGGGCGGCGGTCATAAATTCCGCATCCGGCGTCCCGGCCCGGCACGGCGCCCGGCATCCGGACCAGAAAACGGCATTCCCAATCCGTCCGGCCTCTGGCGGGCGCAAGCTTCACACATTCACTCTCAAGAGGCGTCAGGGTGCCGATCACATCGTCACGGACCAGTTCGCCAGTACGCAGCGTGACCAGATCGGCCATGCCGAACGGAACGGTTCCCTTGGCGGGAGCATCAAGCCGATCAAGCAGGGACAGGTCGTCCCTGTGCAGCACCGGCCCCCCGAGGCGGCAACATTGGCCGCAGCGTTTACAGGATGACATCAGAATCCTTCCTTGTTGAACATCTCCCCCGATGGTACGGGACTCCGCCCCCGGCGGCAAGCGCAAGTTCCTTTTGAGGCGGTACAGCGGCGTTGGAGGAGGGATATATTTCAAAGCAACAGCACTCTATTCCCCTCCCAAAAGAAAACGGCCCATCCTCACCTCGGATGGAACCGTCCTCTTTTATCCTAACCTCAACCAATTCCCCTTCAATCCACAGAGAAAACCGATAAGAGGGATTCGATAAGGTCAAAAGTCTTGGGAGTGGAGGGGGTGGGGTTTGGGGAGGGGAGGAGAACCTTTCTGAAGAAAGGTTCTCCTCCCCTCCCCAATCTCATATCCCTACTCGCCCACACGCAACTCGTCACCGTGCCTGCCGTACCAGCAGACGTCACGCCAGACGCGAGGCGAGGTGTCGCCTTCGGTGCTGATGAGCATGACGCGGGAATCGGGGCCGAGCCCGAGGGATTCACGGAGCGGCGCGAGGGCGGGATTGCGCATGATGTGATCGAGCGCGCCGAGCGGTGCCGCGCCGGATTCGCCGGAGACGATGGGGGCGTCGCCGCCGCGCGCTGCGGCAAAAAGGCGCATCCCGTTGGCCGCCACGTAGTCGGGGCAGGAAACATAGGCCGAGGCGTAATCGCGCAGGATGGGCCACCCCACGGTGCAGGGCTCGCCGCAGGCCAGCCCCGCCATCAGCGTGGAAAGATCGCCCGTGACATTATGCGGCTGACCATCCCCGGCAAGGGCGGAACGGTAAATGCAGTCGGCGGCGTGCGGCTCCACAATGATCGTCTTGGGGAGCGCATCGCCAAGTTCCGACGCCATGTAGCCGAGCACGCCGGACGCGAAGGAGCCGACTCCCGCCTGAAGGAAAAGATGCGTCGGAGGCTCAAGCTCTTCGGCGCGCCACTGGGCCAGCGCCTCCACGGCAAGCGCGGCATAGCCTTGGATGATCCATGTGGGGATGTCCTCATAGCCGTCCCACGCCGTGTCCTGCACCATGATCCAGCCGTTTTCGCAAGCCATCTTCCACGCGAGGCGCACCGCGTCGTCGTAATTGAGATCCGTGATGCTGGCTTCCGCGCCGTGGCTGCGGATATTCTCCAGCCGCGCCGGGTCGGACCCCTTGGGCATGTAGATGACGGCCTTCTTGCCGAGCTGCTGCGCCGTCCACGCTACCGCCCTGCCGTGGTTGCCGTCTGTGGCGGATACGAAAGTAATGGGCCCGAGCCGCTCGCTCACGGCGGGGGAACAGAGATCGGCGGGCGTCAGATCGTCAATGGATTTTCCGAGCCGTTCCGCAAGGTAACGGCCCATCGCATAGGAAGCGCCAAGCACTTTGAAGGCATTGAGCCCGAAACGTTTCGACTCGTCCTTGGCCCGGATGTTCCCGAGGCCGAGCGTGGAGGCCAGATACGGCAGGGGGACGAGAGGCGTGGGCGCATACTGCGCGAAACCGGCATGGAAACGCCGGGCGCGCCGGGCCTCGGCGGCATTCAGTATATCCAGGGAAGCGCCTGAGCCGGGACGCAGACGCTGTGCATTGATGTGATAAAGCATGTTGTCCATTGCGAACCTCCTGATGCGGCGGCAGAGTGAGCGGGAAAAATCCGGGCACATCCCGGGATGCTCCTTACCCAAAGCAAGGATGGGGCCAACTTGGCCTTTTGCTATCACACCCATTTTCAAGCGGATCTTTCAGCATTTTCAGGCAGCGCCATTCCCGAAATGAGAATTCTCCCGGATTGCGAACGCTTTTTTCTCATTACGAGAACAATATGCCCTGCCGTTCCGCATGGACGCAAAAAAACGCAGGCTCCGCGAACGAAGCCTGCGCCATATGAAGCCTTTTCAGGCTACCGGGCCTTATGAGGGAGCGTCCCCCCTATCCGCCGCTAGTCGAGCGCCGGGGCCGTCTTCGGGTCCATCATGCTGAGATCCAGCGGGTAGAAGACCACCACCGTCTTGCGGTTCTGGAGGCCGAGCGCGCCGGGGTGCGTGTTCAGGCAGACCACGAGGTCCTTGGTGCCGTCGTTGTTCGGGTCAGCCAGCGCGAAGTCCACAACAGAGCCCTTGATGCGGCGGGTCTTCCACTGGAGGCCGAGGCCCACGCCGTCCCAGTACAGGGATTCGATTTCACCCTCGGGGAAGAAGCGGTAGTTCTCGAAGAACTGCGCGGACACCGAAATGGGCTTGTTGACCAGCAGCTCCCAAGAGCCGTCCTGCTCCAGATCCGAAGGGATCATGCGCAACGGCACGAAATACTTGGACGGGATCAGGATGTTGTCTTTGCCCATGCCGGGCATCTGCGTCTGTTCGGCGATGCCGATGGCCGATCCGGAGAACTTCTCGTCCGTCTGGTTCAGCTGCGAACCTTTGTCCGAGAACACGCGGAGGCGTTCTTCATCGGTCAGCACCACAAGCTTTTCGGTTTCCTTGCCCGGCGTTCCGGGCAGCCACGCGAAGTTCAGGGCGTTCACGCCGCTCGGCAGATCCAGCTTCTTGCTCTGCACGAGGCTGTTGCCCTGCTTCATCATCTCATACACGCCGCCACGCGAGAAAATACGGGACGGGTCGCCCTTCTGGCCGATCAGCGTGGGCATGTAATCCGGAGGAATGCGAACCACGTTCAGATAGTAGGGGAGGCGTTCCGCCACTTCGGTGAAGGTGTTCCCCTTGAAGCTCAGGACCATGGAATACGGCTGCGTGTAGTCTTCTTCGTAGGCCGTCAGGATGATCTCCTCAGCCCTGTCGCGGTTCAAATCGATGCTGCGGAGCGCAAGCGGCATCATGCGGGTGGGAATCTTGTATTCCCCAAGCTGCACGAGGCGCTCGTTCTGCCACTGATACACGTAAAGGCGCTTTTCGCCGAGCACGACCACTTCGTTCTTGCCGTCGCCGTTCACGTCGGCAACGATCATGCCCACGGACGCATAAGGAAGCGTCTGGCTGCGGTAACGCGTGCCGTCGCTGCCCTGATAGCGGAACTGCGGGTTCAGGTAGACCTGGCTCTGCGTGGCGTCCTTCTGGACAAAGTTGGGGTTCGCCTGCCCGGCGCTTGCAGCCGGAGCCGCCGCAACGACGCCGGAACCGCCGCGCCCGAAGACTTCGGCGTTGATGCTGTCGGAAACGCCCTGAAGGCTGGCGATGAGGTCATTGACGCGGGTTTTCGCGCCCTTGCGCCATTCCTTGCCCGCCTTGTCACGGACGCGCACGTCAAGGCTGGCGTTGTCGCCCATGACCGTCACGTCGCCCCAGATGACATAGTCGGCACCGGTGGCGGAAAGGGCCTTGGCGGCGCTTCCCGCGTCGCTCACGGCCCCGGCCTTGGCGAGCGCGGCGTCGGCAACGGGCTGGAAGTGCCCCTGCCAGTAGAGGCGGGAGTTCAGCATGGACGGGATGGCCTTTTCCAGATAGGTGAACCCGCTGGAACCGTTCACTTTAAAAGGCAGCACCGCGTAGCTGCGCACATCGGCGGCAAGGGCTTGCGCCACAAAAACCAGCATTGTACACAGCATCAGAGCCGTACGGAATATCAGATGCATTCGTAAACTCCTTGGAAGGATTCGCCGGTTCAGCCCGGTCGACTTTTTTTACCATACTATAGACTTCCCCGTCTCCGCAAGCGCAACGCCGGAAACGGAAAGCGCCAGAAACTCTTTATCGCGTTTTTTCTAAATAGGATAGTATGACCGACACCCCCTCCCTCCGCCGTTCTTTTCGCCTCGTCTGCAACCCGGGACAGATCCCGTCCGTCGAGGCGCTGCTTAGCGCACAAGGCTTCGTTTTCGAGCCGGAACCGTTTTCTCCGCTGGCAAGGCGGCTGCTCCAGGAGCCGTTCCCGCTCGGCCGGAGCCTCGCCGCCTTCTGGGGGTACGTCTACATTCAGGACCGTTCATCCATGCTGCCCCCGCTGGCCCTCGCGCCCGGCGAAGGGGCCCGCGTGCTCGATATGTGCGCCAGCCCCGGCAGCAAGACGGGCCTGCTCGCGCAGCTTGTGGGCCGCGAGGGGTTGGTGCTCGGCAACGAACCGGCCCGCCCGCGCCTCGCGAACCTGCGCCGCAACCTCGCCGCGCTCAACCTCCTCCAAGCCGTGACCTGCTCATGGCCCGGCGAATCCCTGCCCCTGCCCGACGCCTCGTGGGACGCCGTCCTCCTCGATCCGCCCTGCTCCGGATGGGGGACCACGGACAAGAACCCGCAGGCGATCAAGCGCTGGCAGGGCGACCGCCTCAAACCCATGCTGGATCTGCAGCGCAAGCTCCTGACGGAAGCGAGCCGCCTGCTGCGCCCCGGCGGAAAGCTCGTCTATTCAACCTGCACAACCAATGTGGACGAGAACGAGGGCCAAGTCCGTTTTGCCGTTGAAGGGCTCGGCCTTGAGCCGATCCCGCTGGAGCCGTTCCCCGGCTTCGTTTTCGCCGCGCCGGAGCTCCCCGGCTGCGAAGGCACGCTCCGGGTGGACGAGGGCGCCTCCAACGCGCAGGGCTTTTATATCGCCCTGCTGCGCAAACCCGGTGACTCCGCCGCCGTGCCCGGCCTCGCCCGGGGAACGGCGGCCACGGCGGCCTACCGCGCGATCCCCCCGGCCTTCCTTGCGGAGTTCGGGCTGTCGCCCGCCCTGCTCCCTCCCGGCGATCTGGCGGTGTTCGAGGATTCCCTCCACTTCCTGCCCGCCCCGGCGCTGGCGCATCTGCCCGCCGCCGTGCGCTGGCAGGGCATGGCTCTCGGCAAGGCGTCGGCACAGGGCCTCATCCCCTCGGCGCGGCTCCGGGCTTTGCTTGATCCCGAACCTCAGCGCATTCCCCGCCTCGACGTCGACGACGTGCCCATCCTCGAACGCCTGCTGCAAGGCGGAAGCCTTGATACGGGGTTGCCCGGCAAAGAGGCGTCCCTGTTCTGGCGCGGGCTTCCCCTCGGGCGTCTCCGACTCAAGGCCGGGCGCGCCGTGTGGAGCGACCGGTAAAAGCCTATTTCAGGAATAGTAGGGGATTGGGGAGGGGGAGGAGAAACTTTCTCAAGAAAGTTTCTCCTCCCCCTCCCCAATCCCCACCCCCTTCTCTTCAAAGGCTTTCGTGTTTATTGAATCCCTGTTCGCGGCATTCCGTTTTCAATGCCCCCTCCCCGCATCGCGGCTTCTCGTGTTCCCGGCCTTGCAAAAAACCTGCGGGGTCCGCTAGTATGGGGCCTCAAGGAGTGCCCCATGCTGATAGAAATACGCCGCTTCGCAACGCTGCCCCCGCACACGCCCGAAAACGACAGGCTGGACGTGGCCGAGGGAACCACGGCGGGCGAAGCCATGCACATCCTCAACATCCGATCCGCGGAAACCCTGATCCTCGTCAACGGGGTCCATGCCGGGCCGGATCGCATCCTGAACGACGGCGACAGGCTCGCCTTCGTCCCCGCCGCGGAGGCGGCCAACTCATGAATACCCCTTTGTCCTACTCCGTCACCCGCTGGAAAGACGGCGGGTGGCAGCACATCGACGACGCGGTCAGCCCCGAAGAACCCGTATACGTTTCGTGGTCCGGAAGCAGCTGCCGCCTGTGGGCGTGGCCCGACGACCTTGAACCGCTGGCGATCGGGCACGTCCTGCTCGATCGCCGGCATCTCGGCCCGGAAGCCGGCCCTTCGCCGTTCCGCATGTCCGGAAGCGTTCGCGCCGTATCCGTCCCGCCCGGCATCGACGCGAAACACGCCTTTGCCGTGGAACTCAAGCGCATGGAGAAAAAAGGGCACGATGAAACGCCCTCCATCGTCATGACGCCCGACGCCATCGTCAAACACATGGACGCCTTCCTGACGCTGGAAGGCTCCTGCCCCCTGCTCTGGGAATCCACGGGCTGCTTCCACCGCGCGGGGATGTTCGATCCCAAGACCGGAGCCTTCCTCCGCCTCGCCGAGGACATCGGGCGGCACAACTGCCTCGACCGGCTCGCGGGCTGGGCCTGCCTCAACGGCATCGATCCGGCGGAAACCGTGCTGTTCGTCTCGGCCCGCATCACATCCAGCCTCTACGCCAAGGCACGCCGGGCGGGTTTCTCGTTCCTCATCAGCCGCAGCGCCGTTACCTCCACGCCCGTGGAAATGGCCCGGCAGCAAAACAGGCTCCATCCCGCCCATCCCGTGACCGTCGTCGGCTTCTGCCGTCCCCGCGAGGAACGGCTCACGGTCTTTGCCGGAGAAGGCAGGATCGCATGATCGGCGTGGTGCTGGCCGGAGGGCGCTCCACCCGGCTCGGGCAGGACAAGGTACGCCTGCGCTTGCCCGGCGACGGGCGGGACATGCTGGCCCGCACCGCCGATCTCCTCGCCGCGTGCACGGACGGCGTGGTCATCTCGTGCCGGGCTCCCGATGCGGGCGAAGAAACCCTAGCCCTGCCGGGCATCCGTTCCATCCCCGACGCGGAACCCGGCCTCGGGCCGCTCGGCGGGGTATGGTCCGCACTCCGGGAACTCCGGCAACCGATCCTCGTGCTCTCGTGCGATCTGCCGTTCATGGACGTGCCCACGCTGCGCCGCCTCATCGACGCCCGCGGCGCCCGCCCCCCCGAAGCGCTCATGACGACGTTCCAGCAAGCGGAAACGGGATTCATCGAAGCGCTCGTCTCCATCTACGAACCGGCCTGCCTGCCCTTTTTCGAAGAGGCCCGCGCCCGCAACCTCCGGCAGCTCAACCTCGTGATCCCCGAAAAGCTGCAATCGCGCGTCGTCTATACCCGGGCCGAGGCCCTGCCCTTCTTCAACATCAATTTCCCGGGCGAACTCGAGCAGGCCAGACGCATGGCCGAGGCCGCACGTGAACAAAGGCACAGCACGGCTTGCCACGCCAGCGAGGAGGGGATACGGTGAAGGCTTCTCCCCACCGCGCCGCCCCTTGCGGCGCACAACCACCGGGCAGTTCCATGAACGCAATCCCACCCTTCGCCCATCTGTGCGAACCCGCCGCTTCGCTGGAAGACGGCCACGGCAGGACCGTCCGCTACATCCGCCTCTCTGTTACCGACCGCTGCAACCTGCGCTGCACCTACTGCCGCAGCGGCATGGAGACGTTCATTCCCCACGAATCCGTCCTGCGCTATGAGGAGATGGAACAGCTTGTGGACATGGCGATGGACATGGGCGTGGAAAAAGTCCGGCTGACGGGCGGCGAGCCCTTCGCGCGCAAAGGATTCGCCGACTTCCTCGAACGCCTGCGGGCCGCGCACCCCGCCCTCGACATCCGCGTGACCACCAACGGGACGCTGATCGGCCCCCATATCCAAACATTGAAAGCCATAGGCCTGAACGCGGTGAACCTGTCCCTCGACACGTTCGACAGGGACAAGTTCGAACAGATCACGGGACGCGATCTGTTCGGCAAGGTCCGGGAAAACATGGACGCCCTTCTCGACGCGGGCATCCCCTTCAAGCTCAACGCGGTCGCCATGCGCGGCTTCAACGACGACGAGCTGCCCGCCTTTATCGACTACGCCATGCGCCACCCCATCGACGTGCGGTTCATCGAATTCATGCCGATGGGCGAAGGCACGCGCTGGTCGGACAGCTGTTTCTGGTCGGCCCCGGATATCCTTGACGCCGTCAAGGGGCTCGTCGCCGTCGCCCCCGTGGAGCAGGAACAGCGCAACGGAGGCCCCGCCCGGCTCTATACGCTTTCAGGCCCGGACGGGCCCGGCCTCGGGCGCCTCGGCCTGATCTCTCCGCTTTCCAGCCATTTCTGCACGTCCTGTAACCGGCTCCGCATCACGTCCGACGGAGCGCTGAGGACATGCCTGTTCGACGACCGGGAATACCGGCTCCGCAACGCCTTGCGGCATCCCAAGCTCGGCATCGAAGCCGTCCGCCGCATCGTCACCCTCGCCACCCGAGACAAGCCCATCGGGGCGCGGCTCCTTGAGCGCCGCCACAACGCCGTGGCTCAGCGGCGCATGACCGCCATCGGCGGGTAGGAACGCTCTTGAGGAATTGGGGAGGGGGAGGAGAACTTTCTGGAGAAAGTTTCTCCTCCCCCTCCCCAAACCCCACCCTCTCCTCTTCAAAGACTTTCGACTTTATCGAATCCCTGTTCGTAATCTTTCTTGAGTCTGCTTTCCTTCTGGGGAATGCGTATTTCAATGCTGAAAGGCTTCAAGCGGGATTCATATTAGGACTGCGCCCACGAAAGGACGCCTTTTCCCGCTGGCCCCGTTCAAAAAACAGCACCCTCGTCAACCCCAAAGAACACATTTGTCTGCCACAGGAAAAGCGGTCGAGTGGGATTCGATAAAGGGAAAAGGCTTTGAAGGGAGTGGAGGGAAGGTTGGAGGGGGCGAGGGAAACGTGGGGGCTCCCCCCTTCTTCAGAACGTTTCTCTCGCCCCTCAAATCTTTAAAAGGTTCCGGTGAATTATTCCCTTCGCAGCAGCAAGGGGATAAGCCGCCAAAACGCAAAGAACAGCGCGATGAGGTTGGCGGTCCACGCGGCGAGGAACGGATGCAGGATGCCGCGCTGCCCAAGCGTCGTACCGAGGGTATACACCGCGAAGTACAGGAACGTGCACAGCAGCGCGACGGTCACGGCGATATAGATGTTGTCCTTCCACGAGACAATGGCCGTCGCCACGAAGGCCATGACCAGAATCGATGCCGCATAGGCCAACTTGGCGTGCCACGCCGTACGGAGCGCCTCCACGTTGGAACCGGAAGATTTCAACTGGCTGATGGCGTCCCCAAGCTGCCAGAGCGGCAACTGCTGCGGCTTCGTACCCGTACTGACGAGCCGGAAGGTTTCGGGATCCTGCCTGAGCGGGAGGACGAAATCCGGCTCTTGCTCCTGCGTGAAGGTGTCGGGCGTGTAGACGCGCACATCCTGCAAGGCCCAGTGGTTGGGCTCGGCGGTGAACGTGGACGCCTGCACGATGCGCTTGATGCTCAGGCCGTCGTCGGACAGTTCATACCCGGAAAAGCCTGTGCCGTGCGCCTGGGGATCAAGCGTACCGAGCGAGACGATCCAGTCCCCATCCGTAAACCAGACATCCTTCAGCACCGTTGCCGCGAGGTTCTTCTTGCGGACCTCTTCCTGCCAGATGCGGGCGGACTCGCGTTCCCCGGCAACGCCCAGATATTCGGAGAAACCAAGCTGGACGCCGCCCCAGAAAATGCCGCAAAGGATCATGGAGTTTGCCACCACGCCGAGGGAGATGCCCCCGGCCTGCAACGCCGTCAGTTCGCGGCTGCGAGCCATGATGCACAGTTGGATGACCGTGGACAGCAGGAAGATCACCGGCAGGATCTGCGAAATCACGAGCGGCATCTTCACGACGAAGTAGGTGAGCACCATGCCCACGGACAGCCCGGCCTCGATGAAGTTGTCGAGACGCTCGAACAGGTCCGTAAGCACATACAGGCCGATGCCGACGGCAAGGGTCGGCAGCAGGATCATCGCGTTGTTCTTGGTCAGATAGCGGAAAAGCAAGCTCATGACGTCCTCCGTGTCCGCAGGTTGCGGAAGAAGGTCGCCACGTGTGGCGTTCGCTCATGCGCCGTCAGCCATAGCCCGTAGATGCCGAGGCATAGGAACAGGATGTTCGGGACCCACAACCCTATGGAGGGGGGGATGGCCCCGGACTCGCCCGTACTGAACCCAAGCGACATCAGGCTGTAATACACGAAGAACATGGCAAGGGCCAACATGAGCCCCGTCTGCCTGTGCAGCCCCTCAAAGGCCGAAGCCAGCGGCAGCACGAAGAGGGTCAGGGCGATGCACGCCACCGGATAGGCCCAGCGCTTGTGGCGCTCCACCTCCAGCTTGTTGGCGTAGTTGGCGTCCACTTTTAGCGCTTCCTCCCGCGTGATGCTGGAGAGCTTGCTCCATGACATCTCGCGGGGCCGCACATCTCCGAGATCAAGGCTCTTGAAGAGGGAATCCAGCGGCAGCCGCACTTTGTATTCGTCGAAGGCCAGCACCGAGGACCCCTTCTTATCCGTGGTGTAGATCTTGCCGTCCTCAAGCAGGAATACCAGCTCGCCGCGCTCGGTATCGGTATCGAAGCGCCCTTCCGGGGCGAGGATGGTCATGTGGCGCTCGGGGTGCGAACGGTCGTCCACCAGAACCTGCGACATATCCCCGTCACCGGGGTTCACCTGCCGGGCGAAAAGCACCAGATTGGGGAAGTCCGTATTGAAGACGCCGGGCTGCACCACGACACGGGCGCGTGTATTGGCGATTTCAAGGATCGTTTCCCGGAAATGCCCCATGCCCCACGCCAGCCAATGCAGGGATACCCAGAGCGTCAGCAACATGCAGATCACACTGAACAGGAGCGGCGCGGGAAGCATCTGATAGATGTTGATGCCCCCCGCACGCAGGGCGACCAGCTCGCGGTCCGTGCTCATGCGCAGGAAGGTCAGGAAGACGCTGAGCATACAGGCGATGGGAATCACCAGCATGAGGAACAGCGGGGTCATATAGCCGAACAGCAGAACGGTATCCAAGATGCCGAGATCCAGCCCCAGAAACAGTTCCCGCATCTGCACCGCCCGGCTGATGAGGATGAGCGTCAGCAGCACCCCCACGGCGAGAACGAACAGGTTGGCGATTTCTTTAAATATCTGTCTCTGAAGAAGCGAAGGCATCGGGCAACGTCCTGTAAGGATGCGAAGTTAGCGTTTGCACGGGGCGGAAGGCTCCTGTCCTTTTTCGGAGAAAAGGCGGGCAAGCTGAGCCGCGTCCAGCGGCGTCAGATTGAAGCGCATACCCGCTTCGTCAAGCAGGGAGGAAAGCGGCGCATCCGGGCGGCGGCAGCGTTCTTCCTGCACATATTCCAAAGCGCGGCGGACCAGTTCGCCGTGTTCGATGAGCGTCATGGGACACCTCCGTGATTAGAACGCGGCGCTATCACCGGGCTTCATGGAGACCAGGCGGACATCTGGAGCCACGGATGCGAGATGCGACGCAAAAGCCGAGGTGTCCTTCGCAAGGACCGGGAATGTCCCCCAGTGCATGGGGATCACGGCCTTGGGCTTGAGCAGACGCGCGGCATGGGCGGCCTGCAACCCGTCCATCGTGAAGAAGCCGCCCACGGGCAACAGTGCCAAATCCAGCGGATACAGCGAACCTATCAGCTCCATCGAGGAGAAGAGGCCGGTATCGCCCGCGTGATAGAAGGTAAAGCCGTCCGGCATGGTCACGACGTACCCTGCGGGGGCCCCGGATTCCGAAGTATGGAACGCCTGCGTCATGGTGACCCGGACGCCCTTCACTTCGATGGTGCCCCCGATATTGAAGCCGATCCCGGCGGGAATGCTGGCTTGCGGCATCCCGGCGTCGATCAGGCGTTCGGCCGTGCCGACGATGCAGCCGCAGGTTGCGCCGCTGCTTTTGCAGATCGCCACGGCGTCACCCGTATGATCGCCGTGATCATGAGTGACGAGCACCAAATCCGGCTTCCCAGCCTCATTCCACGTCACGGGGCAGGAAGGGTTATGCGTGAAGAAGGGATCTATGAAAACAGTCACGTCGCCGCAAGAAACCTTAAAATTGGAATGACCGTACCAAGTAACGGAAACGCTCATGGAATACTCCTTAAGATAAAGAAAAAGAAGGGGAAGCGTAACAAACGGATGGACACAAAAACACGGCTCCGACACCAAACGAGCCGCAGCACGCTCCCGGTACCGGAGCATACAGCTTGACAGGACGCGGCACAAGAGCTAGCTTCCCAACTCTGTAGTGTCCCCTTCCGGGGAAACTCCGCGCCCGTAGCTCAGTCGGATAGAGCGTTAGCCTCCGGAGCTAAAGGCCGTGCGTTCGAATCGCGCCGGGCGCACCAGAATGGAATCAAGGACTTGGATGTAAAAATCTGAGTCCTTTTTTCATGGCTGAAAAAACGTCTTTGACCTTCTTTTCAATTTGATCTTTGTTGATGACAGTTCTAAAAATATTCACTTACTGTGCAGAATCATGCCTGAATTGATAGATATGGTTTAGAGCGCCCAGAAAAATCTATCATTTTATTCCTGATGAAACATCGATGTGACCACATACAGTTTTTAAGCACAAGGTTGCTTTTGGACGCTAGATCCAAGATAATAGACATCGTTGCACGGCCGGGGATACGGTTATCAGTTGAGACAAGCCCATCTATTCCGGCAATCCCGAGAAGTTCGCTATCCGCTAACCCTCAACATATTTTCGTACACGGGATATCGGCAAACGCAAAGGTTGTAGAACATCTGCTCAAACCCCATCAGCCTGACGCCGTTGCCGCCGAAAACCATGAGGGGCATTCAATCACACATCTCCACGGATAAGGTATTCAGAACGTTGCAACCCGACGATTCGGCCTTTACAGAAACAACGCCGTATAGTCCAATAGCACTCATTCCGCTTCAAAGCGCTAGCCCGCAAGACGTTAGGCTTAAACCAGTTCCAATATCCGCGACTGACTTCATGTGGAGAAATTATGTCCCGCTACTCAACACGTGCTTGAAGCGAGCCGTATGAAACAAACCTACTACATCGGCGGTGACTGCAAATATACCAACCTTCAGGTCGTTCACGGCATCTGAGATGTGCTTGATTTTTTCTATGCCCCTTCTAGCGTAGGCTCCTACGCCAGTCTGATCAAATTTGTGGCGGATCGTTCCAGACTCGATTTCCGCTCTGCGATCAATATGAAAAATTGTCTTCAGAACGTGACTGGCATCCCACACACGCTTGAAGACATTCTGAGAGAAACCGTTTTGTGGTATCTTGACAACAGGGCTTGGGGAAAGAATGTTCTAAGCGGCGGGTACCGCAGCTGGCTGCAGACTAATTACGCAGGACGATAAAATCTAACTATAATCAGCGCGTAGTCATTGGACAGAAGTAGGTCGGGCGAACTGTTCAGCTCCCTGACGGAGTTTTAAGATGAATATATATTAGTAAAGACTAGGCAGTGTCGTCATGAGTTAATTAACATATTGAATTCATGGATTTTTCTCTATGGAGAAGCTTATGGATTCTGCAATGCATCGTCATGATATTTCGGATCATGCATGGAGTTTGTCAGCTCCGCTTTTGCCCGGAAGACGTGGCGATTGGGGTGGACGAGCCAAAGACAATCGCCTTTTTGTCAATGCAATCTTTTGGATTTTACGGACAGGCGCTCCATGGCGAGACCTTCCACCGGAATATGGTGGCTGGAAAAATACTCATCGTCGTTTTTATCGTTAGCGTGATAAAGGTACATGGGAACATGTCCTTGCAAATCTGATGGATATGCCGGATTTCGAGTGGCTGATGATTGACTCCACTTATTGCAAGGTACATGCCCATGCAGCAGGGGCAAAAGACGGTAATCAGGACATGAGCCGCACAAAAGGGGGCTCAACGCTAAAATACATCTGGCCGTGGATGCGCATGGTATGCCGGTCAGAATCATTATTACAGCGGGTTCCTGTTCTGATATCGGTCAGGCTTTCCCACTCATTCAAGGTATAGATGCCCGGTTCGTTCTTGCGGATAAGGCCTATAGCGCCCATAGATTTCGTGAACAGCTGAAGGAAAACGATGTGCAGGCCGTAATACCGCCCATTCAGCGAGAAAATCGTTCTCTCATTGAATACGACAAATATTTATACAAGATGCGTCATATCATCGAGAATACTTTTTTGTCTCTCAAGCAGTGGCGAGCTGTTGCCACGCGTTATGCCCAAAAGAGCTCTTCTTTCCTCGCAGCAGTCCAGGTGCGTTGCATCGCTTTATGATGCAAAATCTTGTGACGACGCTGCCTAGAGTGGGTTAGTCAAAAGGTATCTTACTAGATAGTGGGTTCGGGACGAGACTACGTCCCCTGAAGTTGAGTGTCAGCAAGCAGCTTCTACTCATCTACAATAAGCCGATGATTTATAATCCTCTATCTATTCAAAGTTATTTGAAATCCCTGAGCTTGCCATCATTACAACTCCAGACGATTGCTGTGGCAGTGGCATCAACTTCTTGGAGACGGTAGTTAGTGAGGATACTTTTTGAATATGTCATTTAAGAAAAGCCTGAAGACACAGCACAGGTATTTTTACTTACCACAAATTTTATCCGGGAAGTCATATGTACTTGAAGACGTACTTATCCGTGCCCGCGAACAGAAAGCTGGGGCCACTGCTTGGTATCATATGAGCGTTCTTGAAAGCTATGGAGTTGTTGGGTTTTATAAAAAGTGGACATTACAAGTTCAATTTCTCCTTCCGCGAGCAGCAAACTGAAAATTACGGATGTGAGCCGAGCTTATCTTAAGGCAGGTAATTTGTATGTAGAACAGATGGGGCGCGGGATCTCTTGGCTGGATACAGAAACATACAATTCTCTCATGGCGGCGGGGAGCTTTGTACAGTCCATCAAAATACATCAGGGGATCAAAGTTGCCTTGCCTTGAAGAAACTACATAGCGAAAAGGATATATTCCTGAATCTTGTGGCTCCGTTGAAAAAGTCTGGTTGTAGTGCTGCTTGACAGCTATGATGTTGGAGCAGCTCGCCCTGCGCGATTACAATCTGTTTTTTCAGCGAATCCGGTCCAACCAAAAGGTGTCATCACGAGGGCTGATACGCCGCACATATCCTATTGCCACTCTCCGATGCGTCATTTATGGGATCTTTATCAGGACTATCTAGAGAATTCCCATCAATCATCACGGCATCTCTGAGACCGCCATGGCGGCTGTAGTGTGAATAACCAGATGACTGCATTTATAAAACCTGAGAGCTATTCCCTCACGATAAGGCTATTTTCAATATCTTCTGGCTACCTCTGAGGAGCATCAGCCTAAAATGGAGCTGTCTATCAGAGATTGAAAATCCACTCCAAATCGTTCTGCCATCCAGTTTAATAATGCTTCCCCACCCAATAGAATAGACGATTACACCTAGTGCCCCCTGCTCACTCTGACACTATACACATTAACGTTATGAATAAATAGCGCAACAGTTTTTTGAGAGACAATCTATATAAAAAACTTTATGATCTCACCCAAAATAAGCTGTCAACACATCCTCTGGCGTCCCATCCATTTTTATTTTTCCATGTTCAAGCCAAATGACACGGTTGCAGGTATTTTTAATAAGTTCCTTTGAGTGGCTGGCGATAATAAGTATTTGAGCATTGTTTACCAAGTCAACCATACGGCTTTCCGCCTTACTCCTGAATGATTCATCGCCTACAGATAGCCATTCATCCATAATGAGAATATCTGGACGGATCATTGTGGAAACTGCGAAGGCAAGGCGCATCTGCATCCCTGTAGAATAGGTTCTGATTGGCAGATCAATAAAACTTCCCAGATCACACAGCTCAATGATCTGACCGATTTTCTGTTCAATTTCCTGTTTTTTTAGCCCGAGAAGACTCCCTCTAATATAGATGTTTTCCCGCCCTGTTGCTTCCTGATCAATACCAAGCGATATGGCGATGAGTGAACCTATTGATCCCTCAATCCGGGCTGTACCTGCGCACGGAATATATACTTTGCCAAGCAAGCGTAATAATGTACTTTTTCCAGCACCATTATGTCCCACAAGACCAAGTCTATCTCCATCCTTTAATGTGAAGGCGATTCCGTCTAGAGCTCGTATGTTAATGTTCTGCTCATAAATATCAACCTTTCCTCCAATTGTAGCCTTCAAAACAGTATTTTTAAAAGATCTAGTATTAGCATTATAGATCGGAAAGTCAACAATGACATCTTTAAGTTCTATGCTAGCCATAAAAGAATCTCCTCTAGAGCCAATAGGCGATACGATCACGATAACGTCCAAGGAGCAGCGTAGCGATAACCCACCCCGTGACAGCCATTATGCAGCATACAAGATAACTAGCAATTGATGGTATCGTCCCCATTATTGGATCACGTACGACACTAATCAGATGATAAAATGGATTCAGATCGAGAATAATTCGGCTTGCCCGTTCCGGCATTAGCTCTGGCATCCACATGATCGGAGTCACATAAAAAAATATTTGTAGAATACTTGCGATCAACTGTGGAAAGTCACGAAAACGTGTACAAAAAATTCCTGTAATCATGCCCATCCAAGAAATATTGATCGTTAGCAATAGAAACCCTGGGATGAAAAGGAGACAACTCCAATTTATCGGATACAGCATGACGAAAAAAACTAAGGGAATAATGACAGCGTCGTGGATCAAAAACAGGAAAGAGCGCCATACAAGACGAAAAAAATGAAAGGCAATGGGCAGATCAAGTTGGGTGATTAGTCCTTCTGCAACAATAAAAGAACTACAGCCTTCGGAAACAATAGAGGTAAGATAACTCCAAAGGATAATTCCGATGGCAAGAAACGGAAGGAATTTATGGATGGATGTACCAAAAAGCTGCCCGAATACAAGACCCAACGTCAGAATCTGGATGCCCATACTGATTGTGATCCAGAACGGTCCAAATTTGGAACGTCTATAGCGCAAATTCATATCCTGCCTTCCAAGCATACGAATTAAATCACTCTTACGGAAGGAGTTTAAAATGTCAGCGAGCCCGTACTGAAAAATTGTCATATAAAATCCCTTAATTACAAAATGGTAAAAAGGCTTTCTAGTAGTGCGATACTAAAAAAGATTTATGGGAATATTTTTCCAGAGATCAAACATCCTATTCTCCAGCTATAGCCTAGCTATCAAAAATAGATATACAGAGGGATCGTAAACAATACGATCTCTCACCTTACCCTTTCAAAAGATACCACTTTGTTCCTAGTTTTCAAGGCATATATGCAGACAATCATCCCCTTATTTTCAAAGTAGCCTACCTGCAGCGTCATCCCCATCGCCAGTCCAAAATGTGCCTTTCTGAAGAAAGGCTGCTCTCTTGTAATTGCTGACCTAGCCCCCGTCAACAAATAGCAAGATAGGCTGCCTCACGCCTAGGCAGGCGAGTATAATTCTCCTCTCGTTTATCTTTGAGAAATCGAGAACCTTATTTCTGAACAGGATGAAATAAAGGCCATTTCAAAATGTTTTTAAGCAAAATCATAACGCAATCCAGCTAAATAAAGCCAAGATACATCATACAGAACCGTTCAAAGCGAGTAGCCAAACAGCGAATGCTGTCCAGTTAAGCGAAAAATGGTTCAACCTCTCAACGGGTTAGAAACAGGTCTCTGTGAAAAAAATACTGACTCTCATTTCCATCTATGATGACATAGCGTTTATCGGTTGGATCTGCGCAGGTTCTGCCAACCTATTGGCTTTTTTTGAATGGACAAACGCTCCCCCATGGTGCACTTCCCGGGATCAAGTTTCTCCCGAAGTCAGGCTGTAAAGAACTATACTTTATACGGACTATCTTATGTCCATTTTCTGAGCCTCCTATGCCATGGCATAACAGCCGTACTCTCAAGGGAAATTCCCACACCAAAACCCCGTTGTCAAAATAAAAAAAGGGGTTCGAAGGACAGTTTGCCATCAACAGGCAACGAGCGCTTTGTGCTCTGCTCGAAAACATGGCTTAAATTCTAACATTGCTTTCTGCTCAGACAAAAGCATAATTTTTTATTTGTCTTTCCCTATTCCTAACTACTTTATTATAACTAACAAAAATCTACCCTATTTAAATAATATAGATTATATCATTAAAGTTTTTTTAACTGTTCAAAAATCTGACCACGTTGATACTGGCTTGAAAAAATAAACTTCGATGCCTGAAAGTTATCCTGCAAT
>ENA-UESC01000010-UESC01000010.1-human-gut-metagenome-genome-assembly--contig:-NODE-10-length-152664-cov-10.068885_pt1 | contig 152664 bp, 217 predicted proteins | sample MGYA00242998_ERZ507999 | MGnify/ENA primary metagenome ERZ507999 (study PRJEB26167, sample SAMN06115465) | human gut metagenome | host: Homo sapiens | place: China:Hubei | collected 2016-04-27... | reverse complement strand
TTGTTTCGCTTTGCTCTTTTTTCGCTCATATATGTTCGAGCCCCAGTCTGCTCCTGAGTGCAGACCGGGTTCCTCGACAGACTGAGCCCGGCCACGGAAGTGTCCGGCCTCTTTTCTTGTGCAGAACGACGAAAAAACGCAGGTTTATTTTTGCAGGAGCAATGCAACAAAAATTGCAAAAATCCTTGTAAAGAGACGCGAAAAATGCTATAATAATTAAACTTATCGGGTAAATCCACCCGAGAATGAATTTTTTCGCAGGAGAGATTGCGTTGGGTACCCTGTCCGACCTATGGAATTCACTTGATTTTTCGGCAATACTGTCGGCGCTGATGCGCCTGATTGCCGTATTTTTATGCCTGACGGTCCACGAGACCTGCCACGGCCTTGCGGCCTATGCGCTCGGCGACCCGACCGCGAAGCGGGAGCATCGGCTGAGCCTGAACCCGCTGCACCACATCGACTGGGTGGGCCTTGCGTGTATGCTGGTGCTCGGCTTCGGCTGGGCGAAGCCCGTGCCGGTGGATATGCGCTATTTCAAGAAGCCGAAGCAGGGCATGGCGCTGACGGCGCTTGCCGGGCCGGTATCGAATTTTGTGCTGGCGCTGCTTGCCCTGCTGTGCGCGCGGCTCGTCTATCATCAATACGGCGCGCTGTGGGATTTCATCTTTGACCTGCTGCTGACGACGGCGTATCTGAGCGTCGGTCTCGGGCTTTTCAACCTCATTCCCATCTCGCCGCTCGACGGCTCAAAGGTGCTCTTTGTCTTCCTGCCGGACAGCGCGTATGAGAAGCTGATGCGCTACGAAAAATACGGTATGATCGCGCTGCTGATCCTCGTGTGGCTCGGCGTGGGCGATAATGTGCTCAACACGGCGATCTATAACGTATACGCTGCTATGATCAATTTCGTTTTCCGCGGCATCGTTTAAGCGCGGAGAGTGAACGGAGAAACGAATGGACAACCCTATTTTTAAGCTCGAGGGCGTGGTGCATGAGCGCTCGGCGGAGACGCTTCAGGATTTTGAAGGCCCGCTCGACCTCATCCTTTTCCTGCTCTCAAAAAATAAGATCGAAATACAGGACATTCCCATCGCGCTCATTTTAGAGCAGTACCTTGCCTACCTCGAGCAGCGCAAGCAGCTTGACCTTGAGGTGGCGAGCGAGTTCATCACGATGGCGGCGCACCTGATGTATATCAAGACGCGGATGCTGCTGTCCATCGAGGACGAGGAAGCGCAGAACGAGATGGAGCAGCTCATTCAATCCCTGAAGGAGCGCCAGCAGAAGGACACCTATCTGCGCATCCGCACGCTGACCGAGACGCTGGGGCCCATGAGTGAGTTCGGACGCAACACGATGACGAAGAATCCCGAACCGATGGAGCGCGGGAAGATCTACGAATACGACCACGAGAAGGCAGACCTGGTGCTGGCCATGCAGTCGATCTTCGATCGCGCGGAGAAGCTGGCGCCGCCGCCGCGCGCGGCCTTTGAGCAGATCGTGCAGCGCGAGCCGTATTCCGTCTCCGACAAGGCGGGCGAGATCGTACGGCGGCTCAAGAGCTTCGGCATCACGCGCTTTTTGCTGCTGTTCCGCGGCGCGAAGAGCCGCAGCGAGATCGTGGCGACCTTTATGGCGGTGCTGGAGCTGTGCCGCGCGAGCGTGATCCGTCTCGCGGGCGGCGAGACCGACTGCACGGTGGACTGCGAGCAGGACGCACCGGAAACTTTTACATTGTGAGGAACGTATGGCACTGGAAACGATGGACTTACATGAGGTCCGCTCGGCGATGGAGGGCATTCTCTTTGCCGCCGGCGAGCCGGTGAATATCGACCGCATCTGTCTGGCGCTCGAGTTGGACAAGCCGACGGCGGAGCAGGTTTTGCAGGAGCTTGGCGACTACTACGCTTTCGAGCGCCGCGGCATCCGTCTGGTGCGGATGGAGAACTGCTATCAGCTCTGCTCCGCGCCGGATTACGCGGACATCATCCGCAAAGCGTTTGAGATCCGAAAGCCCGCGAAGCTCTCTCAGCCCGCGCTGGAGGTGCTGACCATCATCGCCTATTATCAACCGACCACGCGCGCCTATGTCGATCAGGTGCGCGGCGTGGACAGCTCGTACACGATGGGACTTTTGCAGGAGCGTAAGCTCATCGAGGAGTGTGGACGGCTCCAGGTGCCGGGACGGCCCAGGCTCTACCGCACGACGAAGGAATTCCTGCGCGTGTTCCATTTGAGCTCGCTCGAGGAGCTGCCCGAGATGCCGGGACTTGAGGCGGACGGCCAGCTGCGGCTGGATACGGACGGTGCGATCCTTGACCCGATGCAGCTCACGGCTGCGGCGGAAAGCGAGCCGGACGCGGAGGAATAAGCGGACCGGACAGCGAACGGGGAAGGAGGCTTGACCATGACGGCGCTGGAGATCATCGGCATGATTCTGCTGCTCTTTCTTCTCCTTTCGCTGCTGCGCGTGGGCGTGATCGTCGATTTCGGCGGTGAGCTGCGCGTGCGGCTGCGCGTCGGTCCGGTCAAGCTGACGGTCCTGCCGAGGAAGGAAAAGAAAGCACAGAAGAAGGCAGCGGAAGCAGCCGGGAAAACGCCGGAGGAGAAGACAAAGCCGAAGGCGGCGGGCGGACACCGCCTGCCGAAGCTCAGCTTTCCCGAGCTGCGCGAGCTTGCGGGGACGGTGCTCGGCGCGCTGAAGCGGACGCTTCGCCGCACCTGCCGCCGCACGCGCATCGACCCGCTGGAGGTCGGCGTGATTTTTGCGGGCGACGATCCGGCGGACACGGCGCAGACCTACGGCTATGCCAACGCCGCGCTGTGGACTCTGATGCCGAAGCTCGAGGAGCTGTTCTATATCCCGAAGCCGTCCGTCTATCTGGGGATGGACTTCACCAAGGCGGAGAACTCGGCGGAGGGGACGGTCGGCGTATCGCTGCGCGTGTGCGACCTCTTTGCCATTCTCTTTACGTTGGCGGTGCCGGTGGGAAAATGGTTCCTGCGTTGGCGCAGGGCGCACGGGGGCGAGGCAAAAGCGGAGCCGCCGGCGGAGCGCGCGGCTGTGCCGAAAACGAATGAACCGGAAAAACGGACTGCATAGAAAGGAAGATCAAGATGGAGAACAAGGAAAAGAATTCGGTAAGCGAGCTGATGGAGACTACGATGACGAAGATCCGCGAAATGGTGGATTCCAATTCCGTCATCGGTGAGCCGATCACCACGCCGGACGGCGTGACGCTCATCCCCGTGTCCCGCGTGAGCCTTGGCTTCGGCAGCGGCGGCGGGACCTATGGCCAGACCAGCGAGCGCTTCGGTGGCGGCGGCGGAGCGGGCGTGAAGATCGACCCCGTGGCGTTCCTCGTCATCAAGGACGGGCAGACGCGCATGGTGCCGGTCGCCGTGCCGGCGACCGCGACGATGGACCGCGTACTGGAGATGGCGCCGCAGCTCATCGATCGCGTCGAGGGCTTCGTCAACAAGAAAAAGGAAGAGAAAGAATTTGTGTAAAAGCGGGCATACTGAAGTCATTCTGTAAAAAAGGGTGATGGAAGTTGACTCGTGTCGTGCAACGAAGGGCGGCGCTTGTGCTGATGGTATGCAGCCTGCTCGGCTGCGTGGACTGCGCGGCGGCGCAGAGCGCGCCGCAGACCGGCGCGGAGGCGTTCATTCTGATGGACGCCGGCAGCGGCCGGGTGCTGACCGGAAAAAACACCGAACAGGAGCTTGCGATTGCGAGCACGACGAAGATCATGACGGCGCTCGTGGCACTTGAGACAGGAAACCTTTCGGACAAGGTGACTGTAAAGCAGAACCACTTGAAGGAAGGCTCGTCCATGTACCTGCGCGCCGGCGAGGTGTTGACGCTCGAGGAGCTGCTCTACGGGTTGCTGCTGCCGTCGGGAAACGACGCGGCGGAGTGCATCGCCGACCATTGCAGCGGCGGGGTAGAGCGCTTCGTCGCGAGAATGAATGAGAAGGCCGCGGCGCTCGGCATGACGCACACCTCGTTCGCGAACCCGAGCGGACTGGACGCGCAGGGACACTATTCCTGCGCACTCGACATGGCGCGGCTCGCGGCGTATGCCATGCGCGAGCCGACCTTTGCGCGCATCGCCGCGACCAGAACGGCGGCGGTGGGCGAGCGGATGCTGGGCAACCACAACAAGCTGCTCGCGTCGCTTGAGGGCTGCACCGGTCTCAAGACCGGCTATACGGACAATGCGGGCCGCACGCTTGTGACCTGCTGCGAAAGAGACGGGATGCGTCTCATCGCCGTGACGCTCAACGACCGCAGCGACTGGGCGGATCACGCGGCGCTGTATGAGTATGGCTTCGCCGCCTTCGCGCGCAAGCGCGCGGTGGCGCGCGGCGAGGAATACACCCTCGCGCCGGTGCGCGGCGGAACGCAGACGAGCGTGTCGCTCGCGGCGGGGGAGAGCTTCTTCTATCCGGTGACGGCAGGGGAGGAGCTGCTCGTATCGGCCAGGCTGCCGGAGGAGCTGACCGCTCCGCTCACGGCGGGGCAGGCGGTCGGCGAGCTGATCGTTTCCATGGACGGAGAGGAGCTTGCGCGGGTGCCGCTCGTATGCGCGGAGACGGTCGCGGCGGCCGAAAAAAAGCAGAGCCTGTTTGAGCGGCTGTTTGACCGGACAGGCTGAGGAAAAGAGGTGCTTTGCGCTGACAGAGCGTTTGCAGAAGCTGATCGCCGCGGCGGGGCTGTGCTCCCGCCGGACGGCGGAGGAATGGATCGCCGCGGGGCGCGTGCGCGTCAACGGCGAGACCGCGACGGTCGGACAGAGCGCCGACCCGGAAACGGATACGATCTGCGTGGACGGCGTGCCGGTCACGCCGCTGGAGCGGAGGGTCTACCTGATGCTCAATAAGCCGCGCGGCTATGTCACCACGCTCAGCGACGAGCGGGGACGGCCCACGGCGGCGGAGCTGGTGGCGGACTGCGGGACGCGCGTTTATCCGGTCGGGCGGCTGGACCTCGACAGCGAGGGACTGCTGCTCTTCACCAACGACGGGGCATGGATGCAGCGCATCCTGCACCCGAGCCATGAGATCGAAAAGACCTATGAGGTCACGGTGGCGGGAGCGGTCGAGAACGCGGCGGCGGAGCTTGCCGCGGTGCGCTCCGTCGACGGGGAGCCGATCACGCCCGCGCGGGTGCGTCTGCTGCGAAAAGGGAAGGAAACAGCGGAGCTGTCCGTCACCATCCACGAGGGGAAAAACCGCCAGATCCGGCGGATGTGTGCAGCGGTCGGGCTGCACGTCAAGCGCCTGCGCCGCGTGCGGGAGCACACCCTGTCGCTCGGCGCGCTGCCGGAGGGCGGCTGGCGTGAGCTAACCGCGGACGAGGTCCGCGCATTTGAGCAAGAGAAGTGAGGAAAACACCCATGCCGAAGAACATTTTACATACCATCGAGAAGAACATGAGCAGCTTTTCCAAGGGGCAGAAGCTCATTGCCCGTTTTATACTGGAGGATTACGACAAGGCGGCGTTCATGACGGCCAGCAAGCTCGGCAAGACCGTGCAGGTGAGCGAGTCGACCGTGGTGCGTTTTGCGACGCAGCTCGGCTACGACGGCTACCCGAGTATGCAGCGAGCTTTGCAGGAGATGATCCGCGGCAAGCTCACGAGCATCCAGCGCATCAAGGCGTCGGAGGGGGAGCTGAGCGGCAGCGACCTGGTGACGAACGTGCTCCAGCGCGATATGGAAAAGATCCGTATGGCGATGGACCAGACCGACGGCTCGGAGTTCAGCCATGTGGTGGACATCATCGCGCAGGCGAAGCATATCTATATCGTGGGCTTCCGTTCCTCGTCGTTCCTGGCGGGCTATCTCAATTTCTATTTCCGCCTGATCTACGACAATGTGACGCAGGTGCAGGGCGGCGCTGCCGGCACCTTCGACCAGCTCTTCCGCGTGGGCCCCGGCGATGTGGTCATCGCCATCTGCTTCCCGCGCTACTCCGAGCTGGCACTCAAGACGGTGCAGTATGCCAAGGATCGGGGCGCGACCATCATCGGCGTGACCGACAGCGAGATGTCGCCGGTGTATCAGATGTCCTCCGGCTCGCTGCTGGTGCGCAACGAGATGATCTCATTCGTGGACTCGCTCGCGGCGCCGATGAGTATGCTCAACGCATTGATCCTTGCCGCCGCGCACAAGCAGGGAACGGATATTTCCGCGACCTTCAACGAGCTGGAGCACGTCTGGGATCGCTTCGGCATTTTCGGAAAGGTCGAGGATGAATAAGCAGCTCACGGTGATCGGCGGCGGAGCCGCCGGAATGATGGCGGCGATCTGCGCGGCGCGCAGAGGAACAGCCGTCACGCTGCTCGAGCCGAACGAGCGGCTGGGCAAGAAGCTCAACATCACCGGCAAGGGCCGGTGCAATGTGACGAACGACGCGGGCTGTGAGGAGCTGCTGGCAAACGTGCCGCAAAACGGGCGGTTTCTGTATTCCGCGTTCTCCCGCTTCGACGGGCGCGGCACGATGGCGTTCTTTGAAGAGCTCGGCGTGCCGCTCAAGGTCGAGCGCGGGCGGCGCGTGTTCCCGGTGTCAGACCGCGCGTTCGACGTGTCCGCCGCGCTGGAGCGGGAGCTCAGACGGCTGCGCGTCACGCTTGTGCGTGACCGTGCGGTGTGCGTGCTGACGGACGAGACCGGCGCGGTGCGCGGCGTCAAGGGCGAGAAGGGTACATATCCCGCGCAGGCGGTCGTGCTGGCGACCGGCGGCGTGAGCTATCGGGGCACCGGCTCGACCGGCGAGGGGCATCGCATGGCGGCGATGCTCGGTCACACGGTCACGCCGCTCACGGGCTCGCTCGTGCCGCTGCGCGCGGACGGCTGCGCGGAGCTGCAGGGCTTGAGCCTGCGGAACGTGGGGCTGACGGTCTACGAGAACTGAAAAAAGATCTACACCGATTTCGGGGAGCTGCTCTTCACGCATTTCGGCGTGTCCGGCCCGCTGGTGCTCTCGTCCTCGGCGCACATGCGGCACTTTGACAAGAAGAGCTATCGGCTGGAGCTTGACCTCAAGCCGGCGCTCGACGAGCAGCAGCTCGATAAGCGCCTGCTGTCGGATTTTCAGAAGCACGCAAACAGCGATTTTTGCAACGCGCTCGGCGAGCTTCTGCCGCAGAAGCTCATTCCCGCGGCGGTGGAGCGCTCCGGCATCCCGCCGCACGAGAAGGTACACGATCTCACGCGCGAGCAGCGCGCCGCGCTGCGGACGCTTTTGAAGCATTGGAGCATCGACGTTCTATCGCCCATGCCGGTGGAGAATGCCATCATCACCTCCGGCGGCGTCAAGGTCGGGGAGATCGACCCGAAAACGATGGCGTCGAAGAAGGTGCCGGGGCTGTATTTTGCCGGTGAGATCATTGACGTGGACGCCTATACGGGCGGCTTCAATCTGCAGATCGCGTGGGCGACCGGCAAGGCTGCCGGCGAAGCGGCAGCGGAGTATTTGACAGAGCGATAAAGGGAATATACTTTACACATAGAATGAGGGAAATGCAGACGATGATACCCGAAAAGCACTTTGCCGTCGCGGTGGACGGCCCCTCCGGCGCGGGGAAAAGCACGCTGGCCAAGGCGATCGCGGCGAAGCTCGGCATTTTGTATGTGGATACCGGCGCGATCTACCGCACGATCGGCTACGCGGTGAAGCGGCGCGGCATTGAGCCGCGCGACGAAGCCGCTGTCCGCGCGATCCTGCCGGAGCTGGAGATCGGTATGCGCTACGAGGCGGACGGAAAGCAGCATATGCTGCTCAATGGACAGGACGTGACGCGCGAGATCCGGCTGCCGGAGATCTCCATGTACGCGAGCGCCGTGTCGGCACTGCCGGCGGTGCGCGCGTTCCTGTTGGAAATGCAGCGCGATCTGGCGCGGAAGCACAGCGTCATTATGGACGGGCGTGACATCGGCACGGTGGTGCTGCCGGACGCCGAGGTGAAGATCTTTCTGACGGCGTCCGCCGAGGTGCGCGCGCAGCGCCGCTGCCTCGAGCTGGAACAGCGCGGCACACCGAAGCCCTACGACGAGGTGCTGCATGAGCTCAATGAGCGGGACTACAACGACTCCCACCGTGCCGCTGCGCCGCTCCGGGCGGCGGAGGACGCAATGGTCGTCGATACCTCCGCGCTCGATTTCGACGCGAGCAGGGAAGCGCTGCTCGCCCTGATCCGGGAGAAGCTGCAATGAACCATGTTTTTTTTGGCATCATCTGGGTGCTCGCGCAGATACTGCGGCTGCTGTACCGCATCGAGGTGAAGGGACTGGAGAACCTGCCGCGGAACGGCGTGCTGCTCTGCCCGAACCATGCGAGCGACCTCGACCCCGTGCTCATCGGCATCTGCCTGCCGATCAACTACCGCCTGCATTTCATGGCGAAGGAGGAACTGTTCCAGAACCGCTTGTTCGGCCGCATCCTCCGCGCGCTGGGGGCGTTTCCGGTCAACCGCGAGGGAGCGGACATCCAAGCGGTCAAGACCGCGATGAAGGTCATCCACGAGGGCGAGAATCTGCTCATTTTCCCGGAGGGAACGACCATTCACGATGGCGTGGGCTACCACGACGGTCTGCCGGCGCACGCCCATTCCGGCATCGCGATGATCGGCGTGCGCTCGGGCGCGACGCTCGTTCCGGTATTCGCGGACGGGAAGAAGAGAATGTTCCGCAAGACGACGATCATTTTCGGCGAGCCGTATGTGCCGCAGATCACGGGACGGCGCGGGACCTCCGAGGAGCTGCAGAAGGTTGCGGACGATGTGCTGCGCGAGGCGTATGCGCTCGGCGGTCAGGCGGTGGGAGGCGCGCCGCTGTGAGGGTCATTCTTGCTAAGACCGCAGGCTTCTGCTACGGCGTGGAGCGCGCGGTCGCGCTCGCGCACGAAACGGCCAAGGCGCATGGCGGCGCGATGCTCGGGAGCGTTATCCACAACGCCAATGTCGTCGCGGAGCTGGAGCGCGAGGGAATGCGTCTGATCGCGTCGCCCGAGGAGGCGGCAGCGGGGGAGACGGTGCTCATCCGCTCCCACGGCGAGAGCCGGGAGGTGCTGGAGGAGCTGCAGGCACGCGGCGCGGAGATCGTCAGCGCGACGTGCCCGAACGTGCGGCACATCCAAATACTTGTCACCGAGGCCGAGACCGCGGGGAGGCAGGTCGTCATCATCGGCGAGCACGACCACCCCGAGGTGCAGGGCATCGCAAGCTGGTGCAGGGACGCAAGGATCTTCGGAAACGCCGAAGAAGTTGAGAAATGGGCGGAGGAAACGGCGGAAATTGCCGATTTGCCCATAACGATGGTCGCGCAGACCACCTGTATTCGTGCGCTTTGGGAAAGTTGCGTGAAATTTCTAAAAAAAGAGTGTACAAATCTGAAAATTGATGATACAATATGCAATGCTACGCAAAAGCGTCAATCGGAGGCGGCGGAGATCGCTTCTTCGGCGGACGTGATGGTGGTGGTCGGAGACCGGAAAAGCGCTAACACCAGACATTTGACGGAAATCTGCAAAGAGAACTGCACGCGCGTCTATCAGATTGAGGACGCCGACGAGCTCTCGCCGGACATGTTTCATGGCTGTACTGTTGCGGGCCTGACGGCTGGTGCCTCCACTCCTGCGGGCATCATTAAGGAGGTATATGCAACCATGACGGAAGAAATCAAGACCATTGAAGGTAACGAGACCTTCGAAGAAATGCTCGACAAATCTTTTAAGACTTTAAATACAGGAGATAAGGTGACCGGTATCGTCACGGCCATCGGTACGACCGAGATCCAGGTCGACCTGGGCTGCAAGCAGGCGGGCTACATTCCCGTCAGCGAGCTTTCCAGCGATCCCGACGCCAAGGTCGAGGACATCGTCCATGTCGGCGACGAGATCGAGACCTACATCGTCCGCGTCAACGACGTGGAGGGCTATGCCACCCTTTCCAAGAAGCGCCTCGACGCGGTCAAGGTCTGGGAGGACATCGAGAATGCCGTTGAGAACAAGACTGTTCTCGAGGGCATCGTCACCGAAGAAAACAAGGGCGGCATCGTCGTTTCCGTCAAGGGCGTGCGTGTGTTCGTTCCCGCTTCCCAGAGCGGTCTGCCCAAGGACAGCGACCTGAGCCAGCTCATCAAGCAGCGCGTTCAGCTCCGCGTCACCGAGGTCAACCGTGCCCGCCGCCGCGTCGTCGGCTCCATCAAGGCTGTGCAGAACGAGGCCCGTGCGGCCGCGCAGGCTGAGATCTGGGCCAACATCGAGGTCGGCAAGCACTATGACGGCGTGGTCAAGTCCATGACCAGCTACGGCGTGTTCGTCGATATCGGCGGCGTGGACGGTATGGTCCACATCTCCGAGCTGAGCTGGAGCCGCATCAAGAATCCCGCCGAGGTCGTCTCTGTCGGCGATCATCTCGACGTGTACGTTCTCTCCTTCGATCCCGAGAAGCACAAGATCTCTCTCGGCGTGAAGGACCGCACCCAGAATCCCTGGGATGTGTTCATGAACACCTACAAGGTCGGCGACGTGGCCAACGTCCGCATCGTCAAGCTGATGACCTTCGGCGCGTTTGCTGAGGTCGTTCCCGGCGTGGACGGTCTGATCCACATTTCCCAGATCGCGGACCGCCGCATTGACAAGCCCTCCGACGTTCTGGCCGAAGGCGACAAGGTCGACGCGAAGATCATCGCCATCGACGAGGATAAGAAGAAGATCTCTCTGAGCATCCGTGCGCTGCTCACACCCGCTGCGGAGGAAGAGGCTCCCGTCGAGGAGTAAATCCATACTGAATGAAAAAGGACAGGCTCTGCCTGTCCTTTTTTCTGTCTTCTTTCGGAAATTAGGCTTTTCAAGCGAGGAGATGTGTGGTAGAATATTCCTGTTGACAAAGTTTTAACAAAACCCCTTTACCATATTCATTCAGGAGGAGACCAACGATGAACGTTCAGGAACTCTATCAGAAGAAGCTGACCACCGCCGCCGAGGCGGTCAAGGCCGTCAAGAGCGGCGACTGGGTCGATTACGGCTGGTGCACGAACCATCCCTACACGCTCGACAAGGCGCTTGCCGCCCGTCAGAGCGAGCTGCGCGATGTCAAGGTCCGCGGCGGCGTGACGATGTGGATGCCCGAGATCTGCAAGGCGGAGGATGCCGGCGAGCACTTCACCTGGCATTCCTGGCATTGCAGCGGCATCGACCGCAAGATCATCGCCAAGGGAATGGGCTATTTCTCTCCCATGCGCTACAGCGAGCTGCCGCGCTTCTATCGCGACGGCAACGCCAAGGTGGACGTGGCGATGATCCAGGTCACGCCGATGGACAAGCACGGCAACTTCAGCTATGCGCTGGCCTGCTCGCATCTGGCGGATATGCTCGATAACGCCAAGACGGTCATTGTCGAGGTCAACGAGAATCTGCCGTGGGTCTACGGCCTGAACGGCTGCGAGATCAACATTGCCGACGTCGATATGGTCGTTGAGGGCGAGAACCCGCCCGTGGCGCAGCTCGGCGCGGGCGGCGCGCCGACCGAGGTCGACACCGCGGTGGCGAACCTCGTCGTGCCGCAGATCCCGAACGGTGCCTGCCTGCAGCTCGGCATCGGCGGTATGCCGAACACCATCGGCTCGATGATCGCGCAGTCCGACCTCAAGGACCTCTCCGTTCACACCGAGATGTATGTGGACGGCTTTGTGGATATGGCGATGGCCGGCAAGATCACCGGCAAGCACAAGCAGCTCGACAAGGGCCGTCAGGTCTTCGCGTTTGCCGCCGGTACGCAGAAGCTCTATGATTACATGGACCGCAACCCGGACGTCATGGGCGCGCCGGTCGATTACACGAACGATGTTCACGTCATCTCGCAGATCGACAACTTCATTTCCATCAACAATGCCATCGACTGCGACCTCTTCGGTCAGGTCAACGCCGAATCCGCCGGCATCAAGCACATCTCCGGCACAGGCGGCCAGCTTGACTTCGCCATGGGTGCATATCTTTCCAAGGGCGGCAAGAGCTTCATCTGCATGTCCTCGACCGTCACCGGCAAGGACGGCACGGTCAAGAGCCGCATCGTTCCCACGCTGACGCCCGGCTCCATCTGCACCGATCCGCGCTCCTGCACGCACTATATCGTCACCGAGTACGGCATGGTCAACCTCAAGGGCCTGTCCACATGGGAGCGCGCCGAGGCGCTGGTCTCCGTGGCACATCCCGACTTCCGCGAGCAGCTCATCGCCGACGCGGAGAAGATGCACATCTGGCGCAGAAGCAACAAGTAAGCCTGCTATTTGATACAAAAGGGCGGCCCGAAGGGGCCACCCTTTTTCCTGCCGTAGGTGCGGGATCGGGCGCGATTTTTGAGCAGGAGGCAGAAAAAACTTGAAAAATATTCGGACTTGAGCTATACTATATACAGAGGGGAAATGACCCTTTTGCGGTTTTCTATGTTGTGTGACTGAAAATTTTTGACAGGAGGCGGGCGCCATGTTCTGCGTAGGGGATAAGATCGTGCATCCGATGCACGGAGCCGGTGTGATCGAAAGCATCGTGGACGAGAAGATCGGCAGGGACCTTGTCCGGTTTTATGTGTTCCGGATGCCTGTCTCCGGCCTGACGCTCAAGATCCCGACGGCGAACAGCGAGATGATTGGAGTCCGCGCAGTCTCGTCAGCAGAGACGATCGAGCGCGTGCTCGCGGAGCTCCCGAAGCTGAGCGTGGACATGACGACGAACTGGAACCACCGCTACCGCGAGAATATGGAGCGCATCAAGAGCGGCGACCTGCTGGAGGTCGCAGGCGTGATCAAGGCGCTGATGCACCGCGACGGCGAGCGCGGGCTCTCCACCGGCGAGCGCAAGATGCTGCACAACGCCAGACAGATCCTGCTTTCGGAGGTCGTGCTGGCCGAGGATGTGGAGTACGCCGACGCGGAGGCGCGTGTCAATGCGGCCATGATGGCGGAGGAGAGCGCATGAAAAAGCTGCTTGGGAGGCTGCTGGGCAAAGGCGTTTCCGCCGTTCGTCCGACCAGCACGGCGATCCTTGCCGCGGCGGGCAGCTCGCAGCGGATGGGCGGCGAAAATAAGCTCCTGCTGCCGCTGGATGGGATGCCGGTGCTGGCGCACACGCTGCGCGCGGTCGACGCGGCGCGGAGCGTGGACGAGATCGTGATCGCGGCGCGGGAGGAGGACCTGCTGACCTACGCGGAGCTCTGCAAGACCTATGGCATTCGCAAGCCGGTCAAGGTGGTCGTAGGCGGCGCGACAAGACAGGAATCCGTGCTGCGCGCGGCACTGGAGGCAAGAGCCGACGCAAAGCTGCTTGCTGTCCAGGACGGAGCGCGTCCGCTCGTGACGCCGGAGCTGTTCGACGCGGTGGTACTGCGCGCGGCGGTGTGCGCCGCCGCGGCTCCCGCTGTGCCGGTGCATGACACCATCAAGCTCGCACGGGATCGCCGCGTGACGGAAACGCCGGATCGCTCCATGCTCTTTGCGGTGCAGACGCCGCAGGTTTTTGACGCCGGACTTCTGAAAGCAGCGCTGCAATCCGCGCTGACGGAGCACGCGGCGCTGACGGACGATTGCTCCGCGGTAGAGCGCCTTGGCAAGGCAGTCTACTTGACAGATGGTGACGAGGAAAACATTAAGATCACCACACCGCTCGACCTGATCGTCGCAGAGACGATCCTGCGCCGACGTGAGGAACGGGAGGCGGAGGAATGACGGGCCTGCGCATCGGACACGGCTACGACGTCCACCGCCTGACGGAGGGACGGAGGCTCATTCTCGGCGGCGTAGAGGTGCCGTATGAAAAGGGCCTGCTCGGCCACAGCGACGCCGACGTGCTGACGCATGCCGTCATGGACGCTCTGCTCGGCGCGGCGGCGCTGGGCGATATCGGCAAGCTCTTTCCCGATACGGACGCGGCTTACGCCGGGATCTCGAGCATCCTGCTGCTCGAGCGGGTGGCGGAGCGGCTGCGTGAGGCGGGATATGCCGTCGTCAACCTTGATGCGACGGTTTTGGCGCAGGCTCCGAAGCTCGCGCCCTACCGTGAGCGGATGCGGGAAAATCTCGCCCGCGCGCTTTCGCTCGACACTTCCCGCGTCAGCGTCAAGGCGACGACCGAGGAGGGACTCGGCTTTACCGGAGAGGGACTTGGCATTGCGGCGCACGCGGTCGCGTTGCTCGAGAAAATAGGATAAGAAAAAGGACGGCTGAAGCCGTCCTTTTTTGCTATGCAAACGCATGGCAAAAATAGATATGTGCCCTTTCCTCGCCCCTGCGGGGCAAGCGGAAAGGATGCACAAAAGCTTCACGCACCGGCCTTTGTGCATTTTTGTGGTGCGGTGCTTGTGCGTGAAGCTTCATGCGCTCACGCCGCAGGCGTTCATTGCGGCGAAGAGCCGCGCGCGGTTTTCTTCGCTCATTTCGCACAACGGCAGACGGAGAAGATCGCTGCACAGTCCCATGCGCGCCATCGCGGTCTTGATCGGAATGGGATTGACCTCGCAGAAGAGCGCCCGGATGAGCGGAGCAAGGCGAAGCTGTTCGCATCCTGCCTCCAAAATGCGGTCGGCAAGGCACAGCTCCACCAGCCTGTGCATTTCGCGCGGAACGATGTTTGCCGCGACGGAGATCACCCCTGCGCCGCCAAGCGCGCAGACGGCGGCGGTGTCCTCGTCGTTGCCGGACCAGACGGAGAAGCCGTCGCCGCAGAGGTTAAGGGTCTCCTGGATCAGGGCGAAGCTGCCGGAGGCCTCCTTGACGCCGACGATGTTCGGGTGCTGCGCGAGCACGGCGTAGGTCTCGGCGGTGCAGCTCACGCCGGTGCGGGAGGGGACGTTGTAGACGATGAGCGGGCGGTCGACGGCGTCGGCGACGGCGGTGAAGTGACGCACGAGCCCGCGCTGCGTCGCCTTGTTGTAGTAGGGCGTGACGACCAGAACGCCGTCCGCGCCCGCTGCACAGGCCTCACGCGAGAGTGCGATGGCGGAGGCGGTGTTGTTCGAGCCGGTGCCGACGATGACGGGGACGCGGCCGTTTACCTGCCGGATGGACCGCTCGATGATCTCGGCGCGTTCGGCATAGGTCAGCGTCGCGCCCTCGCCGGTCGTCGCGCAGAGGATAAGCGCATCGGTGCCGGAGGCGATATGCCATTCGATCAGCTGCTCAAGGGCGGGAAAGTCGATGCCGTCGGGCGTCATTGGCGTCACGAGCGCAACGCCGGAGCCGCGGAATAAGGATTGGGACATGATGGAAGCTCCTCTCTTTTTTGATAGCAGCGTGGAAAATATTGCCGGGAGAAAAAGAACGGTTTTCCTTGAATCCTTGCGCATTTTATCCTATAATGTAGAAATGCAGGGAAATGCGGCCAATGGAGGACCCCTATGAAACGATTCTGGAAAACGATCATCTTGAGTATGCTGCTTGCGCTCACGCTGTGTGTCGGCGCGCAGGCCACAGAGAATACTATGCTCAAGGTCGGCTTAAAATACGGCACGAACGCTCTTTTTACGGCGCGGCTGCAAAACTACAACGATACGCTCAGCGGCTCCGGCTACGAGTTCGGCTATTACGATGCCGACCGCAGCTTCGTCCCGCTCGCCGTGACGGACGAGCAGAGAATCACCGTTACGGTGGACAGCAACGCCTACGTTTCCGGCGGCGTGTGCTATGAGACGCGGCCGACGAATTACTCCACCATCCTCGGCGCCTACCACATTGAGCTGCTCACGGCGTTCGGCAGCTACGAGGAGGCGCTTTCGGTGGCGCAGAGCTACCCGAAGGGCTTCGTCGCCTACATCGACGGGGAGTATCGTGTGCGCGTCGGCAACCACGCGAGCTACGATGAGTCCGCGCGCGTGCTGTCGGAGACGGATGTGCTGGCCTACGGCGCACAGATCGTAACGCCGAGCAGCACCGGCGTGGTCGTGTCTGTCACGGATACGGACACCGTCCTCTTTGAGTTCGACTGCTCGGGCCTTCGCAGCCTCGGCGTCCGCCCACGCTCGGTGAGCGGAGAGAAGACGGTGACGTGGTTCTCCGGCTATCGCTACTACGGCGGCTTTGAATACCAGCGCACGACCGGCGGCTACATCAGCGTCATCAACGTGCTGGATATCGAGGATTACGTCAAGTGCGTCATTGCGGCGGAAATGTCGAACGACTGGCCGCTCGAGGCGCTCAAGGCGCAGACAGTCTGCGCGCGCACCTATGCCGCGTCTCAGACGCGGCACCGCAGCGCAGGCTTTGACGTCTGTTCAACAACAGACTGTCAGGCCTATCGCGGCGCGGCACTCTCCAATGAGCGCTCCGACGCGGCGGCGGAGGAGACGCGCGGCGTCTATCTCTACTACAACGGCGAGCTGGTGACCAACGCGGTCTACTACTCCTGCAACGGCGGCGCGAGCGAGAGCTGCAAGAACGTCTGGGGCAGCGAGGTGCCGTATCTGCAGGGCAAGCTCGATCCTTATGAGGCAAGCGTCGCGTGGCGCTTCTCCCGCTACTACTGGTCGTTCACTGCGACCGGCGACGAGCTGCGCGAGGTGCTCAAGTCCGAGGCCAATACCGACATCGGGCAGGTGCAGAACGTCTATGTGTCCGAGTACAGCGACACGGGCAACGTCATTGCCATCACCTTTGAGGGGACCCGGGGCAGCTACACCGCGCGGCGTGAGAAGTGCCGCACGCTCCTCAACGGCGTGTATGACCACATCAACGTGCGCAGTATGCGCTATACCGTCACCGGCGGCGACGCGAGCACTTACTATGTCAACGACGCGCAGAGCTCGGTGACCGGTACGGGCGGGCTGTATGTGATCGACGGCGACGGCGCGGTCGTACCGAACAATGCCGGTGCGAAGGATACCTACGTCATTACATCGGGCGGCGTGCAGTCGCTCGAGCGCAAGAGTGCGAACACGAGTAATACCTTCACCTTCTCCGGCTCGGGCTGGGGCCACAACGTCGGCATGAGCCAGTGGGGCGCGTTTGCCATGGCGGAGAAGGGCTATACCTATCGCGACATTCTGAATTTCTACTACACGGGCATCACGCTGAGCTGATGCGGAAAGAAGCAAGATGAAAACAAGCGATTTTTACTACGACCTCCCGCCGGAGCTGATCGCACAGACGCCGCTGGAAAAACGCGACGAGTCGCGCCTGCTGTGTCTCGATAAGGCGACGGGGGAGTGGTCGCACCATCATTTTTATGAGCTGCCGGATTTTTTGAGGGCGGGGGACTGCCTGATCCTGAATAACTCCCGCGTCCTGCCGGCGCGATTGCTGGGACACCGTTTGCCCGGCGGCGGAGCCTGCGAGGTGCTGCTGCTGCAGGACAAGGGCGATAAGGTGTGGGAGTGCCTTGTGCGTCCGGGCAAGCACCTGCGCGAGGGTGCGCGGGTGAGCTTCGGCGACGGCGAGCTGACGGCGGAGATCGCCGAGGTCCTGCCGGACGGCAACCGTCTGGTGCGCTTCGATTACAATGGCATCTTCCTTGAGGTGCTCGAGCGGCTCGGCAAGATGCCGCTGCCGCCCTACATCAAGGAGGAGCTGCAGGATCAGGAACGCTACCAGACCGTCTACTCCAAGGTCAACGGCTCGGCGGCGGCCCCCACGGCGGGTCTGCACTTCACGCCGGAGCTTCTGGAGAGGATCGCTGCCAAGGGCGTCGGCGTCGGCTATGTGACGCTGCACGTCGGGCTCGGCACGTTCCGACCGGTCAAGGAGGACGAGATCGAGCAGCACGATATGCACAGCGAATACTGCACCATTCCGCAGGAGACGGCGGATTTGATCAACCGCACGAAGGTGAACGGCGGGCGTGTGATCTGTGTTGGCACGACCTCCTGCCGCACCATTGAAAGCTGGGCGGGGGAGGACGGCACCATGACCGCGACCGGCGGCTGGACGAATATTTACATCTATCCGGGCTACCGCTTCAAGGTGATGGATGCGCTTGTCACGAATTTCCACCTGCCGGAGTCCACGCTCATCATGCTGGTGAGCGCGCTCGCGGGGCGCGAGCACGTTCTTGCCTCCTATGAGGAGGCGGTGCGCGAACGCTACCGCTTCTTCAGCTTCGGCGATGCGATGTTCATTGGAGACGTGATGCCCTCCAAGGCTGAAAACGGCGAAAAGCCCGCAAAATAAGGGTTTTCAGGGAAAATGCCTTAACCGCCGCAAAAACCTGAAAAAGCCGCGTGGATAACCGAAAAGCATCACGCATCGTTAGCTTTGAGGGGATGCTTATAAAATTGAACAACTTTTTTGGCGCATAATGTTGCGGCGATACTGCATAGACTGCATAAGATGGCCCTGACCTCAGTATATGAGGCCGGGGCTTTTCTCATGTCTTGTAGGCGAACGTGTGGGTCGATCCGTTCTTGAAAGTGATGGAGATGACGCGGCCATCGTTTACAACGATGTGGTCGATGATCTGTTGGAGGAAGCTGCGCGGGATAGAGGGGTCAATGGCTCGGATGTACTTCTCGTAGTCGATGTAGCGGTCTTCAATCAGCTTGTTCGCCATGATGTAGTAGCTGGCCTTGCCGATGAAGTCGTCGCCCAGTTCCTCGCTGGACTCTTGGTTCTGCAGTTCCTCAATGCGGGCATTGACTTCTTCGAGCTGTTTGGTGATCTGGCCGCGCTGCATGACGAAGTCTTTCTCTGGCATGGCTTCGTCGTCGTAGAGGTACAGGGCGTTCAATCTGGCGAGGGCGTTGTCGAGCTTGCGGCGCCGAGCACGGAGGGTGTCAATTTCACGGATGGAGTTGTCATCACCGGAGAAGGCGATTTGCGGGCGGTACTCCACGGCGTCACCGGCAGAACGGAACGCATCGAGAAGCTGACCCAGAGCGTCGGTGCTGACGGAGGCCACGTCCTCGAACGCTTCGCCGCGGAGCAGCTTACGCTCCAGAACCTCGGGCGTCGTGGCCTCAGAGGAGTTCTTGGAGGCCCTGATGATGTTGGCGACGTAGTTCAGGACGAACGGGCCGAGCGTGGTGTCGGAGATGTACTTGTTGGTGCAGGAGGTTCCTTTGCGCCGCCGACTGCCGCAGGCGTATTGGGAGGGGCGGAAGCCGTTCGCTCGCCGCCGGTCGAGGTTGGCTGTCATGTTGGAGCCGCACTGACCGCAGCGGAGCAGGCCAGCAAAGACGTGGATGTTCTTCCTGACGTATGTTTTGTGAGAGGGAACGCCGCCGCGCTTGTTCCGAGTCAGCAGGAACTTCATGCGGCAGAATACATCTTCGTTCAGAATTGGTTCGTGGTGGTTCTCGACGGTGATCCATTCGTCAGAGTCGCGCTTCTCGATGCCCTTGCCGTCTGAGTGGACGTTATAGACATACTGGCCGATGTACCACGGGTTTGTTAGGATGGTGCGCACCGTGGTTGGCGTCCATTGGCCGCCCGTCTTCGTGACGATACCGGCGTCGTTGAGGTACTTGGCGACATAGAGCAAGGACTGGTACTGCTCGTACAGTTCGGCCATGCGGCGGATGGCCTTGGCCTCTTCGGGAACGATGGAGAATGTCTTTGTTTCCTTCGACCACGAATAGCCGAAGGGGACACGGCCACCATTCCATTGACCGTCTGAGGCACGGGAGAGCATGACGGCCGTGACGCGCTCGGCTGTGGTCTTGCGCTCCAGCTCGGCGAAGATCAGGATAATGCGCATCATGGCCTCACCGATGGCGGAGGAGGTGTCGAACTGCTCGTTCTTGGAGACGAAGGTGACGCCGAGGGACTGCAGTTCGTCGTGCATGGCGGCGAAGTCGATCAGGTTGCGGCTGATACGGTCAATCTTCCAGACGACAAGGTGGGTAAACTCGCCTGTGCGGATGCGATCCATCATGGCCTGATATTCGGGGCGGTCTGTGTTCTTGGCCGAGTAGCCGGGGTCTTCAAACACGACGTAGTCGGTGATGCCCAGCACCAGCGTGACATAGGCGATAAGTTCGCGGCGCTGAACTTTGAGGGAGTCCTTGTCCACCTGCCAATGAGTAGAGACGCGAATATAGATGGCCGCCTTCTTCGCGGCCAGTTTCTCGGCGATGCGAGAAGCCATACGAAGTCCTCCTTTTTCGGGATATTCCATAGGAACGTCCGACCAAAAATCCACGGACGTTCCGTGTATAACCGTAACCATACCGTAACCGTAACCTATACCGTAAACGTAACGTAACCGTTAGATATAGTTTTGGGGCACCGCTGTTGCGATGCCCCGTATGTGTTTTTATTGCGAGACTGCTTTTACGAAGCCTCTGGCCGCTGCCACAAGCCCCATCGTGCCATCAATCAGGGCGTCAATGCTGAGAGGCAAGACACTGATGGAGCCGTCGGGTGCAGGCTGCATTGAGGCTGTGTCCGCATAGGGAATAAGGGCCTCGAAGAAGCTGTCGGCCTCGGCAGGACCTCGCCCGTTGCTCTGGAGCTGGTGTCGGGTGACACGGGGCTCGGCCACCACGTCCGAGCGATGCTGCCCGATGGTGAACTTGAAGAGCTGGTACGGGCGGCCGTCGCCGAGCGGAGCATATTGAACGATGATCTCGCGGCCGATGGAGACGGCGCTGAAGCCGTCCATGACTTCGAGGGCACCGATGAACTCGGCCACGTCGTCTGGGTCAACGCCTTTTGCGGCAGAGAATCGGTCAATGAGTTCACGGCTGGTAAAGACCTTGTGTGCGGAGGCTGAGTCGATGACCTCGAAGAGTAATTCGCCACCGGCCAGCGTTGCGGCGAGAGCCTTGCTGACATTGCCTTTGTCGGAGAAACCCGCAAGACCGGCGCGAACGAGGACGTCGATGATGTCGGCGGCCTGTCCTTCGGCGTGGTAGAAATGGTCGGCGCAAACCTCGTTGAGCTGCTCCACGCTCCACGCCCGCACAATGGAGGCAACGCGGCGTAGATGCTTGGGATCGGCGTCGGTCGGCGACGCACCGGCAAGGGGAAGGGGGAGCCGAACGGCGATACAGCCGGTGGGCGAGATGAACAGGTCGATGCGATACTCACGTCCTACGGTATCGGTGAGGCTGACGCCCTGCCCAATGCAGACGAGGTTTGTGTAGTTGCTGGGGATGCTGTCCAGACGTTCAACCTCCGAGCCGATTTCGGCAAAGAAGGCAGAACGTCCCAAGTCTTTGCCGAAGATCATGGTTAGTTCTCCTCTCGATATTTTTTGAGTACAGTTTCGACGATGGTACGGTCATCTGGCGAGGCCAGAGCGTACAGAGTGGCAAACTCGCGGACTTCTGTGGGGACTGCCTCGTAGCGGTCGTTGCTGAGGCCCAGCAGCCAGTCAACAGAAACGCCGAAGTAGCGGGCGAGCCGAACGACGTACTTGAGTTCGGGTTCACGGACGCCCTGAAGGTATCTCGACAGGGTGGGTGTCGAGACGTTGATCTCTGCGGCGATGTCCTTGGCGTAGAGGCCCCTGCTTTCGATTAGGTCGCGCAGGTTCTTCTTGAAGGCGGTAAAATCGAGTTCGAGTTCCATGATGTGCTTCTCCTTTGCCAGCGTGATTGTTCGTATTAGCCATTGTATAGCTCTTTTGGTAAAATCGCAAACATTTTTTGCGAGAAAACTGCAAAAAACTATTGACATTAGCCACGTGGATAATTATAATAATCACATAGGTCAATTATCTTCAAAAAAAGATAGGCAGAAAGGGGTGAACATTATGAAACCACTCGAAATCAAGGGAGCCCGCGCAAGGCTTGGATTTACGCAGAAGTACATGGCAGAGAAGCTCGGCCTCACGGAAGTCTCCTATGGGAGAAAAGAGAGAGGCGAAGTAGAGTTTACCTTGGATGAAGTCCCGGAGGTCGCCAGCCTGCTCACGCTGAACAATGCGCAGGTGAACGACTTTTTCTTCGACGGCAAGTTGCCAACTGGTTAATCGAGGCCATCATCGGCGTCGGTGTATATTTTTTGCCCGATGATTAGCCGCTTGGATAATTTATCTTGCCACTACGGTAATTATAGGCGATTGGAGGCTCAGAGAAAATGGGACGTGACGCTACGAAAGCGGCGGGAAATCCGTGGTATCAAGCCAGAAAAAAGGCTGCTGAATATGATGACAGGCTATGTAGCCGTGAGAGCGCGGCTGAGCAACTCGGAATGTCGGTATCTTCGCTGGCAGATGCAGAGCTGGGGAACACAAAGTTCATGCCAGTCGATAAGGCGGTGCTCATGGCTGACAGGTACAACGCCCCGTGGCTGCTGAACCACTACTGCTTGAACGAGTGCCCGATTGGATGCAGGCATTCGCTCTCCGATGAAGTGGTGGGCATTGACCGCGTGACGGTCAAGCTGCTGAAGAGCCTGAAGACCGAAAAGCTCGGAGATGTCAAGGACACGCTCCTTGACATCGCGGCTGACGGGAAAATCACCGAAGACGAGAAACCGGCGCTTCAAGAGGTTTTGGCCTACCTCGACGATCTGGCAAAGACCGTGAGCGAGCTGAAGACCATCGGAGAGATGGCTCTGAACGAAGATGGTGATGCCCATGGATCAAAGTAGTCTGATGGCTATACTCGCGGAAGAGTATGGCATCAAAAGCCCACAGGAGCTTGCGGAGGCTATTCGGCGGATGAAACCGTTGGATCTGGCCCCGTTCTGCGTGACACCTGAGAAAACGAAGGAGGACAAAGCATCATGACCCGAATGGAACGGCGAAGAAGACGCCGCCGCATCTTGCGAATCAAGCTGGCGACCACAGCGGCCGTGCTGGCGCTGACCACGGCCGGCATCGTAGCCCTGACAGGGGGGGCAGCCGAAACGGTGCCCGAACAAACACCGCAGCCGCCCGCGTTGCAGGCTGAGCCTGTTCTGCTGGTTGCAGAGCACGACAGTACATATCAGCCCGTCCAGATGACGGCCGAGCCTGCTCAGGAACCGGAACCCGTAGAGGAAGAGGACGAGAACGAGAAAATCGAGGCCGCTCTGCTGGAGCAAGGCTATCTGCATGAGGAGATCCCTCTGGACTTCGACCTGCAGTGCCACCTGATTACGGTCTGCGAAGAGTACGGCGTCCCTCAGAGCGTGGCTCTGGGCGTCATTCAGGCCGAAAGCTCGTTCACGGCCACGGCCTCGAACGGAAGCTGCTACGGCTATATGCAGATCAACAGCATCAATTCCGAATGGCTGTCTGAGAAAATCGGGGTCACGGATCTGACCGACCCGTACCAGAATATCCGCTCTGGCGTGTTCATCCTGAGCGACCTGTATGGGAAGTACGGGGACTGGCACAAAGCCTTGATTTGTTACAACTACGGCGAGGGCGGCGCTCAGGAGCACGTCTTCAGCAAAGGCTACACGACCACGTCGTACAGCCGCACGGTGATGGAATACGCGGACGCATGGGCGGAGGTGCTGGCATGATCGACACGGCGAAGCTGAACACCGAGGAGCTGGGAAACATCATCGTGGACGTCCAGAACGAGACCGGCTTCTGGTTCGATGTGGATGACATGGTCGCCATCATGCAGCACACCGTCCGCAAGGCAGACCTGAACGGCAAGGACGAGGAGTATGTGCCTCTGCTGTTCAGAAACGAGCTGGAAGATTATGTGATGCGCGAGAGAATCAATGCGATTGGGAGGAGAAACTTATGTGCGACATCTGTATGCACAGCCCTTGCCTGAGCGGCTGCCCAAACGCGCCAGACCCGACGCCGGTGACGCACTGCTGCTCCTGCGGAGAGCCGATTATTCCCGGCGACGAGTACGGCATCATCGACGGTGAGGCGTGGTGCGAGGACTGCTTGGAAGACCTGCCGCTCTGCGTCCTGATACCGAAGCTGGGAGGAGAATGGAGAACCGCGAGCGAGGAGGACATTCCAGATGGATATGACGGTTGAGGTTCCTGAACTGCCAGAGCTGACGTTCGACGAGGCCAGCCACATCTACCGGCTGAACGGCGACATCATCCCGAGCGTGTCGAAGCTGATGGAGCCGCTGAAAGACCGGTGCTACGGCGGTATCAGCAAGAGAACGCTTGAGAACGCCGCCATCAAAGGATCTGCGGTGCATAACAGCATCGAGAACTGGATCAAGTTCGGCATCGACGATATTCCGTCGGAGCATCGCGGCTACTTCAACGGCTTCATGGAGTGGTGGAAGCAGTATAAACCGCGGGTCTTCGGCTCTGAGGTGCGCATCTACCATAAGCTGATGCGCTACGGCGGGACGATTGACCTGCTCTGCGAGATTGGCGGCCTGCTGGAGCTTATCGACTTCAAGACGACGTACACGCTGCTGGAAATGGCCTGCGGTGTCCAGCTTGAAGCCTACTCGCAGGCACTTATTTCCCACGGCATCACACCGCAAAGAAAGCACATCCTGCATCTGAAAAAGGACGGGAAATGGGCGTTCCGCGAGTTCCCGGCCAAAGACCCCGCCAGATGCCGCGTAGTCGGGGCACTGAAATGTCTGTACGACTATGAACAGTCTTACAAATAAACGAAAAGGAGTGTCAGTATGAACGACGCAAAGACCATCGGAAGCAATGCCCTTGTCCTTGACACCGCAGAAGAGAACGTGACCGTGATGAACGCTGAAGAGAGCAAGCTCGGCAAAGAAGTCAGCTTGATTGAGCAGCGGGCCGAAGCGGTCGTCGTCGCCTCTGGAGCGGATTTCGAGGACGCTGGCCTGTTCCTGAAGCAGATCAAGCAGGCCCAGAAGCAGGTCAAGGACTATTGGGAGCCTCTCCGCGTGTCCGCCAAGAAGAGCTACGACGAGGTTCTGAGCCACAGAAAGGAAATGATCGAGCCTCTGGAAAAGGCGGAGAAGATCGTCAAGGTCAAGGTGAACGAGTACAGCGCGGAGCAGGAGCGCAAGCGCCGTGAGCAGGAGGAGGCCATGCGCCGACTGGCTCAGGCCGAGATCGACCGCCACCTGAATGAAGCCGCCGAAGCCGAGGCTAACGGTGACGCTGTTGGCGCAGAGTACGCTATGGCCGAAGCCGAGATGATGGAAGGGGTGTCCATCGCCGGTGGCGTCCAGCATCAGACGCCCAAGGTCAAGGGCATCTCCCAGAGCAAGACGTGGGAAATCTGCGAGTCCGAGTGCGACTGGTCTAAGGTTCCTGTGTCTCTCGTTGGCATTGAGCTGCGCCCGGTCGATAAGGCTGCGGTGCTCCGCCTGATTAAGATGTCCAAGGGCCAGGTCGAGATCCCCGGCATCAAGTTCCGCGAAACCTATACCACCAGCGTCAGCACCCGGTAAAACCGGAGAATAACAGGAGGTCAACATGAGCAACGAAAACAAACTGAGCACGGCACCTGCTGGGGCTGTGGCTCAGAAAACGGCCGGCGGGGGGGCCTTGAGCGTCTTCGCTGATGGCGCGAGCTTCAATACGGCTCTGCGCATGGCCCAGTGCCTTGCGTCGTCTACGGTAGTCCCCAAGGAGTACCACGGAAACGTCGGCAACTGCATGATCGCTATTGAGATGGCATCTCGCATCAACACCAGTCCGATGATGGTGATGCAGAACCTCTACATCGTCAACGGGCGCCCTGCGTGGTCGAGCCAGTGGATCATCGCCATGATTAACAGCAGCCGCCGGTACAAGACTGAGCTGCAGTTCGAGTTCGGCCGCGACAAAGCCGACGGCGGCCTGAGTTGCCGCGCTTGGGCGGAGGATTACTCCGGCCACAAGGTCTACGGCCCGAAAATCACGATGAATATGGCGAACGACGAAGGCTGGACGAGTAAAAACGGCAGCAAGTGGAAGACCATGCCCGACGTGATGATCCAGTACCGCGCCGCTTCGTTCTTTGGCCGCATGAACTGCCCCGATATGATTATGGGCATTTACAGTCAGGAGGAAGTCCTCGACATGGGCGAGCTTCCGACGGATGGCTTCGCTCTGGTGGTCGATCCTGCTACCGGCGAAGTGACCGAGGCTGAAAAGGATGAACCCATCACGCAGGATCAGCGTCAGACGCTTTTCAAGATGGCGACGAGCGCCTTCGGACAGGAAGCGAACGGCGTCCTGAAATCCCTGCTGGCCGCCGAGGGCTACGAGTCCACGGAGGGCCTGCCTACGTCTGTGTATCACCGCATCACCGAAAAGGTCATGGAAATGGCTCAGGAGAAGAAACCTGAACCCGAAGCTCCGCAGGAAGCCAGCGATACCGTTCCTGCCAGCGACCAGCCCGATTTCCCCGGTAAAGAGTGATGCGATCCGACGGCATAGCCGTCATACAGACAGGCAGGTGAGAAAATGGCATGGATCAGCGTACACGAAAGTATCGACGGGCCGAAGCTGCGGAATCTGTATAAGCAGCTCGGTTGCTCAAAGTTCGAGGCGACGGGCATCCTGAACTTCTTGTGGTTCTGGGGGCTTACGAACGCTGAGAGGGACGGGCTCATACTGTATGCAGAAAAAGAGGACATCGAGCGATACCTGTACGGCGTCGGCGCAGGTTGTGTGCTCGATCCGAAGAAAATCGTGGATGCACTCTTCGATAGCGGCTGGCTCGACTGGTCGCCTCGCGGAATCTGCATCCACGACTGGGAGACTTGGCAAGCCCAATGGCAAAAGGCCAAGGATGCCCGAGAGCGCGACGCTGCCCGCAAGCGCGAGAGTCGGCGGAACAGCAAAGCGGCGGCCCAAAACGAGGAAAAAGCGGATGCGGCGAAGGACAGTCACACGGACGGTCCTGCGGACGGCGAGGAAAAGCAGCTTAAAATCGACGGGGGAGAGACTCCCACAGCCGAAAAAGCACCGACCGAGCCTCCTGAACCGCCGAAGCCCCCTGCGGAACCGGCAACGCCAAAGTACACGCCGACCTTCGACGAGTTCTGGGACGCATACCCGAAAAAGGCTGAGAAAGGCAACGCCTTCAAGAAGTATCAGGCCCGCATCCATGAGGGCTTCTCCCCGGAGGAGCTGCTGATGGCCGCTCGGAACTATGCGACCCAGTGCAAGAGGCTCGGCACCGAGAAGCAGTACATCAAGCACCCGAAGACGTTCCTGAGCGACAGCCGGCCGTTCCTTGACTATCTGCCAGATAAGAAGAAGGCCCAGCCGCCCGAGGACGCGGTGCCCGACAACAAAAATCCGTTTGCGGAATACGGGGAGGAATGACAAATGCAAGGATTTGACCCGCAGACCATTTTGCCCCGTATTGCCGCCCAAGGGCTTGAACGGCAGGAGATCCGCCCCGGCGATTGGTTCGACGATGACGGAATGCTCATGTGCGGGAAGTGCGGTGAGCCGAGGCAGGGGATGGTGACGGTGTCCGCTCCGATGGAGGGCAACCCCGAGAACAAGATGACGTTCAAGGCCACCCGTTCCTGCAAGTGCGACCGCGACAAGGAGGCTGCCGAGAAGCAGGCCGAGCAGAACAAAAAGGACATGGAGCGTGTCGCCCGTCTGAAAAAGGCGAGCCTCATGGATGAAAAGCTCCGCGAGGCATCCTTCGACAGCTTCCAAGTCACGAAGTACAACGCCCGAAATCTGAAGCTGTGCCGCCGATACGCTGAGGCGTTCGACGAGATGGTGTCCAAAAATCAGGGTTTGATTTTCTGGGGAAGCGTTGGTACGGGTAAGAGCTTTGCGGCTGCCTGTATCGCCAACCACCTGCTGAACCGCGGCGTCCCCGTGATGATGACCTCCCTTGTGAAGCTGCTGGAGCTCATTCAGGGCGGCGAGGAGAAGGAGAGCGACATCATCGCCCGGATGAACAGCGCGAAGCTGGTCATCTTCGACGATCTGGGTGCCGAGCGCAACACCGATTATGCGCTTGAGAAGATTTACAACATCATCGACAGCCGGTATCGGCGGAAGCTCCCGATGCTCCTGACCACGAACCTGACCATCGACGAGATGAAGGACGAGGAGGACAGACGGTACAGCCGCATTTATGACCGCATCTTCGAGACCTGCTACTCGATGCAGTTCACCGGCCCGAGTTGGCGGAAGAAGGAAGCCAGCCGGCGGTTCACGGAGATGGAGAAGCTGTTCGATATTGACTGAAAGGAGAAGCCAAATGGAAATGAAACAGCGGGTACAGCATCTTATCGCTGACGTCGAGAGGGCCTGTATCAAGTACAAGCTGAACATGACGATTTACGACGGGAAGCTCGCGTTCGTCGATCAGGAGAGCCGCCACATCGTTGCAACGTGGGGCCCGCAGTTCAAACTCAGCGAGGAGTCTGAACATGGCGGGGAGTAAAGAGGTCTTCTACCTCAAAATCGGGAGTGAAGCCGACCGCGTGACGGTCGCTTCGATCCTGTTCCGAAACGGGTATTCCGTCCAGCCCGTGAAGCAGAAGAAGGACGGGAGAAGCAACGAATACCTCGTCAAGTATTGGATTGGCGAGACGATGGTGGAGGGGGCGGAGATACCAAAATGAAGCTGAAGTTTTCCGTCCTTGGAGAGCCGGCAGGCAAAGGCAGGCCGCGATTCCGAAACGCTGGCGCGTTTGTTCAGCCCTACACACCGGAGAAGACGGTCAGCTATGAGAACCTCGTCAGGCTCGAATACCGCCGTCAATGCAACGACTTCAAGTTCCCCAAGGACACACCGCTTGATGTGCGCATCACGGCGTACTACGGCATCCCCAAAAGTGCCAGCAAAAAGAAAGCGCAGCTCATGCGCGAGCGGAAAATCAGACCGATGAAGAAGCCCGACTTCGACAACATCGGCAAAATCGTGTGTGACTCTCTGAACAACATCGCCTATCACGATGACGCTCAGATTGTAGACGCACAGGTAAGAAAGTTCTTCAGCGACGACCCGAGGGTTGTCGTGACAATTCAGGAAGCAGAATAGGAGGCAATCATGAAGAAACTCGCAAAACTCAGCCCCGGCCGCATCTTCAACTTCGCCGGTGAGAAGTTCGTCGTCATGGAACAGCGCGACGGCGCTGCGTTCGTCCTGCTGGCTCAGAGCAAGGAGTCCTGCCCGTTCAACGACAAGGACGATGCGGAGAACCGCAACGACTACACTTGCTCCACCTTGAAGGAGCGCATCGACAAGTGGGTGGAGGCCCTGCCTCGCACCTCGGAGGAGGCCGCGGCCATTCTCCCGTTTGAGGTGGATCTGAGCTGCACCGACCGTAGCAAGAGCTACGGCACCATCACGGTCAAGGCGGCGCCCCTGACGCTTTGGCAGTACGGCCAGTTCAAGGAGTTGATCCCGCTGAACGAGGATGACTGGTACTGGCTCGTCACGCCTTGGGCGTGTCGGTGGCTCCGCTCCCCGTACACCGACTACACCAACTTCGTGTGGCTCGTCCTCACCAATGGCGTCTGCAACCGCAGCAACGCATCCTACTCGCACGGCATCCGCCCCGCTTTGCTTCTTAACTCTGACCTCTTGGTCTCTTTGGACGACGAGGTTGAGGATGACTGCTGCGGCGAATGCGACTGCTGCGGCGGCAAGGACCTGCCCAGCCTCGACGGTATCAGCACGGCGACGCTGCTGGAGGAGATCCAGCGCAGAGCGATGCGGGCCGGCTCGGTCTTCATGGGTGAGGATGGGACGGACGAATGAGAGATCTGGAGTTTAGTGGCTATTGGGAAGGCGAAGCCGTGTACTCGTGCGACTGCTGTGGCAAGGACGTTTCGTTCCCATTCGATAGCGAGGACATCGACTCGAAGGCCCACCGGAAAGAGTTGCGGGAGCGGCTCGGATGGATCACGACGAAGGTGGATGGCGAGTGGCACGACTTCTGCTGCGAAGCCTGCCGAAACAAGTACATCCGCGACACGACAAAATGAAGGAGGAAAATACTATGAGCAAGGACTATTCTCTGTCCCTGAGAGGCGAGGCTTTCAACAGCCTGTGCGCTGACTTCGACACCACGCTCCGCGACGTGCTGGCTGGCATGATCGAGACGGAGCAGAACACCGGCGAGATCAACATTAAGGTCAAAATCACCCTCACCGATGACTCGGCCCCCGACTACACCGTGGCAGGCGGCCATCAGACCAGAGAGGTGACGAAGCCGAAGTTCGACCACACCGTCGCCTACGTCATCCAGCGCAAGGAGAAGAAGAGCGGCAGCTTCTCCGGTAACTTCGAGCTGGTCTTCGATAAGGCCAGTGGACAGTATTTCTACCGCGACATCGACAACGGCCAGACCACGCTCTTTGATGGTGACGGCGATTCTGCTGGCTTCGCCAACACCCAATATGACGTCGTTGACGAAGGGCCCAGAGGGCTTCCTGCGGCCTCAGAGAGCAACGTAATCAACGGAGAGGAAGTTGCACCCGCAGACGCAGAGGATGCCACTCCTGACGCTGCTGGCGAGTTTGAGGAGGAAACCATCGACCCCGCGCATGATCCGTCCAAGCCATTCGGCTGGCTCCGCCAGTTCATCGGTGAGACGATGAACGTCACCGAGGCGATGGGCAATTACACCGTCCGTACACAGGGCAACAAGGTCGTCCTGTCCTCTGCGACCAGCCCCGAGAACCCGTTCTACTGCTCTGCTGAGAAGCTGAGTCCCCATGTCGGCCACGCCGTCGTGTGCGTCGGCTATGGCGATGACGAGATCGTGAACATCTCCATTGAGTGTGAGGATTGCAGCGAGGTTCTGTTCGACATCGACTCTCCCCATGTCGGCATGGAGGATGCCGCCGAGGAAGCGGCTTCGGGCGAAGAGGAGCTGACCGAGGAGACGGATGCGACCGACGCTGCCGCAGAGGAAGAGCCTGTCACCGAGGAGCCTGCTGACGAGAACGAGCCCAACGGCTACGAGTACGACGAACCCGAGGCGTAACGAACCGCGATTTGAGCAGAGAGGAGGGCAGGCATGAAAAGCCCAATCGACATAGTGCGAGGCAGGATCGTTGACATCGACAAGCACGGCATCGTGACCATCAAGGCCCGCTACGACGACTGGCCGATGCTCCTGAAGCGCGAGTACAAGGAGTGCAATATCCAGATGATCGACAGCCGCCCGCTGTCCGATAAGCAGAGGCGCACCTGTTACAAGCTCATTCGAGAGATCTCGAACTACACCGGCATGGGGCTTGACCCGACCAAGGAGTACATGAAGCTGAAGTTCATCGCAGAAGACCTGCAGGAGACGGCTGACCAGATGTTCTCCCTGAGCAACGCCCCTATGAGCCTTGTGTGTGCGTTCCAGCGGTTTTTGGTGCGGTTCATCCTCGACTGGGACATTCCGTGCAGCTTCTCTCTGCTCGATTTCGTGGATGATGTTCAGGACTATGTGTACGCTTGCTTGGTGAGCAAGAAGTGCTGCATCTGCGGGAAACCGTGCGACCTGCACCACGTCGATCATGTCGGCGCGGGCCGCGACCGCGAGGAGATCATTCACGAGGGAATGGAGGTGCTCCCGCTTTGCAGGGAGCACCATTCCGAAGTCCACGTGATAGGGTGGCTGACGTTCCAGAAGAAGCACCACCTCACGAGAGGCGTCCTGCTGGATAAGCACCTGTGCAAGCTATACAGACTGAAACGAAAGGAAGAAACCGAGAATGCTGAACAAGATAATCTTGATGGGCAGATTGACCCGTGACCCCGAACTGCGGCGCACCGGAAGCGGGACGGCCGTGACCTCGTTTGCGCTGGCCGTTGACCGCGACTTCAAGGGGCAGGGCGGCGAGAAAGAAACGGACTTCATCGACGTGGTCGCGTGGAGAAACACCGCCGAGTTCGTGAGCAAGTATTTCACGAAGGGGCGCATGGCCGTTGTGGAAGGTCGGCTCCAGATCCGCGACTGGAAGGACAAGGAGGGCAATAACCGCCGCAGCGCGGAGGTTGTGGCCGACAATGTCTATTTCGGGGACAGCAACAAGGACGGCGGTAATCGGTCTGGAGGCGGAAGCTACGGTGGCAGCTACGACAACAGCTACCAGCAGCCCAGCGGAGATTTTTCCGAGATTCCCGATGACGACGCCGGCGAACTGCCGTTCTGATAGGAGAGCATCGAATGGAAAAGAGTAAGATCGAGTGGTGCGACAGCACATGGAACCCCGTGAGCGGCTGCTACCATCCGTGCCCGTACTGTTACGCCAGATCGACGGCGAATCGCTTCAAAGGCTGCGACTGTGCGGCCGGCGGAGAGACCGACGAGAATGTGGTGTACCTGAAGGAACGGCTGACTGTTACCAGCAAGGACGGCGTCGTCCGAAATGCGGCGTACCCCTTCGGCTTCACGCCTACGTTCCATGAGTACCGCCTCAATGACCCGCTGACGAAGGGGTTCGGCAAGACGATTTTCGTCTGTTCGATGGCTGACCTGTTCGGGGATTGGGTGCCTGACGAGTGGATCAAGAAGGTGTTCGACGCCTGCAAGGCTGCCTCCGGGCACCGATACCTGTTCCTCACCAAAAACCCAGCGCGTTACATCCGACTGTACGAGGCGGGCCTGCTGCCTGCCGGCGACGAGTTCTGGTACGGCTCAACGACGACCGAGCGCGATGTGCCGATGTTCTGGTCGGACGAACACCACACCTTCGCCAGCATCGAGCCGATTTTGGGGCCTCTGGGCAATCCCAAGAAGGACATTATGGAGTCGATGGACTGGTTCATCCTCGGCGCGGAGACGGGCAACCGCAAGGATAAGGTCGTCCCGAAGCGCGAGTGGATCGAGGGCGTGGTCGAGCAGGCCAAGGCGCTCGGCAAGCCGGTCTTCATGAAGGACAGCATGAAGCCCATTTGGGGGGACGACATTATCACAGAGTTTCCGTGGAGCGAGTGAAAGGAAAAGACGATGACCAATGATGTGAAGATTTTTGCGAAGACCATCGAGCGGGAGGCAACGGAGCAGATCGAGAAGCTGTCCCACCATCCCGTGAGCGACGGCTCCAAGGTGCGGATCATGCCCGACGTTCACGCCGGCGCTGGGTGTACCATCGGGACGACGATGACCATTCACGACCGCGTCTGCCCGAACCTCGTGGGCGTGGACATCGGCTGCGGTATGCTGGCCGTCAAGCTGGGGCGGGTGAGGCTCGACCTTGACGAGCTGGACAAGGCCATCCGCTGGAATGTGCCGGCCGGTTTCTGTACTCACAACTACCCGAAGGAGTGGTTCGACCTGAGCGGCCTGAAATGCGTCGGCATCGACAACAGCCGTGCGCTCCTCAGCATCGGGACGCTCGGCGGTGGCAATCACTTCATCGAGGTTGACAAGGATAAGAGCGGCGGCCTCTGGCTGGTGATCCACACCGGCAGCCGAAAGCTCGGCCTTGAGGTGGCGAACTGGCATCAGCACAGAGCGATGGAGGCCATGACGAAGCCCACCAGCGAGGAAATCAGCCGTGTCGTCGCCGAGTACAAGGCTGCTGGCCGACAGAAGGAAATCGCCGGTGCGCTGGAAGAACTGAGAAAGCAGCACAGCGACTTCGGAGTACCCGACCTCGCGTACCTGACCGGAGAGCTGATGGATGACTACCTGAGCGACATGGAAATCATCCAGCGTTACGCGGAGGCCAACCGTCAGGCCATCGCAAAGGCCATCCTGAAAGCTATGCACATCGTCCCACAGGAGCAGTTTACGACCGTGCACAACTACATTGACCACGAGAGCATGATCCTGCGGAAAGGCGCCGTGTCTGCCAAGAAGGGCGAGCGCCTGATTATTCCGATGAATATGCGCGACGGTTCTCTGATCTGCGTCGGCAAGGGCAACGACGATTGGAACCAGTCGGCACCGCATGGAGCTGGCCGCCTGATGTCCCGCAGCAAAGCCCGAGAGTCTATTTCTCTCGGAGCATACCGCGAGACGATGCGGAATGTGCATAGCTCCTGCATCAGCTACGACACCATCGACGAGGCGCCGTTCGCCTACAAGGACATGAAGGAGATCATGGGCTGCATCGGCCCGACCTGCGACGTGCTGGAGATTATCAAGCCCATCTACAACTTCAAAGCATCGTCATAAGGAGGGATAGTCATGGGAAAGAACGGATACCTGCAACGGCAGAGGAACACGGTCAACGTCTACCGGCAGGCTGAGAAAGAGACGTACATCCAGTTTATGACCGATACGCTCATTCTCACCTTGAACGACCCGACCGTCATGGGGAAGGATGTCTTTGGCGAAAAGCGCATCCGCCGTGTGGTGGAGGCGTGGGGCAAGGTCTTCGACAAGTACCACGGCGCTCTGGAAAAGGGCGACGAGCAGGACTATTGGCAGATCAAGATGGACATGAACCTGAAGGGCATCCTTGGAGAGAAGGACTTTGAGCCCTTCGAGAAGAGGTATGAGTGGGTCAAGCAGGCGTGAGCCTCGCGGGGCCAGAGCGAAAGTGAGGTGAACGGGGCTTCCGAACTCTATGAACGAGGAAAAACACTACGACGTCGAGGCCGTCAAGCAACGGCTGATAGACCTCCGTGATCTGAGGCGTGAAATCGAAAATCAGTCCGAGAGGCTGGAGCGGTTGGAGACGAAGCTGGTAGGCGTGGGAGCCCAAGCCCTCACGGATATGCCAAAATCGCCGAGCCCATCCAACGACCGCATCTCAGACTTGATGCAGCAGAAGTTCGACCTTGAGGAAGACATCCGGGCGACGCTGGAACACAGACGGCGGGAGAGGATGTTCTTCGAGAAAATCATCCGTCGGCTGAAACACTCCGACGAGCGGGCTGTCATCCGAAGCCGATACCTCGACGGGGCAAGCTGGGGCGATGTGGTGGATCTGCTGTACGGGGACGAGGAGGATTTGCTGGAACGGGAGGATATGTACCGCAAGCGGGTGTTCAAACTCCACGGCAGAGCTTTATTGAGCATGGCCCAGTACATCGAAGATAACGGCCTGATGTGGAACCCCGACGACTACGACGAAACTGAATAGGAAACCGAGAGCAGGCTTTGCGGCCTGCTCTTTTTCTGTCTGCTGATAACATTAACGGAATGATTTATGATTATTGAAATAATATAGAAAAATTAACGTAAATCTATTGACTTAGGTAGGTAACGCAGTATAATATACTCATAAGATAACCAGATGGATAATTTAAGATAACCAGTAGGAGGAAATAACGATGACCAGATTTCAGATGGAACTCAGCGGGAAGCTCGGCCAGTTCTGGCAGACCGAAGCCAAGAAGGAACTTGAGCGCGTGAAGTCCGACTTGGACTCGTGCAAGATTACCATTGACGCCGACGGCGTTGCCCGCAACAGCATTGGCCGTGCGCTGGCTGACGATATGCTCGAAAAGGTTGAGCTGGTCGCTCCTGACTGCGTGAACGTGTCCGCCACTCGCGCTACCTACGAAGCAGAGGTGCGGGAGGCTCTGAAAGGTTATGCCAGTCGGCAGCCCAGCGGCGAAGAGATGCACGAAATGAGATCGGCTTTCGGCGCCGGGACTACGGTGGTCGATGTCCTGAGCGGAAGGAGATATGCGGTATGAAAAATGGCGGCTGGGTTCGGTGGAGACATTGGACAGAGAACGGACTGGTAGCGTTCGGGCAAATGCCGATTCGAGATGTTGGGCGGGAGCTTCAAAAGTTCGAGGCTGAAGCCCTCAAGATTCTGAAAGAGACCGGCGCAGACCACGTCCTGTACGGCGTGAAGGAATACGACAGCGACGGGAATCTGGATACGGTTCGCTTCTATCTTGAACCGATGTCGGAGCAGGAGTTCGAGGATCGCGTTGTGAAGAACAGCGCAGGGATGACGGTCTATGCCGTACATAAGAGATAAGGAGGAATGCGAAATGAAACTGAAGGACATGGTGGAACTGTTGTCAAACAACGATGCCTGTGTGGTACTGAAGGTGAAAGACGGGCAGGAAATGAACCTGATCTCGCTCGGCTGCTTCAATGGCGATGAAGTGATGATGCGCCTGACGAAAGGAAGAGATGTGACCTGCACGTTGTTCCGAAAGAACGGCAAGAGCTTCTCGTGGCACTGGGGCATCGGCGGCTACACGCTCGTATCGGATCAGGTGTGGCGAATGGGCCAGCTCATTCAGAGTTGTATCGAGAATGACTTCGGCATCAAGTGTAAGTATTGAGGAGGGAGAAGACATGATTCTGAAAGTCCGGGACGAGCAGGACTTCAACATCAGTATGAACCTGAACATCAACTACGAGCTGGAGTATATCGAGCTGACCATCAATGTCTGGAACAAGAAGGCGCACACCCAGCAGACGAAGACGTTTACGGCAAGCCTCTTCTCAGAAGCGCTGGCCTACTACCGCCAGCAGGAGACATTTCTGTTTGGCGCAGGAGAGCAGGCATGAGGTTTTATACAGCGCAGCCTGCCAGCAGGGTATCCGCAATCAAATGCGGAAAGGACGTCGTTCCTGATTGGTCGAAGCATCCTCTGGCAGACCCGAATGCAAAAGCGTATCGGTATCTATTGGATACGTTTAACGAGCACAACGCGACAAGTGCTCTGGGGCTTATCTTTGGCTACGCCTTTGAGAACCTTAATGCGCTTCGCGAAGCTGTCCGAAAGGCCGGTATGCCGTCCGGGGCATATTTCCCCGGCAGAGAAATGCTGGTGGTGAATGTGCCGGAGGAGATTCCAACACTCACAGTAGATTTCTACCGTTTCAGCGACCTTATTTTTGGCTTCGGAGATTCGATGATTTTGCCGCTTGCCAAACGGGATTTGCTGAAGCCGAACGGTAAGATGTTTGAGCTGCCAGTAACGCATATCCCGCTCATCAAGGCGGAATGGGTCACGAAAATTGTTGGTCAATAACCCCCACCAAATCTAACGATTTGGAAGGGGCTTGCGGGCAACCGTATATGACATTGGGCATGACGAGCCGACCGTTATCCATCACTACAATTTAGACGAGGAGGAAGAAGCATGAGCAGACGCCTGACAAAAGAACTGATACTGCAGTGGCTCAAGGAGGCTGGCGGCTGGGAGGCAGGGCACAACGAGCTCTTCGAGTACAAGCACTGGAGCCTCGGCATTCACAAGGAGGACGACAGCTACCAGCCGTTCACATTCGGGGTTGCTGGGCACCACAAGGGAACGGCGGAAACCATCGGCAGGCGCTATCGGAGCATTGAGGAGGCCATGTTGCACGTGGTCAACGGCTTCAATGAAAACGCCAACGCCAGAAATCCGTATGCGTCACTCGACGAAGCGGTGAACGACCCGCTTGGCTGGCTGGCACGGGTCAACACCAAGATCAGCTACCTTTACCGTGACGCAGACAACTACAAGGTTCGCCACGAAGTCGTGATTGCCGGCAGCGTGAGCGAGGAACAGGAAAAGGCCATCGAGGACAGCCTCGATGAAGGCGTTTACTTCATCCCGTCGCAGGTCGGTTTGCCTGATGACCGTTTTGGCAACGTCACCGAGGCGGACCATCCGTGGTTTGAGTGGGTAGGCGTTGAGCCTACCGCCGACCGGCCGACGCTCCATGTGACAGCGGAGGAACTGACGGCCAAGTTCGTGGACGCTGCGAATGGCTGGATGGAGTCCACGGACGCGCCGGTGGACGGTCTGCGCCCGTACAGCGTGACAGTCCGAGAAACGCTGTCCAGAAGCGTGATTATTTGGGCTGACGGACGTGAAGATGCCGAAGAAAAGGCGGCAGACCTGAGTAACGACGGAACCATCAGCCTGACGGATCAGGATTTCATCGACCGCGAGATCGAATGCAACGGCGTGGCTGGGGCATACGACCTGAGCACATTCAAGCAGTACGGCAAGGAGGAGTGAATATGGCATACGAAATTGAACTGCACTACGGCTTCGAGAGAAGCCACGATACCTACGAAACCTACCACGCTTTCGAGGCGACAGACATCGAAGAAGAGGTGGATGATGCCGCCATCGAAGCGAAACTCGCTGACCTGCTCGACTGCAGCCCGGACGACGAGGACTTCGACTGCAAATCCATGCGCATCACACTGCCTGAGAGAACGGTGGAGCGCATCCGAGCGGAGGGCTATGCGGCCGGTAGAGTCGGCATACTGGCCCAGATGATTGAGGGGCCGTGGAACAACGACGCCTGCAAGGGTTACGCCATCATGGCAATGGAACGTGCTGGCCTTGACTCGGAGATGATCCGCAAGGTCAGTAGTGCGATGACCGACTGCTTCGACGATACCACGGTCGCGGAGGCTGGCCTGTACTACGTGAAAGGGGCGGTTCGATGAACGGCGAGACTACACGGATCGCCGAACAGTACGGCATCACCGAGAAGTGCGCATCACTTGAACGCGACCTACTGAGCATCGACGGTGTGACCAGCGTGGAGTTTGACCTGAACGGGTTCCTTGATGACATTCATCAGGTAATCGTTCTGGTCGGGTACGATTTCCACATCGTCACAAGAAAGCTGCGGCTCGCAGTTGACGTGGTGAACACGGCGTATCTGCATGGACTCGAAGAGTCTGGCGACAGGATCGAGGACTACGGTGAGCACCTGTACCTCGTTTTCAACTGCGGCCCGAGCTGGCCGAAGAAAGGAGAGGTTGAAGCATGAGCGACTATGAGACGTTCCAACTGCAGTGGATGATCGACCACGGGCATTCTCTGCATGAGCTGATGGAGGAGCTGCAAAGCCTTCAGTACGACGACCCCGAGGACAGCGACCAGATTTCAACCCCGATCACGGAGCTGTTCGAGAGGTGGGAGCAGGACAGAGGGTTCGGGTCTGAAATCTGGCCTTGCGAGGCGGAGTACGAGTCGAGCGAAAAGGTCGCGCGGTATTTGGATGAACTGTATGAGCTGGTAGAGAGGGAGAACAACGGCGAGGTCTTGCCGGAAAGCGACAAGAAGATGTATGTCTGGCTGGTTGACGAGATCCACCGTTTGGGTGGAGACATCCCGTTCGGCGTAGAAATCTAAGGGGGTGACGCAATATGGTTGTTTTCACAAGAGGAACAGACGTAGCGGCTATGATGCTGCTCTACAAGGAAATGGCGATGGAGATGGCTGAAGATTTGAGTAAAATTGCTCGTGCTGCCGATGAAGGCGTAGCGGTTGATGCGGAGTGGGTATTTCAGCAGTACGAGCGGAAAGCCAACGGGCCGACCATCTTCGAGGATGTTCTCATTAGACAGGGGAGAACAACTGCGGAAGAGTGCGCGAAAAACAGCATCAAGAACCTTTTTATCAAAGACGTTCTCAGAGCAATCAAGGAAGGAGGGAAGATAGAATGAAAAACATCTACTTACTTGTCGGACCGTCCGGCTCTGGTAAGTCCAGCGTCGCCCGCGAGCTGGCGCAGCGGTACGGCCTGAAGGAAGTTTGGTCATACACGGAGCGCCCGCCCCGTTTCGACGGCGAACCCGGCCATATCTTCGTTACGCCCAAGCAGTTCGATGCGGCTGGCAAGATGTGCGCGTTTACGCTTTACAACGGCTACCGCTACGGCGTACCGGAGTCTGCCATTGAGGAGAACGACATCTATGTGATCGACCCTGCTGGTATTCGGTATATGTGGGAGCGATATTCCGGCAGCAAAGAGGTGGTCGTCATCGCTATCTATGCCCCGCAGGAGGAGAGAGCTGAGAGAATGCTCGAACGCGGAGATGCACCGGAGGCGGTGAAAGAGCGCTTGCAGTTCGATGCCAAGGAGTTTGAGGACCTGCACGTCATGGCGGATGCGTGGTTCAGCAACCGCAATCTGGAGGAAACTGTTAAGGCGGTGTACGCCTATATGATGGTGAAGGAGAGATGGCTATGAGCCGGCATAAGATCGAGCGGCGCTACCGCAAGATGCAGGCCGACGCGAAGGCGTTCGGCGCGGAGCTTCTGACCGAGGAGAGCATTTTCATTGACGATGACCACCTCGATTGCGTGTGGTACGGCGGCCATATCGGTGGCCTGAGATACAAGGGCTATGAGGTGTCCGTCGAGGTACATGGAGACGTCGAGATCGTCGGCTTCATGAACGGCCACGATTTCCTGTATAAGAACAAGCAGAACACCGGCGCGATGAACATGGCGGCATCTGACACTCTGAGGACTACCTTCAAGAGCGACGCGGAGCTGTGGGACGCCCTCAACGCAGACGAAACGGCTGAGAACAAGGTGGCATTTGAGAACAATAGCTGGATCGAGGCATTCGTGAAAGACCCGAAGGGGCATTGGCACGGATCGAGCATCGTGGATGACGCGGATGACGTGCTGGACGCCTGCGGAGGTATCTCTGGATGGATCGACTGGCTCAAGGAGAACTACATCAAGGAGGATAAGACATGAGCAAGCATATCACTCAGGAGGTTTGGGCGGCTGCTGGGGACTTCTGCAAAGCGGCACAGCCCGGAGACACCGTGGACGAGCAGATCGTCAATGACTTCCGCGACTGCGTCCCGCCCGCATCCATGTCGAGCGGGTATCTGCAGGTGGGCGAGGCATACGACCACATGGTAGACGAGAATGGCCGCTGGCGCCCGACGTTTATGACGTTCGCCTTCAAGGATGGCGTCTGGGTCTACTGCGGATGCTGCTTCCACGGCGAAACCGTTCACCGCCAGCGCATTTGAATACCTGTACCGGGGAGTAAAAGACAGGAAAAGAGACAAAAAGAGAGTAACAAGAATTGATGGGGAGCGAACGGGATTGAAGTTCACCATCAACCTGTATTATCGTGTAGCATAGAAAATCTGGAGAGTCCGAGGGGGACAAGAAATCCAGACGAAACGGAAAGACAACAAGGAGGTTCAACGCATGAGCAAGATACTCTTCACTTCGGAATCGGTCACGGAAGGCCATCCCGATAAAGTGTGTGACCGCATCTCTGACGCAGTGCTCGACGAGGTCATGAAGCATGACCCGAATGGCCGTGTGGCCTGCGAGACCTGCTGCACGACCGGCATGGTGCTGGTCATGGGCGAGATCAGCACGGAGCACTACATCGACTTTGCCGGTATCGCCCGCGGCGTCCTGAAGGACATCGGCTATGACAGCCCCAAGGCGGGATTTGACGGCAACACCTGCGCGGTGATGGTAGCTATCGACGAGCAGAGCCCCGACATCGCAATGGGAACCAACGATGGAGTCGGCGGAGCGGGGGATCAGGGAATGATGTTCGGCTACGCCTGTAACGAGACACCGGATCTGATGCCCCTGCCTATCACGCTGGCGAATAAGATGGCATACCTGCTGATGAAGAAGAGAAAGGATGGCACGATCCCTCACATCCTCCCCGATGGCAAGACACAGGTAACGGTGGAGTATGACGAGGGGGGCAACCCGGTACGGGTTGACACCGTCGTCATCTCTACCCAGCATGAGGAATGTGTTGCCCCGGAGGATCTGATCGAACCCCTGCAGAAACACGTCATCAAGCCTGTCCTCGACGAACTGCTGACCTATCGGCCTGATATGGACGTGGTCACTTACAGCCTGTTCATCAATCCCACGGGCCGATTTGTCAAGGGTGGCCCTGCCGCAGACTCGGGCCTCACCGGACGCAAGATCATCGTTGACACCTACGGCGGCTATGCCGCGCACGGTGGTGGCGCCTTCTCTGGTAAAGACCCCACCAAGGTTGACCGCTCTGCAGCGTATGCAGCCCGCCACATCGCAAAGAACATCGTGGCTGCCGGAATCGCTGATAAGTGTCAGGTCCAGCTCGCCTATGCAATCGGTGTACCGCAGCCCGTGAGCATCCGAGTCGATACCTACGGCACCGGCAAGTACGCCGAGAATAAGATCTGCGACGCCGTCGAGTCCGTCTATGATCTGACCCCCAGAGGCATTATCAACTGGCTTGACCTGCGCAAGCCCGTCTACAAGAACACTTCCGCCTACGGACACTTCGGCAACGTCATCGGCGAGGAGCGTACTTGGGAGAAGACGGACACCGCGGAGAAGCTGCTCGAAGCCATCAAGTAAGCGCAACAGACCCAGCAAGGCGCTGCTTGGTGAGAACCCCTGAGTATCGTAACCACACGGCGCCTGAGGGCCTGAAACCTGCATCGAAAACGCCACGACGGCGGAACGGTGAGGCGGAGGGCCATCGGCTGGGTATGTGTCACCCCTAAAAAGGGATTTCACAGCCTGCCACAGCGAGGCGCGAGGCATCCGAACAAGGTCACAAAAATGCGTAGCGACACCGTAAAACCTTGCTTTAGGTAGGCCGTATGGTACAATAAAGTAAAGATATTCAGGAGGCAATCACATGGCAATTATGACAGGTCGGTATAGCAACAAGGAACTCCGAAACGATGGGTATTATCCCGTCGGCATCAGCGTCGGCAAGCCCAGATTTTCAACTGGGTACGAGATCCGTGAACAGTGCTACGCGCTGGCTCCGCGGTACGATATGCTGAAGCTGGGCTATGAGGAGTACAAGGCCGAGTATTTCAAGAAGCTGGATAAGATCGGCGTCGATAAGATTATCGGCATCGTCCAGCGGCTTGACGCCAAGGCTCAGGAGGAGGACAAGAAGCTGGTTCTGCTCTGCTTTGAGGACATCCGTAAGCCTGAGAACTGGTGCCACCGCACGTTGTTTGCGGAGTGGTGGCTGGCCCACACCGGCGAGGTCATCGAGGAGATGCCTGAGGCTGACGCTTTGAAGCAGCCTAAGGCGGCAAAACCGCCTGAAGAGAAAGTTGAGCAACTGAGCCTGCTGTAACCGGCAGGCCGGTGATGTGCGGTGGCGGAATAGGTAGACGCAGCAAGGGTATGCGGCGCAGAAGGGCACAACAGAACGCAGACCTATTGGGGTTAAGTAGCTACCTCGGACGGGAAGAAAGCACGTTGTACGCTGCCTGCGCTATGCGGGGTGACAAATCCCCGCCCGCACATCAGATACCCGGAACTGGTGAAAGAGCATCACGCCCTCTATCCTTGAGGGAGTTCCTACCTCGCAAGTAGGGTTCCGGTCCATATACGGGCGAATGTCCCAAGGTGGCGACACGGTCTCCAAAACCGCGTGTGGTGGGTTCGATTCCCAACCGTCCGTGCCATAGGCCCCGACCATCGGGACAACATCCGGGAATAGTGAAAGGTATCACGCTCGGCATCCTGTCGAGAGTTTCCGCCCCGTAAGCGGATTCCCGGTCCATATCCGGGCTTGGTGAAAGTGCATCATTCCTGCCTACCCGGCAGGCGTTCCAGCCTCGCAAGCTGGGGCCCGGTCCAGAATACGAGAAAGGCAGTCGGAGAACCGGCTGCCTTTTCTCTTGCATCGAGGAGTGACTCCATGAGGAAGATCGGACTGATCGTAGCAGTCGAGGAAGAGGCCATGCGCCAGAAATACGGCGAAGGCTACGATTTGAACGACGGCTACGGCACAGTGCTTTATCAAACCGCCAAAAGCCAAGTCTACGCCCTGTATAGCGGCGCAGGTGAGATTTTCGCGGCCGCCGCAACACAATACCTTATCGACCGCTACGAAGTCGCTGCGGTTCTTAATTACGGCGTAGTGGGAGGCTGCAGAGAAGACCTGATGGCCGACGAGCCTTGCCTCGTTGACTGCGTGGTGCATTGGCAGTACGACCTATCCGACGTGGACGGTGTGCCTGTTGGTCGATACATGGAGTACCAAGACCGGCGGCTCCAGACCGATGAACGGCTCATGGAGATAGCAAGCCGAGTGTTCCCGAACCTGCGTCATGTGTGCTGCGCCTCTGGCGATAAGTTCATGGGCAAGGCGGAGGAGAAGCTCCGGCTCAACAAAGAGTTCGGCGCGGATGTGTGCGACATGGAAGCAGCGGCGATCCTGCTGACCTGTGACCGCAACAGCGTCCCGTGCCTGATGATAAAGACGGTAGCCGACAGCGTTAGGGGTGGCGCTGCGGAATACTGGAATGAGAAGGGCAGGACAGCGATGACCTGTCTGGACATCGTCGATAAGCTGATCGACGAGATGTAAGTGAAGACCACGTCTGAGAGGTGACGGCCGCAAGGCCGCCGCCTCTTTTTCGTGTTCTCGAAACCGATAGGAGGTCAGTACAATGGCGTTTTTTATGGACCCCGGAGCGATGTTCCTTGGGTGCCTGAACGGTGTTGAGCAGAAGTTTTTGATTGAGCTCATTAAGACCGCTCGGCGTTCTGGGTACACGCGGTTCGTAGAGCCATGCGCCGGTACATTCGCTATGGCGAATCTGGCAGTCCAGTCGGGGTTCAAGCCTGAGCAGATCGAAACCAGCGACGTGAACATGATGACCTCGGTGATGGGCTACGCCATCACGGGCCAGTCTCTCGAACCGCTGCAGATCCACGCGCAGGGCTTCTCCGATGAAGAGCTGTTAGACCCGGCCGTAGCTCTGTACGCGCAAATCTATCTGCGGACATCGAAGAGCGCAGGGAACGAGTATTTCCACAACATCCTGCGCGACCTGCACGACAGGCGTGAAGATCACATCGAGAGCATACGCCGACAGCTTGAGGCCACGAAGAGCCTGCTCGGTGGTATGAGCTACCGTCCGCTGGATATGTGGGATCATCTCCGCGAGGTGAAGGACGACCCGCATACGATCATCGTGGCGAATCCGCCGACGTATTTCGCCGGCTATGAGAAGTTCTACGACACGCAGGGCAAGATGACTTGGAAAGAGCCGCCCTACGGTATGTTCGACCCAGAGACCGGCCATCAGCAGCTCTACGACATGATGATGGACGCTCCCGCTCTGCTCCTGTGCTATCAGGAGAAACGGGCAGGTGAGGCCGTCGGCCACACCATCTTTGCCCGCTCTGGGACACGCGCCGACCTGAACTCGTACATCACGACGAACAGGGAAGAGGAAGCGGTGGCCCTTGCCAAAGGGAAGAAAATCAAGCGCCCGCAGGAAGGCAAGCTGGAGCCTCTGAAATGCAGTATGCTCCCGCTCGACTATGAGATCACAGAGGACAGCGACATCCGAATTATCCAGATCGCCGGTGCCAACGCGCAGTATTACCGGATGCTCTGGACGCACAACTTCGTAGGCTCGCAGGCGACCTACAACCGCGCTGTCCTGATCGACGGCTATGTGGCCGCGGTCTTCGGCATCTCGAAGATGGCTGCGGACTCCATCTTTGTGTGGTACGTCATGAAGGCACCGCACAAGCTGTACCGCCTCGGCCGTCTCTGCTATATGCTGGCCCAGAACCAGAGCTTCGTGGACACGCTGCTCGACGACATCGACCAAGAGAAGGTCACGAAGATGCGGACAGCCATGCTCACGAAGTACGCCGAGAACAAAGAGGTTCGCGGCATCATGAAGCTGGTCAACCGGCAGGAGGACGCGAAGAACGGGTACAAGCTGACCTATGAGGCCGCCCTTGTGGCTGGCCGTGACGAGAAGGCTACGTTGGCCGAATGGCTGAGGAGGGAGAAACAATGGCAGCAGAAGAGAGCACAGCAATGAGCTACGAGAAGATTTACGACATGGGCACCGGCCTGATTATCGCCAAAGTCCAGCTTGATAAGGTGCGGGAGCAGGACATCAACGCCCGCATCATGAGGAAGGAAATGCAGGATCAGCTCACCGCGAACATCAAGAACCGCGGCCAGCTTGAGAGCCTGCCCCTGCTGGTGGAGAAAGACGGCGTTCTGGAGATTATCTCCGGCCACCACCGCATCAAGAGCGCCCGCGCCGCCGGCATGAAGGAGATTATCGCCATCATCGACGTGAGCGGCCTGTCCCGCTCCAAGATCGCATCGAAGCAGTTGGCACACAACGCCATCAGCGGTTTCGATGACCCGTCCATCCTGCGCGAGATCTGCAAGATGCTCGACGACGTGGATGATATGCTGGAGAGCTTCATCGGCAAGGACATCATGGAGGAGCCTCTGGAGCAGTACGATAAGCTGCTGTCCCCGGCGGTGCATTTCGACTTCAAGAACATCACGTTTTCGTTCCTGCCGCATCAGGTGAAGGACATGGATGCGCTGGTGAAGAACCTTGAGTCCTCGGCACCTGAGATTATCGGTGTCGCGCCCTACGAGCAGTGCAAGCAGTTCATCGAGGCGCTGGCCCGCTACCAGAAGTTCTCCGACATCCGCAACGTCGGCGCCGCCATCCACTCCATGATCGAGAGCGTCACGGAGAAGATGGACGAGGTCGGCTTCAAGGACGACGAGGAGTGGACGTATCTGACGAAGATTTTCGGCAGCAACGCCATCCCTGCGGAGTCTGCAGCTACCATTACGAAGGCCATCAAGAAGGCCGAGAAGGACGGTGCCATCACGAGCAAGAACCGCTGGCAGTTGATCGAAATGCTTGCCACCGAATATCTGGCAGGAAAGTGAGTGATGTGATATGCCGGCCCTCAGCAAGTACAATCCCGAATACCACGACGATTGGGCTTGGTCGCTGGCAATCAAGGGAGCCACGAACGACGAGATTGCCGAGGCTTTCGGCATCTCGACGCGCACCTTTATTCGCTGGAAGCAGGAGCATGAGAGCCTGAACGACGCAGTCGAGCGAGGAAAGAACATCGCCGACTCTAAGGTCGAGAAGGCACTTTATCAAAGGGCTTTGGGCTACCAGATTACCGACACCGAGAAAACAATCGACATGGATAAGGATGGCAACCCGAAGCCCGTCCGCATCAAGAACACGACGAAGAACATAGTGCCAGACACTATGGCAATTATGTATTGGCTGAACAACCGCAAGCGTACCCAGTGGGCGCAGCGGCAGGAAGTCGCCCTCTCCGCCGGCGATGATTCCGAAGATGTTCTGATCTATCTCCCCGCAAACGGCAGGGACGATGGCGACCAGCAAGAGTCCTGAGAGAAAAGTCCGTGTGCTGAAGCCGCAGTTCGGCCCGCAAGAGAAGTTTCTTGCGACCCCTGCGGACATCTGCATCTACGGCGGAGCGGCCGGCGGCGGCAAGACCTACGGCCTGCTGCTGTCGGCGTTGAGATACAAGAATGTCAAGGGCTTCGGCTGCACGATCTTCAGGAAGAACTACAAGCAGATTTTCGCCCAAGGCGGCCTGTGGGATGAAGCCCAGAAGATGTACCACGGTATCAACGGGGCACAGCGGAAAATCTCGGACGGCACGTGGTCGTTTCGGGATAAGGACGGCAACGAGGTTTCCAAGGTGTCCTTCGCGCACATCGAGCGTTCGGAAGAGCTGGACAACTGGCAGGGCGCTCAGATCTGCGAGATCGGCTTCGACGAGCTGACGCATTTCAGCGAGGAGATTTTCTTCTATATGCTGTCCCGTAACCGTTCGACCTGCGGCGTCAGGCCGTTCGTTCGAGCGACCTGCAACCCTGACGCTGATAGCTGGGTGGCGAAGTTCATCGCATGGTGGATCGACCAAGACACCGGCTATCCCATCCCTGAGCGTTCTGGCCTCATTCGCTACATGATTCGGCGCGACGAGGTCGTTTACTGGGCGGACACCAGAGAGGAGCTCTGGGAACGCTTCAATTTGACCACACCGGAAGAGAAGAACGAGCCGAAGTCGGTGACGTTCATCATGTCTTCTGTGTACGACAACCAAGAGCTGCTCCGCATCGACCCCAGCTACCTGTCCAACCTGAAGGCACTGTCGGTCATCCAGCGCGAGCGACTCCTCAAAGGCAACTGGAAGATCAGGGCCGCCGCCGGCCTGTTCTTCAAGAGAACGCAGCTTGGCGAGATCCTGACCATCATGCCGCAGGACGTCATCCAGTGGGTTCGCTGCTGGGACTTGGCGGCAACCGAGAAGACCGAGAACGGCGACCCGGCCTATACCGCGGGCGTCCTGATGGGCAAGCGGAAGAACGGCCGATACGTCATCGCGGACGTCATCAACAAGCAGATGAACGCCTCCGATGTGCGAAAGACGATAAAGCTGACTGCTCAGGCAGACCGTGCGGCGTACAAGCGCGTCCGCGTCCGCCTGCCGAAAGACCCCGGACAAGCCGGCAAAGAGCAGGCCGAGTCCTACATCAAGTTCCTGTCTGGCTTCGACGTTACGGCCGTCGCTGAAAGCGGCAGTAAAGAGGCCAGAGCCGAGCCTATGGCCGCCCAATGGCAAGCCGGCAACTTCGACATCATGTATGGCGAGTGGAACGAGGTGTATCTTACGCAGCTTGAGAACTTCCCGGACGGAAAGTTCAAGGATATGGTCGATGCAAGCGCCAACGCATTTGCGGAGATCGAAACGAAGACGGCGTTCAACGTCGGCAACCTGATTTGAGAAAGAGGTGAGAGGGTATGGACGACAGACGCAAAGACCAAGCCGAACGCATCGTGAAGAGGTACGCCCACCTGATCGAGATGCAGACCGGCAAGGCCGTTCGCCCCTACCGAGCCGACGGCTACGTGAACATGATGAACAAGTACGGCACGAGCAAGGACACCACGGAAGGGTATCGGTTCCGTGCCGAGCCTGTGGTTCCCGATGAACTGCTCACCATGTACTACGAGGGCAACGGCCTGTTTGCGAAAATCATCGACACGCCCGCAGAGGAGGCCATCAAGCACGGCTTCACGCTGGAGAGCACCAAAGACCAGAAAATCGAGGACTTCTATACGGAGGCCCTCGACGAGCTGGACTGGGAAGAAACGGCCATGACCGCCATCCGCTGGGCGCGGCTCTTCGGAGGTTCCATCGCCGTGATGATGATTAACGACGGCCGCGGCATCGACGAGCCTCTGGACTGGCGCAATATCCGGTCGATTGACGATATTCGCGTCTATGACCGCTCGGTGATCCAGCCCGACTACCAGAGTATGTTCTCCTACGACCCGCGTGACCCGTTCCGCACCAGAGGCTCCCGCCTCGGTATGCCCGAGTTCTACCACGTGACGAGCCGCACCGGTTCGTTCACCGTTCACGACAGCCGGTGCCTGGTGTTCCAGAACGGCATCTTGCCCGAGAACACGACCAATTCGATTTACCAGCTCTGGGGCATCCCCGAGTATGTGCGAATCAACAGGGCCATCCGTGACGCGGAAGTGGCCCACGGCAGCGCAACGAAGCTGCTCGACCGCTCTGTTCAGGCGGTCTACAAGATGAAGGATCTGGCCGCAGAGCTTGCCACCGAAGAGGGCGAGGACAGAGTCCTGCGCCGTCTGCAGACGATTGACATGGCCCGCGGCCTGCTGAACAGCATCACCATTGATAGCGAAGGCGAGGACTACGACTTCAGGCAGTTCCAGTTCAGCGGTGTCTCCGACGTCATCGACTCGACCTGCAACTTCCTATCGGCACTGACCTCGATTCCGCAGACCATCCTTTTTGGCCGTTCGCCGGCAGGCATGAACGCCACCGGCGACGCTGATTTGGAAAACTGGTACAACTATCTGGAGCGCATCCAGAAGCGCATGGTGAAGAAGAACCTGCGCTATCTGCTGTCGGTCATTTTCCAAGCTGGCGTCCGTACCGGCGAGGTCGATGAAGTGCCGAAGATCAAGGTGGAGTTCAATCCCCTGTGGTCGCTCAGCGACACGGAACAGGCAGACCTCGACCAGAAGCGGGCACAGACGCAGTTCACCAGAGCGCAGACCGCCCAACTCTACATCGACAAGCAGGTTATCGACCCGAGCGAGGTTCGCGCCAAGCTGGCCGACAGCGAGGAGTTCGACGTCGAGAATATGCTCGACGAATACGACGACGAGGATCTGTTCCCCGACGAGCCTGCAGAGGGCGGTCAGGTTTCCGGTGACGTTGGGCAGAGCATTTTCGAGCAGGGCCAGTTCGCTGACTATGCCGAGGGCACCAGCACCGAAGAGCACAAGAAAGACCCCGGCGGAGACGGTGAAGCTCCCGCCGCCGCACCTGCTGCGACCAAACTGCCGCAGGACATGAGCGACGAGGAACGTCAACAGTCAGCCGCCAACGCCCCGCAAAATCGCGCTAAAGCCTCGGTACAGAGTGTCAAGGGTGATGGGAATACATCTACACCCGAAGACACAAAAGCCTGTGTAGGTGTTCTGGTGGTCTCTCAGGGCAAGGTTCTGAGTGGAACCAGAAAGACGGAGTTCGGCCGCGGTCTGATTTGTGGCCCAGGCGGTCACATCAAGGAAGGCGAATCTCCAAAGCAGGCGGCGTTCCGTGAAGCAGAGGAAGAGTTCGGCATCAGCCCGAAAGAGCTGATCCCGCTCGGCCGAGGCCCTATGGAGCCTGACACCGGCATTCAGCCGTATATCTTCCTGTGTACTGAGTACGAAGGCGAGCCGAATTGCGTGGATGGCGAAATGGCCGACCCGCAGTTCAGAACGCTGGATGAAATCGAACAGCTCAAGCCGTCTCTGTTTCAGCCGTTCGCGGATGACGTTGCACTGGTGAAAGCTATCGCAAGCGGGGAGGCTGAGCCAGAAGGCTTCGCCCCTTTTGATGAAGACGGCGGGCCGGGAAGCGGGAATTTTGGGCACAAAGGGCGCGAAGGTGAAATCGGTGGTTCGGAGGAGCGCGAGGGAAGCACCTCTCCATACGACGGTGAAACCAGCCACGGACTTGAAAGAGGAGTTTACTCTGCAAAAAAATCCGAGTGGAGCAAAAACGCCGGACGCGAACTGAGCGACCGTGAAGTGCAAGAAATGGTCGATGCTACATCTGACTACACACGGAACTACAAGGATGTCGTGGCGGCTTCTGCTGGGTACTCCGGTGTGTATGCGACGCGCGGTTCACTGATGGATAGTGAAGAAAAGGCTACCGCCGAAAAGAGCGCAGCGGCCATTGAAAAAGCGATTTCGCTCTCAGATAAGTACGCAGGAACGACAAAGCGCGCAATGACAATGGACAAGGATGCCTTTGATAAGTTCATCGCAGAGTCGTCAGGGGACAGCACGTTCGGACTCGGTCATCTGTCAAGCTGGTCTACTGGGGATGATGCTCTAAAGAGAGTGTTCAGATCCAGAGACGGTGATGACCCTGATTCGTACAACGTTGTGCTTGAATGCAAGTCGAAGAGTGGTGTTTCCATCAAGGATGTGGCCGACGTTGACATGGATGAAGTCCTGTATTCAAAAAAGGCAAGATTCAAGGTTCTTGATACCGACCCTGATTATTCCGTTGGAAAATACAAAGCCGTGAAACTTACGCTTGAGGAAGTCGGAAATAGAGGGGATTCCTCCGATCTCGACGGCGGCCCCGGCTCCGGAAATTTCTGACATGAGGGCAGACCGGGTGAAATCGGAGGATCTGCACCATCCATGACGCCTACTGCCTCGAAGTTGTTTCAGAGGTAGATGGGAAATAAGCAGAGCGAACAGTGACCGCCCTACTTTTCTTATGCCCACAACCCATCGCCAAACCTGCGTAAATGACCGTAAAGGGGGCTTTGTCTTTGACCAACAACCAATACCAAGAGGCGGTTAAAAAGGCTGTACGCCCTAAGTTCCGGGGAAATAGACCCCTTCCTGCGAAGACCATCCCGCAATACCCGCAATCTGCAGAGCGTGAGTACCGGCGCATCGCCGGCGCCTATATGCGGCTGCTGAACGAGGAACTGAAGAAGAAACTGCCCACCATGATGAACGAGTACAAGCGGGAACGGCGTGGAGACTCCCGACTGGATGACAGCCGCGACCTCGACGCCCGCATCCGTCAGATGCTTCAGGAAGTGTCTGCAGCTCTGGAAAAGCGCATCGCGCAGTTCGGCCTCGACAGCAAAATCCAGCAGATCGCCAAGATGACGCAGAACACCTCGGTACGAGAGTGGAAACGCGCCGTCAAGGACACGCTGGGCATCGACATTCTGGACGACTACTACTCGGGCGAGCTGTACGAGCAGGCCATCCAAAGGTGGATTGCCGAGAACGTGGCCTACATCAAGAGCCTGCCGACCGAGACGCTCGGCAATATGCGGCAAATCATTCTGGATGGCTACTTGAACGGGCGACCGATCCGTGACATCCAGAAGGACATCCAGAGCGAGTACGGCACGTCCAAGCGCCACGCCCAGCTTTTGGCCCGTGACCAGCTTGCGACGCTGAACGCGCAGATCACGAAGATGCAGCAGACCGACGCCGGCTGCAAGAAGTATCGGTGGTCTACGTCCCACGATTCCCGCGTCCGCCCGTGCCATGCGGCGCTGAACGGGAAGACCTTCGATTGGAACGACCCGCCTGAGATGTGGTACGACACCAAGGCTGGCCGAGTCTACACCGGCCGCAAATGCCACCCCGGCGAGGATTACTGTTGCCGCTGTGTGGCGATCCCCGTGTTCGACTACGACGGGGTGAATATCCCCATGAAATAATCAGGCGAGGAGGAGAGGACATGGAAACGAAAGAGAAGATCAAGGTCTTCATCGACTTCCAGAACGGTAAGACCGTTTGCATCTGCAAGCGCAGCCGCAAACGCTGCGGCAAGAACTGTTCGCCTGAGGTAGTCGAGAGGGATAAGTTCGCTGAATGGGAACGCACCTTCCATCGTGACCGCTTCGGAAAGAGCGAATAGGTGGTGAGTGCGATGACCAGATATAGACCCACCCGAAGCCGTGACGCTCCCATAGGGGCGCACCCGGCGCCAAATTCAGAAGAAAGGAAGGAAGAGCTGTGAAGAACGCTTGTGCAATCAGCAGTCTTGCACGTCAGCTTGGCAAGGTGAGCGAAAAGCTCGACTCTCTCGCTATGGGAGTGCAGGATGTGGAGCAGAACGCCCCTGACCTGACCGACGTGTATCAGGGTTTGCTTCTCGACGAGATCGAGCACGTCCAGATTTTGACGCTGGAACTCACCAAAGCCGTTGTGGCTGCGGCAGAGGAAACCAACGCCGACGAGGGCGGAAGCGTCTTCGCTGCCGGCGACCTGACCGCTGAAAAGGCCGGGGACGGTGACGGAGACAACGGGCAGAGTGAGGAGAAGAAGTGATGCTCACGCTGCAGAACACTCCGAAAGGAGGTGGGCCCAATGAGTGAGGCCCCGAAATTATCTCAGGTGATCCGTCTGGACAGCCTCCCGCTGAACCAGACGTATTTCACTCCCGAAGGCTACCTGATGGACAGGCCGATCCTGACCAGCACGGGTATCTTCGAGTACACCAACCCTGACGGGAGCGTCAGGAGGGAGCTTCGGCTCCCTGAGGAAGTCTTCGCTGCTGAGAGTCTTGCCTCGTATCAGGGCAAGCCCATCATCATCACGCATGATGCGGGTCTGGTGGATAAGGACAACGTCCAGAAGCACCAGATCGGCACCATTCTGACGGAAGGGTATCGAAGCGGGGATGACGTCCGTGCGGAGATCGTTATTCACAACACCGACGAGATGCGGTATTGCGGCTTGAAGGAACTGTCCCTCGGCTACAATCTGACGCTCGATGAAACGCCGGGTGAGTGGAACGGCCAGCACTACGACGCCATCCAGCGGGACATCCGCATCAACCACTTGGCCTTGGTCCGGGAAGCCAGAGCCGGTGAACAGGCGCGGTTAAATATTGATGGCCGTGATCCTGCAAGAACTCTCAAAGGAGGAAAAGTCATGAAGAAGAAAAATGCTCCCAAGAATGCTCGTCGCGCTGATGGCGTTCTGTCCCCGGAAGAGCTCGCCAAGGCCATCGAGGAGTACAAGGCCCGCCGTGCTCAGCGCCTCGCCGCCAAGACCGACGAGGACCCCACCGAGGGTACTGATCCCGTAGTCAGCGCCAAGCCCACCAACGCCCCCGCTGCCGCGCAGGATGACGACGATACCGTTGTCGCTCCCGCCGGTCAGGAGCCCCAGACTGTCGAGGATAAGGTGGCGGCTGTCAAGGACAACCGTGACCGCCGCGATGCTGACGGCGACCCTGAGGATCTGGAGTCCGCGAAGGGCGTCATTGCCAATCAGGACGAGGACATGGACATCCTGTTCGACATCATCGACACTCTGCTCGCGCAGAAGGAGTTCGACGAGGCTGGCTGCACCGATCCTCAGACCGACGAAGGTGATGACACCACGGACGAGAACAACGACGAGGGCGACGACGACACCGACAATCAGGACAGCGACGATGACCCCATCCCCACCGCTACGCCCGCCGACCACACCCAGGGCGAAGTCCTGAACGCCGACGGCATCGACGCCATCATCCGCCAGCGCGTGAAGATCGGCATGATCGGTAAGGCCCTGAACCTCGACGGCGTTGAGGATATGAGCATCTCCGCCGCCAAGAAGGCCATCATCAAGGCTGTGCGTCCCGAGATGCGTCTGGACGGCAAGAGCGATGCGTTCGTGAACGCTGCGTTCGAGTACGCCGTCGCCGATGTCGAGTCCCGCTCCAAGAAGGACGTCGGCTACCAGAAGAAGCAGATGTTCAACCGCGACTCTCGCACCCCTGTCAGCAACGGCGTCGGTTCTGCTGATTCCGCCCGTCAGAAGATGATCGAGCGTCGCCAGAATAGAGCAAAGGAGGAAAAGTAACATGAGTGCTCAGACCAAGTACGGCTATTCCACCCCTATTGGCGCGGCTGGCGGTATCGTTGATGTCGCGCCGCACCAGATCGACACTTTCCTCAATGAAGAGGAGAACGGCGTCCTGAAGTTCGGCGCTGGCGTCGTTCAGGGCAGCAAGCCCGGTGTCAATATCGCCCTGCCCAAGAAGGCCGCTACCGCCGCCAAGTTCGAGGGCATCACCACCAACAACCGCACCACCGAGTACGATCTGGAGGGCAAGCTCGCCGTTCGTAAGGGTGCTGCCGTTGGCGTTATGCGCTACGGCAAGATTTACGGCCGTGTGGCCGAGGGCGTCGAGCCTGCCTACGGTGACAGCGTTTACCTGATTACCGAGGGCGAAGAGGCTGGCTGCTTCACCAACGAGGCTGGCACCCCTGCTTCTGGCGAAGGCCATCAGGGCGACCCCGCCACCATCGCCGTCAAGGCCCGCTTTGTCGGCGGCGTCGATACCAACGCCCAGATTGCTCCGATTGAGCTGTTCAATCAGGCTCAGGCGTAAGAAAAGGAGGAACGTGAATTATGGCTACCAAAAAGCACATGAACTATGATAGCGACGAGGCCATGACCCTGCGGGGCTCCAAGATCCCCAAGGCTATCATGGCTTCCGAGGGCACTCGCTTCGATAGTGCCGAGGATGCTTCCGTCTTTTTCGCCCGTGAACTCGACCACGTCAAGGCTCAGTCCTACGACGTCGAGTACCCCGAACTGACGGCCCTGCACCTGTTCCCGCAGAGCTCCGAGGCCGACCCCGGCGCGGAGACCATCACCTACTACACCTACGACAAGACCGGTCTGGCGAAGATTATCGACAACTACTCCACCGACCTGCCCCGTGCGGACGTGACCGGCAAGCCCAGCTTCGCCAAGATCAAGTCCATTGGCGACAGCTACGGCTACTCCGCTCAGGAGATGCGGGCTTCTCGTCTGGCTGGCAAGTCTCTGGACGCCCGCAAGGGTGAGTCCGCTCGTTACCAGATCGACGCCCTGACCAACAAGATCGCATGGTGCGGCGACGAGGAAAGCGGCCTGATGGGCGTTCTGTCCGACGGCCAGAATATTCCTCTCTACACCATCGGCGCCAATGCCAGCGGCAAGACCAAGTGGGCCGACAAGTCCGCCGACGAGATCCTCGCCGACGTGAACGGCATGGCGAAGCAGGTTGCGAAGATCACCAAGAACGTCGAGCGCCCCGATACCCTGTGTGTCCCCGCTGACGTGTTCATGGACATCTCCACCCGCCGCATTCCCGACACCAGCACTACGGTTCTGGCGTTCATTCAGGAGCACGCTCCGTACATCAAGAACGTCGTGTCTACCGCTGAGCTGGATGCCGACTCTCCCGAGACCAACCCCTACGCGACCAGCGGCAACCCCCAGGGCGTGGCGTTCCTGTTCAAGAACGACCCCCGCAAGCTGACTCTGGAGAACCCGATGCCGTTCTACCAGTACCCCCTGCAGGTCGAGAAGCTGGAGACCATCATTCTCTGCGAGGCCCGCACCGCTGGCGTCATCGTCTACTACCCGCTGTCCGCTCTGATCGCGGTCGGCGTGTCCTAAGAGGGGAAAATTTTTGTGGGGAGGTTGCCACGCGGCAATCTCCCCATAACATTTGCGTCAATCGAGAATAACGTCAGGCTGTCGAGGAGCCACCCTGCGGCAGCCCACGAATAACAGGAGGTTCATCATGAAGATCAGAAATAAGGGCTCCAAGATTATCAACATCGGCACGACGATCCTCATGCCCGATGCGTCTATGGACATCAACGAGGCCACTCTCAAGCTGCCCGCCATTCAGGCGTTCATCGCCAAGGGGCTGCTGGAGACCGACGAGAGCGAGGCCGCCTTCCAGAAGGCTGTCGAAGAGGCTGCTGCGAGAAAGCTGGAAGAGGACGCCAAGGTGAAGGCCGAGGCAGAAGCCAAGGCAAAGGCCGAAGCTGACGCGAAGGCCAAGGCTGAGGCGGAAGCTGCTGCCAAGAAGGCAGCAGAGGATAAGGCCAAGGCTGACGCCGCCAAGAAGGCCGCTGCCGCAAAGGCTGCCGACGAGAACAAGTAAGGAGTGAGCGCCATGAAGGCCATCCAGTACATCCGACTGATCGGGAAAGAGTTCATCTCCCTGACCGACGCGGAGCTTCACCTTTGGGTGGAGATGGTTCGCCCTATGGTGAGCCGCAAGCAGTTCGGGAAGCTGTATGAACAGGCGATTGCCTATCTCGTCTGCCACAAGCTGAAGATGGCCGGGTATGGCGAGAATCCGCTCGGAGATATGGGCGCTATCGGCATCGGTTTCGCTGTTGGAAGCGTGTCCGAGGGCGGGAGCAGCATCAGCTTCGGGGCGAATCAGAGTTCCAACCTCGCAACGGATGCCGAACTCGGTTTGACCGCTTACGGCGTTCAATTTCTCCAACTCCGACGGATGGTTATTGTCCCAATCCATTGCAGCGGTGAGCTTGACAGCTCTGGCGGCAAAGGGAAGAACAATCCGTGTATCGTGCCTGTCGCCTCTGACGCCGTCCTCGGCGGCATCAAGGTACGCCCCGGCTCTGGCTTGAAGCTGGGACCGGACGGGACGCTCTCTGTTGACAGGGAGGAACCGTAATGGCGTTGAGCATTTCAGACCTGACGCCTGAGGGCAGAAGGTATTTCGAGCAACTGCAGAAGCTCTCCCGGCTTGAAGTGCAGGTCGGGTTCCAAGAGGGCCAGACCTACGAAGACGGCACATCCCTTGCGGACGTGGCCGCGTACAACGAACTCGGCACCTCTGACAGCCCAGCCAGACCGTTCATGCGACAGAGCTTCGAGAACCACGAGCCCGAACTGAAAGCGGCCTGTGAGCAGGTCAACAAGACGCTGGCCGAGGGCGGCACGACCGAAAAGGCCCTAAAGGATTTGGGCGTCTTCTGCAAGGGCCTTGTGCAGCAGGAGATCGTCGATGGCGGTTTCGTGGCGAATAAGCCATCCACCATCAAGAAGAAAAAGTCCGAGCAGCCGTTGATAGACACCGGCCACATGAGGCAGTCGGTTGACTTCGTCATCAAGGAACGAGGTGATTGACCGTGAACATTACGCTGTTCAACAAGAAATACTGGGTACGCCGGTTCAAAGAGCCGCAGAACATTCGCGGTTACATCACCGCAGACCACGAGGACTTTGTTGCCAGTTTGCATATCCACCCGATGGGTTCGGATGCGATGCTTGCGCTGCCTGAGGGCGAACGCAAGATGAAACATCTGGAAGGCCACGGAACCGATGTGCTGATACCGGCCAGCGAAGCTACCGGCATCAAGGGCGACCTGTTGTACTACATGGGCGACTGGTACGAGTGTACCGCCGCCCAGCCGTGGGATCATACGGTGCTGTCGCACTTGAACTATCAGTTCTGCCTCGTGCCGACAGACGGCGCACGGGCTTCGGACATTGAAGACCCGCCACAGGATGACCCAGCAACAGCGGGGAAGACCCAGCAGGAGATCCCGCCCATTACGAATTTCCCCATTGCGTCCGCAGACACCGTCGGCGTGGTGCGCATCAAGGACGATTCCGGGCTGGTGATTGACGAGGAGGGCTTCTTGTCGCTCGCAAAGCCGACCGACGGAGGTGATACGCCATGAGAGTAGGGCAGGCCAAGGAGCTGTTCCGCGCTCTGACCCAGCAGTATTTCGGCGGCGCCAACGTCGTATTCGCCAATCAGAGCCGCACGGCCAAGCAAAAAGAGCCGCTTGTGGTGCTGACCCCCGGCAACGTCCACCGCCCGCAGGCTCCGAACTACACGTTCGTAGATGGCGAGGTCGTCGGGCATTACCTCTCCCGCTTCTCGATCACGGTGGATCTGTTCACGAACGGTTCGCCGGTCGTCGATGAAGTATCAGGGAAGGTCGTGGCATACGAGGATAACGCGGTGGACGATATGCTGTCCTTTGCCGACTTCCTCAATTCCGAGCATACCGTCCAATGGAGCCATCAGAACGATGTGAGCATCCTGATTGACGGCGATGTGCTGAACCTGACAGGTGTTGTGAACGATACGAGCTACGAGTTCCGTTCGCGCCTGACGGTTCAGTTTTATTTTACCCAAAAGGCAGTGGGAGCTTCCACGGCGCTGCTGGAAAGCAGCCTGCAGTACCCCACAGGCGAGAAAGACCCGGAAACGCAGGAGCCGACCTACACGCCTACCGAGCCGCCTGAGACTGATAGCAAGTCCGGGCCTTGGGGCGACGAGGAGGAGCCTATCGTCGTTCCGACCTTCGAGCCGTCCGCCAGCGGTGGCGGAACCGAAGAGCTGGCAAAGGAAGAAACCGGCTACTTCACCGAAGTTGAGATAAAGGAGGAAACAGGCAATGAGTAAGAACTACGACATGATTGCCACGGTAGACATCGACATCGCAACCCCGATTGTGGATGATACCAGCTTCGACAATCTGCTGATTATGGGTCCTGCGCCGAAGACTGGCGCCAAGTCCCCGGCCCGCGTTGGGGTTTACTCTGACATCAGCGAAGTGGAAGACGCCGGCTTCGTCACAAGCGGCGCGGATGCCGACCCCGTCGGCCTTGCCGCAAGCGTGGCCTTCGCTCAGAGTCCTCGCCCGACGGCGGTGTATATCGCTGTTCAGCAGCTCTCCGAAGGCGCTGTTGTGGCCGGCCAGACCATCAAGGACACCAATGCTGCGGTCGCGCAGTATGCGGGCAAGAAAGAGGGCCTTACCGGCTGCGCCATCTCCTTCAAGGAGTCTGCCCGCAAGCTGGGCATGGTTCTGGACGGCCCGATCACCGGCGTCAAGAACACCGGCCTTTTCGATATGCTGGCGGCGCTGATCGCCGACGGCTATACCGCGACCATCGAGGACACCGTCATTACCGACGGTGCCAGCTTCAAGGCTTGTCCCGTGTGGAGCCGCCTGAAGAAGATGGATAAGGGCGACGAGGAACAGTTCACCGTCGAGGTGAACAAGGCCGGTGGTACTGCGGTGCTCTACACTGTGGCTATTTCGTACCCCGACCCCGACGCACCTGCCACGCAGGCCGCCGAGGACAATGAGCCTGCCAACACCCCGGACACCGAACTGGAGACCCCGGCAACCACCATCGCCCGCGCTCTGGCTACCTCCGGTTGGTACGTGCTCTGCACCGCAGGCGTTGACCCCGCCAAGTACGAGGAGATCGCCGCCTACATGGAAACGCAGGAGAAACTCTTCTGCTACACGGAGCTGGATTGCTTCGCAGCCCCCGGCACCGTCCGCGAGGACGGCGAGGATCTGGTACAGCCGTCCGTAGGCAACGTCTACTTCCGCACTCTGGGCGTCTACGGCCGCGAGACTACGGATCAGGCCGACGAGGACATCCCGCCCGCGAACCGCTACATCAACGTGGCGTTCGTTGCGAAGTGGCTGAACTACGAGTCCGGTAGCGAGACGACCGCCTTCAAGCAGCTTGCGTCTGTGTACCCGTCCAAGCTGACCAGCACGGAGATGAAGGCTCTGACCGACAAGAGCCTGAACTACTTCATCACGGTCGGAAGCAAGAACCTGAGCATGAACGGCAAGGTCATCGGCAACGAGTGGGCGGACATCATCCGGTTCCGCGACTGGTTGAAGAACGATATGCAGCTTCGTGTTGTCAATCTGTTCGTCACCCGCCCGAAGGTGCCGTACACCGATGCAGGTATCTCTCTGGTGCAGAACCAGATGATTGCCTCGCTGAAATCCGGTCAGGACGCCGGCGGCATCGCCGAGAGTGAGTTCGACGAGGATGGCACCGAGATTCCCGGCTACGTCACGTCCGTTCCTCTGGCTGCCAGCCTGTCCGCGTCCGAGAAGGCATCCCGCAAACTGACGAAGTGCAAGTTCAAGGCCAGACTGGCCGGCGCGATCCACTTCGCCGAGCTCAAGGGCAGCCTGACCTACGAACTGTAAGGAAGGAGGAACTGAGAGATGGGTAAGATCAAGACCTACAACCCGAAGGAAGTCACGATTGCGCTCGGCAACCACATTGTTGCCGGCTACGCCGACGACAGCTTTATCACCATCGACCCGAACGGCGACGGCGTCACCAAGAAGGTCGGTTGCGACGGCGAGATCGTCCGCAGCATCAGCCCCGATGATACCTACATCGTGAAGCTGACCGTGCTGCAGACCTCCGAGACGAACAGCTTCCTGCAGAACCGCTTCAAGCAGGACCGTCAGACCGGCGACGGTATGTTCCCGATCCTGATTAAAGACCTGAAGGGCGGTATGGTGTTCAGTTCCGACGCGGCATGGCCCGCCAAGCCCGCATCCCGCGGCTTCGGCAAAGAGTCCAACAACCGCGAGTGGGAGCTGCACACCGGCTCTGGCGAGTTGACCGAGTAAGCAACGCAAAGAGGCCGTCCGTAAAGGGCGGCCTCTACCGTACATAACGAGGGGGTTATGAACTATGAGAAGAATGCAGACGATTGAGAAGGTCATCGGGGAGAACACGTTCTACATCCGCCCGTTCGGCGCCTTTGCGGCGGCGAACATCAGCGGTGAACTGGCCGCCTTGCTGTCCCCGATTCTGGCGGGCATCGCCCCGCTGTTTGGCGGCCTCGACACGGGAGACGGCGGCTCTGACGCCGCAGCGAACCCGCTGGACATGGACATCGAGGAGGCTATGCCTGCCATCAGCAGCGCACTCTCTACGATTTCTGGTGACAAGATCGAACGCATGATGCGCCGCCTGCTGATCGACCAGCAGAATATCAGCGTTCAGGGCGAGGACACCGACGGCAACACCGTCATTCTGGATAAAGACCTTGCCGACGAGGTGTTCTGCGGCGAACTGCAGGATATGTTCATCCTGTGCTACGAAGTTATCAAGCTGAACTTCAAGGGTTTTTTCAAGAGAGTCGGAATCCAATCTGGCAGCCTTATCGACAAGCTGCGGAAGGGGACTCCGACATCCGAAAATGGGGAGACTTCGACTTCGGACGCTTCAGCGAGCTTGAGCTGAGAATGTACTCGCTTATCAAAGCGGGTATCGCCACGAAGTCTGAGTTGGACGAAGCCTACACACTCGACGAAGCTCTGAAACTGTATGCGCTGTATAGCATGGACAGGGACATCGAGCGGTTCCAAGCCGAGGAGATGCAGGCCGAAATGGGCAGATAAAAAGCCCGCTCCGCGTGGGAGCGAGCTTTTCCATTTGCACCTCAGTACATGATGCGGACGAGGGCTTTGTAGTTGTCGGCGTCAAGAGAACACAAAGCCTTAGTCCCGTCTTTGAAGATGATTGAGACAGTGTAATCGCTGTTCTTTTTGGCGGAGTTAGCTCCAGCGATGGCGCCAATTCCGCCAAAGAGTGCTGCGCCAACAGCGCCGCGAGCCACGCCGCTGCCCATGCTGGAATTGCCCTCCTGCATGACCAGCTCGTAGTGGTCTACGGTAGTCTTGTTGATGAAGGTCTTCTTCGCACCGAAGAATTTGTTCTCGGTAATGAGAAGCCCTTTTTTGTCGCCCTTGAACGAAATCAGGCCGCTGTAATCACCGGCGAGAACCGTGTTTGCCATGATCGTGTGCTCCTCTCTGAATTATAGCCTTGCGGCTTATGAGTGATATTCTATCAGCTTTGAGCGGTACGGTCAACACGGAGCGGTAAAATCTGCCATGAAAGGAGGGCGATTGCTCATGACGATTGTGAAGTTTATCAACGAGGTTGGCTTCAAAGTACGCGAAGGCGACGTAAAAAAAGTCAACGGAACAATCTCTGACATCAAGAGCACCGCGACGAAACTTCTCGGCGCAATCGGCATCGGGTTCAGCCTGACCAAGATCAACGCCCTCGTGGAAGAGTTCGGGCGCGTCAATGAACAAGTCAAGAACTCAACCGCCGCGCTCGGAGACCAAGCTGAGATTCAGAAGAAAATCATGGAGTCCGCTCGGCAAACGCGAAGTAGCTATGCGGAAACTGCAGGAGTGATTTCCGACCTCGTGCACGAAAGCCCTGAGCTGTTTGGCAACATCGACGAAGCGGTCAAGTTCAATAATGCGGCAACAATGCTGTTTAAGTCCGCCGGTAAGACGAATGAAGATATTGCCGGTCTTATGGAGGCAATTAACAAGTCCTTCGCCAAGGGCTATGTTGACAGCGAAACAATCAGCCAGCTTTTGGAGCGTTCACCCGAAGCGGTAGAACTGCTCAACAAGAAGCTCGGCACGACCTCCGATAAACTGGAAGAGATGGCATCGTCCAGAACTATGACGGTCGCAGATCTGAAGGCTGCGTTCGTAGACAATGCCAACACCATTGAGCAAAAGTTTGGAGGCGTACAGTACAGAATCACAGACGCCTTGACCGTCATCCGAAGCGAATGGGGACTCTGGCTGACGCAGATGGACAGTACGCTTGGAGTGACGAACACTATCGCCAATGCGATGGTGAAGTTCTCCGACACAGCAATGCGCGTCATGAACCGCGTCCGAAACGCTGTCGTATGGCTCAACGACAAGCTCGGCGGATCTGGGAATCTGCTGAAACTACTGGCCATTGCGGCAGGCGCACTGCTATTCGCGTTCAAGTTCGACAAGATTACAAGTGGTGTGGCAGCCATCATCAAGGGGCTAAAGGGAGTCAACAAAGAAGCTCTTTTGATGGCGGCAAAAATCATCATTGTTGCTCTGCTGGTGGAGGATTTCATCAACTTCATGCAGGGCAACAACTCCCTGCTCGGAAGCCTGCTTGAAAGGGCGGGCGTTGACGTGGATAAGTTCCGCGCCAACATCATCAAGATTTGGGAGAACATCAAGACCATTCTGACCGCCGTATGGAAGGGCATCAAAAATGTGGCGATCCCGATTTTTCAAGGCATCTGGAGCGTCATCAAGACGGTGTTCGAGGCCATCGGCAAGATTATAGATAAAATCGCCCCGCAGTTCGCAAACCTTGCCGACCAGATTGCGAACGGCAACATCGACACAGATAAGTGGGTGAAGGTCGGCGAGGCCATCGCAAAAATCATCGCCGTCATCATAGGCGCCGTAGCTGCCGTCAAGACGGTCATCGCCGTGGTGCGAACGGTCACTTCGGTTGTGAAGGGCGTCTCGGCGGTTATCTCGTTCGTGTCCAGCCCTGTCGGCCTTGTGATTCTGGCGATTATGGCCCTGATTGCCGTAGGCATCCTGCTCTACAAGAACTGGGATAAAATCAAAGCCTTTGCCATTCGCATTTGGACGGCCATCAAGGATTTCTTCGTCAACATCTTCACGTCGATTGGGAACTTCTTCACGAGCATCTGGGAAGGCATCAGCACGTTCTTCTCCAGCGTGTGGAACGGCATCAAAGAGACGGTGTCCGGTGCGGTTTCCGCCGTCTGGGAGACCATCTCCACGGTGTTCTCGACGATCTGGGAGTTCATCTCCGGTGTCGCCACCAACATCTGGACGGCCATCACGACGGCGTTTACGAATATCCTGTCGGGCATCACCGGCACGATTGGAAACATCAAGGACAGCATCGTGACCGGCTTCACCGCCGCTATCGACTGGATCAAGAGTCTGCCTGCTCAGGCCCTGCAGTGGGGTGCTGACATCATCAACAACATTGTCGAGGGCATCAAGGGCGCGGTCGGTAAGGTCGGAGAGGCAGTCTCCGGCGTCGCCAGCAAAATCAAGGGCTTCCTCGGCTTCTCCGAACCGGATGAAGGCCCGTTGAGTGACTTCCACACCTATATGCCCGACATGATCGACCTGATGACCAAGGGCATCAGCGCGGGCAAGGCCAAGGTACGCGATGCGCTCGGCGCTCTGACGGGCGATATGTCCATCATGGCGCAGGCCAACGTAGCCAGCCCCACCACGGCGCGGACGGCTATGGGCAGCAACAGCGTCAGCAAGAGCGTCGTGCAGAACGTGAACATCAACAACAAGTTCGAGGGCGACCGTGCCGGCCAGCAGAAGTCCGCAGCGGCGATGGATAAGGCCGCAGGCGACTCTACGGGCGAGATGGCCCGCGCCCTCGCGTATGCAAGGTAGGTGACGTAGATGGCAAGAGCAAAAAGACCTGTCACCATTGCAGGCATCGAGTTCGACGCGCTTATCAGCGAGGAGCATGGCTACGAAGCTACCGTTCCTGAGTATGCCGTTGAGAGCGGCTTTTCCGTCAGCGACGCAATCATCCACGGCGCCGAAACGCTGAACATGGTTCTCTATGTCACCGATACTCCGGTCACATGGAGAAGCCACAGCGGGCGCGGCCGTGTTGAGCAGGTCACGAAGCGGCTGGAGGAGCTGTACTACGCCGCCGAGCCGGTCACAATCGTCACCAGCGACGCCACCTACACCAGCATGGCGATTGAGAACCTGACCATCAGCAAGAGCGCCGAGGTAGGCTACGCCCGAGAGATCCCGATTTCGTTCCGCAAGATTCGCATTACGACGGCACGGACGACGACCATCCCCGCCAGCTACGGCAAGAGCGGTGCGACCGCCGCTTCTGCAGGCACGGCCAACACGTCCAGCGGGAGCAGCGGACGTTCAGGCTCCGGTGGCTCCGGTTCGGGTTCTGGCTCTGGTAGCGGCTCTGGTAGCAGCTCCGGCAACAGCAAGTCGAGCGTCCTCTATGGTGCCGCAAAGTCAATCGGCCTGATTTCGTGAGGAGGGAAACAAGATGGAATATACGATCATCGAAGTCCCAGACCTCAACGACAGCATGAGCCGTGTCGTTCTGAATGGCAAGGCGTATCTGATTCGGTTCACATGGAACGACCGCGGCGGCTTCTGGAAGTTCGGCCTCTACGACACGCAGAGCCAACCCATCGTCATTGGCATCAAGATTGTGCCGAGGTTCCCCGTGAACCTGTTCTACGGTGTGACCGCGTTGCCGAGCGGCGTGTTCGGCGTGATGACCAAGCTGGAGCACATCGGGAGGGGTGATTTCCTCGACGGGAAGGCCAGCTTCGTATTCTGCCCTGCGGAAGATAGCGACTGACCCGCTTTTCTATCCGTCCTACGGACTGTCCGCGGACGCTCCGTGGGACGGTCACACATGAAATCCGAGGACAGTCCACGCATAACCGTAACCGTAACCGTAACCGTAACCTATACCGTAATCTAACCTAACCAGTAAATATATTTGGTGTGCGTTTTGCAAACGCACGAGTGTGTTTTCTTTGCTTATTTTTCGTGATTTTGCTTTTTGAGCAAAGTCGTTTGTAAAACGAGAGGGGGGGGATTTTGATGTCTGCGAACTTCGACAGAGAGTATCGCTTGGCTGCAGGTAAAGCCGGCGGCATGGGCTTCGAGATCGGCGAGAAGTCGAAGAGCCAGCCCGTCCCGCTGCACATCAATTTCTCCATTGAGCGCACCGACCTTGAAACGCAGAACACGGGGCGCGTGACCGTCTGGAACTTGAACAAGGAGCACCTTGCCACTCTGGACGAAAAGGACTGCGTCCTGTCCCTGAAGGCGGGCTACGGAAGCCGTATGCCGCTGATTTTCGCCGGCATCGTCACAAACTGCGTCACGACCCACGACGGCGCAGACCGCAAGACGGAGATCGAGGTGGTAGACAACCTCGTCGAGATCCGCGATACCTACGTCACGATTTCGTATGTGGGCACGGTGAACTGGAAGACCATCTTCGACGATGTGGCAAATCAGATGGGTGTGGCGGTGACGTATTCGTACAACGCTGAGTTTGCCGACATCGCCAACGGCTTCAGCTTCGTCGGCCTTGCCCGCGACATCATGACGAAGGGCTGCGCCTGCTGCGGCCTCGTGTGGAGTCTGCAGAACGGCGTCATGCAGGTCAAGAAGCCGGGGGATGTCATGAGCCGTGAGGTCTTCGTTCTCTCTGAGGACTCTGGGCTGCTGGGCATCCCTGCCCGCGTCACCGAGGCCAACTCCGAAACAAGCGCTAAGACCAGCATCGGGTGGGAGGTCGAGTTCTTTCTGAACGGGGCCATCCACATTGACGACTATGTGAAGCTGGAGAGCAAGACCGTCACGGGTTATTTCCGCGTCGCCAAGCTGACGCAGGCCGGGGATAACATCTCCGGTGACTGGACGTGCACGGCGCGACTTATGGAGGTGCAGGGGTAATGATGCAGGAGTTTGTGCAGGAGATCCAAAACACCGTCCAGCGTGGGCTTCGCGGCATCCATACGGCCATGCCGGGGCAGATCGTCAGCTTTGACGCCGCAAAGGGCATCGCAACGGTCAAGCCTGCGATGAAGTTCAAGAAACCGGACGGGAAGACGATGGATTTCCCACAAGTCACCGGCGTTCCGGTCGTGTTCCCGCAGGGGGCAGGACAGGGCGCAACGATTGCGTTTCCGGTCAAGCCCGGAGATAGCTGCCTTCTGGTGGTGGCCGAGCAGAGCCTCGACTACTGGCAGTACGGGCAGGAAACCAGCACGGATCTGGCCTTCGACATGACGAATGCAATCTGCATTCCCGGCCTGTTTGCACAGGGCAACCCTGCCGTAGCGGACGCCTGCGCTCAAAACGCGGTCATCGTCGATGTGAAGGGCACCCGCCTGACCGTCAAGGGAGGCTCCGTGACGATTTCTGCTCCCGAAGTCACCGTCGATGGAAACCTGACTGTGACCGGCAGCCTGTCGTATTAGGCCCGTAGAAGTTCGCTACGAGCTTTCAGGCAAAAGCAACAATCTACACCCATGAGGCGCTACGACACCGTCTGGGTGATTTCTGGCGATTCCAGACTACTTCTGGGAGGGGGTATTCACCGTGTTAGACATCAGACTGAATGAGGACGGCGATATTGCCATCTCCAAGAATGGCGACATCTCCACGACGGAGAGCGTCAGACAGGCCGTAATGATTCGGCTGCGCTGGATTTATGACGAGTGGCGGCTCGGCCCTGAGCTGGGCTTCCCATGGTTCGAGGAAGTGTTCATCAAGAACCCGAACACCATCAAGATTAAAACGCTCGTGAGAGACGAGATCCTGAAAGTGAAGGAGGTCAAAGCGGCGACGGTCACATCGGTCGATTACAACCCGGCAAAGCGAACGGCGACGTTCCGCTACACCGTCACCGTAGGAGAGGACACGTTTAGAGAGGAGGTAACGCTGTATGGCTGATTATGGCCTGACCCCACAGGGGCCGAATATCAAGCGGCTGGATGTCATTCTGGAAGAGATGCACTCGGGCCTGTCTGAGAAATGGGGCGTGAATACGCGCCAGAACCCCGAGTCCCTGCTGAACCACCTGCTGACGAACGTGGCCGACGCCATCGCCGACCTCTGGGAGTTCGGCGAAGCGGTGTACTTCTCGCAGTACCCGGCCACTGCAGAGGGGCGGAGCCTCGACAATGCCGCCCAGTACGGCGGTTCCACCCGTGAGGCGGCCGCGAAGTCGTACTACCCGATTCATTGTACCGGCAAGGACGGCACGAAGCTGGCCGCTGGTACGAGGATTTCCTCCGCAACGAACCCGACAACCTATCTGAGTATCACGGACACGAGAGAAATCAGCCGCACGTCGTTCAATCGTGCCTGCATCAAAATCGCGTCCCTCGGAACAGAGAGCGTCTACACCGTAGCCATCAATGGCGCGGTGTTTTCTTATAGCCCGACGGCGGCGGACACGCTCACGGTGCTGAAAGGCATCGCGGCGGCCATCACCGACGAGAAGTTCACGGCCTCCGTGGACGAGACGAATGAGTTCCTGAACATCGAGGCGGCAGACATCGCCTCGAACAATGTGCTGATTCTCTCCGAGAACCTGACCACGGAGACGGTGACGTCGATCATCACCTTCGGCACCGAAGAGAACGGCGACATCCTGATTCCTGGCGGGGTCATTACGAACATCGTCAACGCCGACGCTGGCCTGCTGGCCGTCGAGAACCTCTGCGGCTACATCGCGGGCCGTGACGAAGAGACGGACGTTGAGTTCCGCCAGTCCTACGCGGACAAAATCTTCAACCGTTCGAGCAATATGCTTGAGAGCATCCGCTCCGCAATCCTGCTGAACGTGCAGGGCGTCCGCAGCGTCGCCCCGTATGAGAACGCAACGCACCAATGGTATGTGGACGGCACCTATCTGGACGTGAAGGACATGACCGAAACGCCTGCAGGCGACATCGTCCGTCCGCCGCACAGCGTCGAGATCGTGGTAGATGGCGGCGACTCGAAGGAAATCGCGCAGCAGATCCTCGCCAACAAAGCGGGCGGCATCAACACGGTCGGCGAGACCGTCGTGGTTCTGCCCGGTGAGTACGACGAGGAAATCACGATCCGGTTCAATCGGCCGACGACGATTTACACATGGTTCCGCCTGGGCATCACGCTCAACCGCTCCGAGGCTTTGCCGCCGAACTACGTTGACCTGCTGAGAGAGGTCGTCCTGGAGAACATGGACGCTCTGGATGCTGGCAAGGATGTCGTTCCGCAGCAGTTCATGAGCCAGCTTTACAAAGCCTGCTCTGGCATCAGCTATATCGACATTCAGCTTTACGCTTCGGCGGACGCCTCCGATGAAAAACCCTCCAAGTACCCCGACCGCAGTAAGAACATTACAGCGCGTCAGCGGGCCTACACCAAGGAGGAGATGATCGAGGTGGAGATTGATGGCTGATTATGTAGCGACCCTGAAAAACGACCTTGTCGAGCAGTTCCGAGGCAAGGCCAATATCGAGGCGCTCATGGAAGTCATAGGCGCCCAGCTTCAGCAGGTGTATGACTTCTACGACCAGCTTCGGCAGGACAGGGGAGTACATACAGCCGTTGGCAAGCAACTGGACGGTGTCGGCGACATCGTCGTGATGACCAGAATGGAGGCCGGCAAGCTCGCTGGCGATCCGATCCCGTTCGAGGTCATCGACGACGAAACCTACCGTCGGTATCTGATTTACAAAATCCTGAAAAACACCTGCGATTGCACCTACCCGGACATCATCAAGGCGTTTCGGATGTTCTGGGATCGGCCTCTGTACTACAAGGAAGATCCTGCAGAACCCGCGACGATGATTTTTGATACCGGCGAAATGGATGGCACCGTCGATACGACGCCGCTGTTCACCACGCCGCTGCTCCGCGCCGCTGGCGTTACCTTGAAGCTCTACGCTCGGACGAAGACCGAGATGGAGACGGCAAAGCTCTACATTCTGAGCGGCCTCGGCTTTGCCGTCACGGAAACGCTGCTGCCCATCCTCGAACGCGATATTGATTACCGTGCCCATGTGTACGTCAGGGGCGGGTATTCGACCATCGCCGAGGACACGCTCCCCGGCGTCGAGCGAGACTATAAGTTTGGCTTCAAACTCCATCTGGGCGCCGGTCTGCAGGCGGTCTTGGAGAGTACGCTGCCCAATCAGGAGCGCGAAGTGTCCTATGACACCTCTGTTTGCGCTGGAAGCGCGGTTCAGAGCGTCATGGAAACGAGAATCACCGACATGGTGATGAAGTCGGGGAAGATGGCCTCACCGCAACGGTCTGCTGCGAAGCGCACGAAACTCCAAAACCTCCGAGCCGTCGCGGATCGCTTGAAGCGAGAAAGTACGGCAGAGGGCAGGAGCGCCCCGAAAGCAGAGTCCAACAAAACGATTGAAGGAGGAACACAGAAATGAGCTACTATGGCGGAACCGTAACAGTCGCCGGCCGAAATCTCATTACGAGCCTCATGGCTGGGAAGACGATTGAGTTCACCCGCATCATGGTCGGCTCTGGCGCCATGCCCGAAGGTGTTGAGCCTATCGACATGGTCGCGCTGGTCACTCCGGTTGCGGAGGGCGTTTCGTCCGTCGCGACTGTGGAGAACGGCGTACTGAGCATGGTGGTCGAATACCGCAACGACCTGAACGGCGGCTTGCAGGAGGGCTTCTGGCTCCGTGAGTTTGGCGTATTCGCCAAGACCGAGGACACCGAGGAGATCCTGCTCTACTACGCAACGCTGGGCGACAGCCCACAGCCGGTCAATGCCTACAAGGACAACCGCATTGACATTCGGCGCTATCCCATTTCGATTGCCCTTGAGCTGGATGCCGACGTCCAGATTACCTACAACCCCGGCGCGTTCATCACGTCCGCTGAGGCTGAGGAGCTGGTACGGACGATGGTTCAGGAGGCGATCAGCGGTGTCGGCACCGCAATCATCAAAGACATCACGATTCCCCACACCGGCTGGACATGGCAGGAGGAGAATCCTGATGAACAGGGCGCGTGGGACATGGACGAGTATCGCTACTACGTCGATGTTCCCGTGACGGAGGCTGCGGAAACGCAGTTCCCGAACGTCGCTCTGCATAAAGCGGCCCTTGAGACCGCGAAAAACGCTGGCCTTTGCCCGACGGTGCAGACCCTTGCCGGTGCGCTGCGCTTCTGGGCAAAGAGAAGTCCTGACGAGGATATGGAGGCGACCATCGCCCTCGTATCTCCCGGTGCCAGCAGCAGTGGGGGAGGCGGAGGCTCGACCTATGTGCTGCCCGTGGCTACGGCAACGCGGCTCGGCGGCGTAAAGATCGGCAAAGGTATCTCTGTGGCAGCGGACGGCACGATCACCGCATCGACCAGCGGCGTCAGCCCCGACGACATGGCCTCCACCGAAGACACGGAATCCATGCTGGACGAAGTCTTCCCCTCTGAGGACGAGAACCCATAAGTTACCGGCAAAGACCATTGAGAGGAGCGATTAAATGGCATACGACACCTCTAAACTCGCAAGCCTTCAGGCTCTGAAAGACACGGCTACCCGTATCAAGAAAGAGTATCTGGCGGCTATCTCCAAGGCGGGTCACGCTTCGTTCCAGAAGGCCGAAGCTATCCCGACCGCGGAGGAGGCACAGGAGAATATCCTGTACCTTGTTAAGAACACCGAGACAAGCCACTACGACATCTACGCTCTGGTAGACGGCGCGGTGGAACTGCTGGATGACACCACGGTCAATCTCGACGGTTGCGTGACCGACGAAGAGCTGGCAGCGGCTCTGGCTGGTCTGGGCGGCGGCGCACTCTATGAGGGCACGAAGTCCGACCTGTCCGCATCCGACAGCAGCGTCATCGAGGCGTACTTCGCGGCGCACACCGACATTACCCCGAAGGCGGGCGATGTGTTCGTCGTGACCACCACCGTCGGCGGCAAGGAGTACGAGAAGTCTGCGTACCAGTACACCGGCGAGGCGTGGGAAGCGATGACCGGCAACGTGGACGCCGACAAGGTCATCATGCGCGAGAACCTGATGCTGGCGGGCGATTACGACCGCATCGGCAACTGGACGAAGGACAAGAACGGCACGGCCACAAAGGAAGTGTCCGGCAAGTCCGTCGCGGCGATCCTGAAAGACCTGACCTCCAAGACCCTCCAGCCGACTATCACCGCGAACCCGTCCATCAACGGCTTCGGCCTGAGCGGCGCGGGTGCGGTGGAAGCTGGTACTACGGTTGCGACTGCGTCCTATCTGGCCGCGTCCCTGAACCCCGGTTCCTACAAGTACGGTCCTAAGGCTGGTACTGGCGTTGTGGCGTCCAACTGGAAGGTTGAGCGTATCACTGACGGCGGTGCTGAGCAGGTGGCATCCGTGGACGCCGCGTCCCTGCCTGCTGGCAGCGACAACAACGGCGGCAACGGCTTCATCATCGGCGACGCCGGCGGCGCTAACGCTGTGGCAAGCCTGAAGTACCGCGTGACAGCGACGCACGGTGCTGGTGTGCAGGCCGAGGACAACCTCGGCGGCGCGTCCAACCCCGCTGTTGCGATTGCGGCTGGGTCTAAGACGAAGGACTCCGCTGCGTACACGCCGTTCCGCAACTACTTCTTCGGCGCAACCGTCGAGAAGCCGGCTCTGGACAGCGCGTACATCCGCGGCCTGACCAAGTCCGGCAAGGCATACGCTCCCGGCGTCATTACCGTCAATGTTCCCGCTGGCGCGAATCGCGTTGTGATTGCCTGCATCGCCGGCAAGACCGGTGTAAAAAAGGTCATCAACGAGACTGCGCTGAATGCCGATGTGACCGATACCTTCACCAAGAAGACTGTCGCCGTCGAAGGCGCCAACGGCTACACCGCCAAGGAATACAACGTGTGGGTTTTCGAGCCGGCCGTTCCGTACGAGAACGCTGCGGTTCTGAAAGTCACGCTCGGTTGAGAGGAGGGAATGAAATATGGCAGTCAATAACACTCAGAACAACTACGCCAAGATGGAGTTCCCGCTGACGATCAAGCGTCAGGATGCCTTTTCTCTCGACGGCACGGAGACGTGGAAGTCGATGGCTGAGGCAGAGAAATATGCCAAGAGCAATCCGACTGCATACGTTGGTCAGGAAATTTCCGTCATTGTCGACGGCGTGGCGAAACGCTACCTCATCCAGAATGAGGCTGGCGATCTTGCGCCTATGGGCGCAGAAGCGGTGTCGGTTGCATCCGATACTGAGGTAACAGAGATGTTTAACGAGGTGTTCGGATCTGAAGCCTGATCTGAGCGTCCCGATAAACAAATATAGTATATTTTTGGAGGAAAACAAAAATGGCTTACGATGTTTCCAAACTCGCAAAACTCGCAGCACTGAAGGCCCTGGCTGAGAAGATCAAGAGCGACTACGCTACCAAGGCTGACCTGAAGAAGGCGTCTGACTCCGCTGCTGCCGCGTTCAAGTCCGGTAAGGTTGACGGCAATACCGTCTCCCTCTACACGAGCGAGGACAAGAGCGGTACTGCCGCGTTCACGTTCGACTTCCCGACCGAAATGTTCCTCGATCAGGCGAAGACCGAATTCGTCGCCAAGTTCAAGTGGGCTGAAGCCACCTATCCCGGCTCCACCAACCCCAGCCTTGACGGCAAGCCTGTCATGGTCCTCGCCGTCAAGGGCGAGAACCCCGACAGCGTTGCCTACAGCTTCCTGAACATGGCCGCTCTGGTCGATACCTACAAGGCCAAGGAAACCGGCAAGGATGCTTCCACCACCATCGAGATTGCTGGTTATGAGGTCGAGGTCAAGGTCAACATCTCCAAGGAAGACGGCAACGTCCTCGTCCTGAAAGGCGACGGCCTGTACGTCCCCACTCCCGAAAAGACCGATATCAGCGGTAAGGCCGACAAGGTCAAGAGCGCCACTTCCGGCAACTTCGCCGGCCTCGATGAGAACGGCAACCTGACCGACTCCGGTAAGAAGGCTGATGACTTCGTCGCTGCCGAGGCTGGCAAGCGTCTGATGACCGACGCTGAGGGCACCAAGCTCGGCGGTGTGGCTGAGGGCGCTACCAAGGTCGAGGCTTCCGAGACCAACGGCAACGTCAAGGTCAATGGCGACGAGGTCACGGTCTACACCGAGCCTACCGACGTCGTGCACGGCGCTATCGCCACCGACAATGAGGTGACTGAGATGCTGAACGAGGTCTTTGCCGCCACCGTCTGAGCGTAATCACAGCGTAGACTGAAAAGGGGCGAGGGCAAAACCCTCGCCCCGTGATTATCCATCTTGGAGGTAGTAACGCATGGGTAAATTGACATACCTGAACCATCTGAAAGCCTGTGCGGAAGCGGCGAGGAGCTTTACGAACGGTCTGGTAGCCAATCTGGCGCAGACCGTGACGGAGGCGATGCAGGAAATGGAGGATGTGAAGGCCGACAAGCAGAAGACGAAGGCAATCACGATTCCGACTACCGGCTGGGGAACCGACGAGAACTCGGAAGATTATCCGAGTTATTGCGACATCGTTGTGGCGGGAATCACGGCGAAAGACCGTGTTGACATTGCCATTGCGCCGAACAGTCAGGCAGCGGCTATCGCCTGCGGGATGTCTCCGACCAACCAGACGTTGGCGGGGAAGATCCGCGTATGGGCGAAGACCGCTCCGGCCGCCGCTATTTCCGCGGAATACTGGCTGAATCAGGGAAAGGAGTAACCGGACGATATGGCTTATGGAACCGTAAATGTCGGTCAGGCTCAGACCGATGACAGCAAGTATCTGACCACCGAACAGGTCGGTACGCCGAGTGGGCTCGCAACGCTGGACGCGAACGGCAAACTGACCGCATCTCAGCGCCCCGACGTTGATGCTTACACGAGGAAACAGACCGACGATCTCGTCGATCAGGATGTGGCGGCGCACAACGAAAATGCTTCCGCTCACGGCGACATCCGCGCTTCCATCGCGGCTGTTGATGCAGCCGTAAAGGCAATCGAGCTGAAGTACGGCACGGAGATCACGAAAAATCCGTTCAGCGTCGGCTTCACCGACCTGAGTGCGGTCAACGTGACCGGCGTATGGAACGCATCGCTGGGCAGGATCGAGTTCTGATGGCAGAGGAAATCATTTTCTCACGCCCCGCTGATGAAATCTCCTGCATCATCGGGAACTTATTCTCAGCGATCACGCCTCCGTGCGACCTCAAACGCAGTACCGATCTTGTCATCTGCGGCATGACCCACGCGCAAAATTATGGGACGCTGACCGTCAAGAGCGACTGCTGTATTTTCAACGGCGAGCCTGAAGATCTGGCCGCCGTATTAAACGGGCAATGCCTGGAAAGGAAGTGCAGACATGGCCGATAAGGAGTTTCTGCTTGGCAACAGAGCAAGGGAGCTTCTGAAGTACACCAAGCAGGCGACGAGAGTTGTCTCCGGCGACATCAGCAAGGCCGACGTTCGAGCAATTATCACACGGGTTGCCGAGCTCGACGACATCTGCAATGTCAAGATGGTCTGCCAAGAGGTCGTACACGTCCTTGACACCAAGGACAAGGAGGGCTTCACAAAGAGTACCTTCCGAATGTATGGAGAGGATATGCGCGAAACCGCGAAAAAGATCCTGACGGACATCCATCGCGCCAACAACACGAACTTCGTGCTGGCGTATGAGGATAGAATCCACAAGATCGAGGAAGTGGTGGACGGCTGCTCCCTGCTGCTGGAGTATATCACGATCTGTATGGACGAAGGCATCATCAGCGTGAAGAAGGCGGGCGTCTGGACCAAGAAAGTCACAGACGTCAAGTATATGGCGATGGCGTGGCTGAAGGGAGACCGCGGCAGAGCCAACAAGCTCCGTTCGGAAGCGAAGGAAAAGGAGGACAGGAGCCTCTACAATCTGGTGATGTCCGCTTGCTCCGCAGCCCAGTCCGCACGGAAGTAATCAGGGTTCATGGCGGAGGCATCCGCCTTGTGTTAGGGTATGTCTCGCATCGGCCGCCCGCTGGTGGCTCCGCTCCCCGAACACCAACAACACCAACAACGTGTGGAACGTCAACACCAATGGCAACTACAACAACAACAACGCATCCAACTCGAACGGCATCCGCCCCGCTCTGATGGAAAGTGAGATTAGTAATCCCTCCGATGGGACGAACACAGTACACCATCATCAAAGGGAGTCATATCCTGTCGCCCGTCTGTGCATGGATGGACGATAAACACATCACACCGAGGCTCGCCATCCCGACTTGGATGCTGCGGCTGCCGGGGGCAAGACGACCGGTGTTAGGAGTGATGGCTGGTCTGGAGCTTGCCCTATACCCAGACCAGAGGAAGCAACAACAGCAAAGAAGCGAGTTTATGACCTATCAAGAGATGTGCAGCTTTGAAACGCTGTACGCAGCTTACTTGGAGGCCAGAAAGCGGAAACGGTCAAAGCCGGGAACCGCCCAGTACGAGGCGAATGTTCTGGCCTGTACCGAGAAGCTGTCAACGATCCTGAGCACCAAGACCTACGTTCCGAGCAGGTTTGAGGTGTTTTATGTCTATGAGCCGAAGAAGCGGCTCGTCCAAGCGCCCGCGTTCGTGGACAAAGTCGTCCTCCATGCGGTCGTGGACAACATCCTGTATGAAGCCATCACGAAGAGCTTCATTCGGGACAATTTCGCCAGTCAGACCGGTAAGGGCACCAACGATGGTTTGATGCGGCTGAAGCAGCACATGGTCGATTACTACCGGCGAGAGATGCGCGGAACCGATGGGTGGATTCTCAAAGGAGACGTGCATCACTTCTTTGCCAGCATCGACCACGACAAGCTGAAACGCAAGCTGAAGGCGCTGCTCGATAAGCGTGGCGTAGACCAGCAGATCTATGACCTGCTGTGCATCTACATCAATACGACCGACGGACTGCCCCTCGGCTACCAGACCAGCCAGCTACTCGCTCTGATGTTTCTGGACGAGTTCGACCACCTGATGAAAGAGAAATACCGCCTGAAGTATTACGGGCGATACATGGATGACTTCTACGTCATCCTCTCAGACAAACAGCGGTTGAAGGAGATCTTGAAGGACATTCGGGCGCTGATGGACGGCTGGGGCTTGGAACTGAACCAGAAGACTGGCATCTTTCCACTGAGGAACGGCATCGACTTCCTCGGCTTCCATTCGTACATTACCGAAAACGGCGGCATCATCCAGAAACTTCGACGGGACAGCATCCAGCGAATCCGTGCGAAGGTGAAGTTCTGGGAGGAAGCCTACAAGCGCGGTGAGGTTACGAAGGACGCTGTCCTCCAGAGTTTCGGAGCGTGGGACGCACACGCGGCATACGGCGATACGCACGAGCTGCGGGCGAAATACGCAAAGAAGGTGGAGGCTATCATCGGTGAGCCGGTGGAGATCCACCGGAAACTCAACGGAAACCGTGCGGTACGCGATAAGCGAAGGCTTCGTCAATACCGCAACCTCTACAAAAAACAGCATCAGAACAGGGAGACGGAGAAATCCGGCTCCTTTTCTTATGCCCAACGCCCCACGGACGTTCCTCCGTGGGCTGACTCTTAACTCTTATCAAGGAGGAAAAACGAAATGGCAAATGTGCTTTTGAGCACCAAGGCCGTTGGCAGTACCGTCAAGCTGACGGTCAACGGCAAGGCGAGAGAGTTCATCGTCGTGCATCAGGGCAAGCCGTCCAGCGTGTACGACGAGTCTTGCAACGGCACTTGGCTGCTGATGAAGGACATCTACGAGAACCGTGTTTGGCAGAGCGGAAATATCAACAAGTACGAAAGCAGCGACATCCACTCTTACCTGAACAACACGTTCTTGAAACTGTTTGATAGCAACATTCAGGGCGCAATCAAGCAGGTAAAGCTCCCGTATCGCAAGAACGGCGGTTCTGGTGGTACGACGCAGCAGGGAGCAAACGGTTTGCCTTGCAAGATCTTCTTGCTGAGCGCCCCTGAAGTTCACTACGAGCACAGCTATATCGACTCTGGCGAAGGTGCTGTACTGAGCTATTTTGCTTCGTGCGTCACCAATAATGCAGACTCGAAGCGAGTTGCGTACCTGAACGGCTCGGCCGCCCGCTGGTGGCTCCGCTCCCCGTACACCAAGCACACCAACAGCGTGTGGTACGTCTACTCCAATGGCGGCTACGACTACAACGGCGCATCCGACTCGCACGGCATCCGCCCCGCTTTGGTTCTTCCCTCTACACTCTTGGTCTCTGATGACGGCACCGTATCCACGAATACGCCCCCGACTATCACCAGTACCAGCGGTGCGAGTGGCGTGAACCTCGGCAGTAAGACGGCGGCGTTCAGCTTCAAGTACACGCCCAACGATGCCGACGGCGACAAGCTGACGGTCACGGAAAAGCTGGACGGTGTTGTGAAGAAGACGCGCACGAATGTCACCAGCGGTACGCAGCTCACCTTCGAGTGCGCCAGCACCGCGGCGGAGTTCCAGAAGATTCTCAACGGAACGCACACCATCACCATCGAAGTGAGCGATGGAAAGGCGAGTGCGACCTTCACGGCCACCTTCACGAAAGCCGTCCACAAGGCGACCATCACGCTGAAGACGCCGCTGGCGGTTTCCGGCGACATCACGGCGGCGGTCATGTCGGTCGTGGGGCAGATCCCGGCCGGCGCGGTCTACAAGGTCGAGGCAACCAACAACGCGAAGGACACCAGCCCGGTGTGGCAGGACGTCACCGCGGAGGCCAAGAGCGGCGCAAACATCGTGTTCAAGAATAAGACCGCGGTAAACGGCGCGGCGTTCAACTTCCGCATCACTGTGGAGCGCGGCACGTCCGCCGGCGGATATATCTCCGGCGTGAGCGGCGCGTTCCAGTAAGGAGGGAAAGTCATGGGACTCGTATGGAGAAAGGATGACCTGCTGACGCTGTCCGAGAAGCAGCTCAGCATGGCGAACGAAACCTGCCAGCAGAAGATCTACGCCGGTATCGACGTAGAACTGAGCGGCGGGACGGAGCATTTCTCTCTGGAGGCGCACGATCAGGCGAACATCGAATCCATGTTTACCGCCGTCACGCTCGGCGCGAAGGAGCAGCAGTACCATTGCGACGGTGGGGAGGTCAAGACCTATTCTGCCGCCGATGTGGTTGTGTTGTACGCAGCTTACAAGAACTACGTCACGAAGCACACGACCTACTGCAACCTCCTGAAGAAGTGGATCAAGCGCGAGACGGACAATGCCGTCATTGGTGCCATCCAGTATGGCGACAACCTGCCGGAAGACCTGACCGCGCAGATGAAGACGATCCTCGACGCCGCGACGGCGCAGCTCACCAGCATCACCACCGCGGTCAGCGACGGTGCGTTTGCGGATAAGATCTCGTCTCTGGAGAACCAGATGACCGAAACTCAGATGGCATTGTGCGATGTCTACGAGCAGGTCATCGCAGCGACTTCGGCTACGGAGGGATAAAGCTATGGCAAGAATTTACGCGACCCTGATTCGCAAGGGTGAGAAGACCATCGAAGATGTTCCGGAGAGGCTCCGGGCAGCCGTGGAGGCTCTGCTCGCAGAGGACGCCGTATGAGCGCCCTCCGCGAGTTTTGTCTTAAATATCTGCTGAGAAAGGAGGAAGACGAAATGGCTGTTGTGTACGCTACCCTGATTATCAAGGGCAAGAAGACCATCGACCAGGTGCCCGCTCGTCTGCGTAAGCAGGTCGAGGAGATCCTGGAAGCCTGCGAGGTGGAGATCTGACCTCCCAGCGGCGGGAGCCGGTCGTTCTGACCGGCTCCCGTTTTACATGAACGCAATCTGGATGCCTCTCGCCATGCAGTTACCCGGTTCACCGGCGAAGAGCGAGTCCACACCAAGAAACTGTTGAGAGAGGTACGAGAGTATGAATATCGGAGAAATCTTGACCGCCGTGCTGATGGCTGTGGCCGGCGGCGCGGCAGGAGCGGCCGTTATCAACGGCATCAACGAGAGATGGAAGTTCAAGGCGAACCGCAAGGCCGTGAAGGAAGACCGGGCGGAGGAGAAGGCGGATAAGACCGACGAACTGACAAAGACGCTGTCCGGTCTTCAGGAACAGCTTGAGCACCTGAAGAACAGCGACACCGCACAGTCGGAGGCTTTGAAGCTGATTCTGCTCGACCGGATTCTCTGGCTGGGGCAGGGCTACATCAACAAGGGGGAAATCTCTTTTGATGACCGCCGCCGGTTCCACGCCATGCACAGTTGCTACCACAGCGGGCTTGGCGGGAACGGCGATGCCGACATCATCGTTGAGGGCGTCGATGCTCTGCCGCTGAAAAAGTAAGGAGGCGGTTGCATGAGCGCCCTGAACATCGTCCTGTTCTGCGCCGCCGGCTTCCTTCTTGGCGTCGTCATTTCGTGGCTGGTGAGCAACATCGCGTCGCGCATTCGCAATCGCACGGCGCGGCGCCGCGTTGAACCGCAGATGAACGTGAAGAAGGGCATCAAAACGATGGACTTGATTCTGGTCATCATCGGCGTGTCGCTCGTCTGGTTTACGCACCGTATGCTCATGCTGTACGAAACGACTGGTGGTATTCCTGATACGTTGTGCCAGTGTGTGTTCGCGCTGCTCGGCGGCGAGTGCGGCGTCATGGGTTGGATCAAGACCACCAAAGACAAGCAGCAGGATCGGAAATGGGCGGAGGAAGACCGGCAGAGAATGGAGCGCGAGGCACAGCAGCCCGCGCAGGACTTCGAGCCGTCGTTCACCGCTGAACAGAAGAACCGCGACCAGTAAAGGAGACATGAAATGTCGCTGATTGGAAGCACAAATGAAGAGAAGATCTGGAACTACCTGAAAGCCAAGGGACTACCCGATTGCGGGATTGCCGGTCTGATGGGGAACTTGTATGCGGAAAGCTGCCTGATTCCCACCAACCTGCAAAACAGCTACGAGAAGTCCCTCAGCTTCACCGACGCCGCCTACACGGCTGCGGTGGACAACGGGACGTACCAGAACTTCGTGAAAGATAGCGCCGGCTACGGTCTGGCGCAATGGACATATTGGAGTCGGAAGAAGAACCTGCTCGACTTTGCCAAGAAGAAGGGCAAGAGCATCGGCGACTTGGAGATGCAGCTCGATTTCCTCTGGAACGAGCTGCAAGGCTACACGGCCGTCATCTCGACACTGAAAACGGCGAAGACCGTGCGGGCTGCATCCGATAGCGTCCTGCTGAACTTCGAGCGACCGGCAGACCAAAGCGATGCGGCGAAGGCCCGCCGCGCTGGGTTTGGCAAGAAGTTCTACGACAAATATGCCACCGACTCCACGGCCCAGAAAGGAGTGTCTGGAGTGAGCAAATGCTACGCTTCCGCCGTGATCGCCGTCGCAATCGGCGAACTCGGCTATGTCGAAAAGGCGACCAACAGCCAGCTCGACAACAAGACTGCCAACCCCGGTCGTGCGAACTGGACAAAGTACGCCAGAGACTTCGACGAAAAGTACCCGAAGTGGTACAACGGCAAGAAGAACGGCTACGAATGGTGCGATATGTTCGTGGACTGGTGCTTTGTGACCGCGTTCGGTTATGAGAACGCCCTGCGGCTGCTTTGCCAGCCTGAGCGTTCCTGCGGTGCGGGCTGCACTTGGTCTGCGAAGTATTACAAGCAGAAAGGGCAGTTCCACACGTCCAATCCGAAGATGGGCGATCAGATTTTCTTCGGTACGTCGATTGACAACTGCACCCACACCGGCCTTGTGGAGAAAGTGGATGCCTCGAAGGTCTATACCATCGAGGGCAACACCAACAACCAGTGTGCGCGTCGCAGCTATGCGCTGAACAGCGCGAAGATCGTCGGCTATGGCCGCCCGAAGTACGACGGCGCTGGAACGACCACGCCTGTCACGCCGACGAAGCCCAGCGCCGGCGGTCAGACAAGCGGCGCAGACCACAAGATCGGTGACATCGTCCAGTTCAACGGCAAGACGCACTACGTCAGCAGTCAGGCGATGAACGGAGTGCCCTGCAAACCCGGCAAGGCGAAGGTAACAAGCATTGCGAAGGGAGCAAAGCATCCGTACCATCTTGTCAATCAGGGCGGCGGCTGCACCGTCTACGGCTGGGTCAATGCTGCCGACATCGGCGCCGACGCTGGCGCGGAGCAGGCGGTCTATACGGTGGTCGCCGGCGACTCTCTCTGGGGCATCGCCCAGAAGCGTCTCGGCAACGGCAACCGCTACAAGGAAATCATGACGCTGAACGGCTTGAGTTCGACCGTGATCCGTCCCGGCCAGAAGCTCAAGCTGCCGTCGTGAGCACCCTGAGATGCGCGGTCTGCGGAAAAGAGATCGTAGAGGTCAAGCCGTGCATCTACAATCAGAAATATGGCCCTACCTGCGAAGAGTGTTGCGAGAAATGCCACGACACGGAGCCTTTTCCGTGTCCAGAGTATGACCAGCGGCACCCGAAGCAGGAACAATATTAAGCGGCCCTGAGCCGCAAGTCAGGAGGAAAATGCAATGGATTTTCTCAGCGTACTCGAAATCATTGTGGTCGCCATCTGTGCGATCACCTACGGCTTCATGCTTTTCTTCAAGGTCAGAGGCAACGTCCTCGGTGCGGTGAGCGAACTCATTGCACTGGCTGAGGCGTCCGGTCTGACCGGCGCGGAAAAGATGTCTCAGGTCGTCAACGGCCTGTACGTCAAGATCCCGGCCCCTCTGAAGAAAATCTTCACCCCCGAGCGCCTTCAGAGCATCGCCCAGACGATTTTCGACTGGATGCGGAAGTATGCCGACGAATACAAGGCGAACAGCGAGGCAGGCGTGGTCAAGACGCCCGAAGAGGTGAAGACTGATGTGGCGGTAGCCGCCGCTGACCTCGCAATCGAGCTGCTCAAGCTGACCGTTCCCGAGCTGAAAAAGAAAGCGGAGGAATACGGCATTGAGCTGGACGGTCTGACCCGCAAGGACGAGATCCTGCGAGCCATCATGGAGGCTGTCCTAAAGAAAGCGTAAACGGGCTTCGACCTCCGGCCCGATACGCCCGCCATGCAGAGGGCTTGCGCCCCCTCGCTGGTCCTGACAACTGCATAGCGGATAGATTGAACACCCCCATTTCGGCTTCGGCCGGGATGGGGGTGTTTTTGCGTTTTCAGGAGGTTTCTCTCCACAATGGCCCCAGCACACCGCCAAATTCGCCTACAAGACCGCTACGATGCGCTACGCCTTTTCCTATATACTTTCACCCCTGCCGCCAAAACGCCGCCAGAGGCCGTCTACGGGCCGTACAGAAAGGTTCTGAATTTGTTTCAAAAGCGTAAACGGATATAATGATATATGGTAAAAATATTCGTAAAAATATGCAAAAACCTATTGACATAGGTAGGTAATAAAGTATAATTAACACATAAGATAACCACATGGATAATTCAAAGAAGCCAGACGGCAAATCAGGAGGCAACTATGAAGCTGAACCAGACCTATCCTCTCATGGATCTGCTGGACGCTCTGACCGCTGCAAGCGACAACACCAGAGAGCTTGCAAAGCAGCTCAAGGCAGAGGGGCGCCACATGACAGTGTTCACCGTGTATGAAGCCGAGAATATGCTGAGCGTTTCTCCCCATGCCCGCGTGACCCTGACCCGCAAAGAGAGCGATGACCGCTGGGCCGGCTACATGGAAACGTCGGCATACAGAGACGGCGAGCGCGTTCCCGTGGCTGTCAACCGTAAAGAGTACGTGCTGACCGCAAACGATGATTTCAGCCGGTTTGAAATTCAGATGTGAGGCAGGTGGCAAGAACATGAACGTGCAGTACAAGGGACGCCAGACGGTGAACTCCTTCGGCGACAAGCTGGTGAGACCGCTTGAACCGGCGGCAATTATCTCTTTCACCGAAGAAGAGGAAGACAAGGTGGTAGCAATTCTGGAGGAGACGGGCTACGACTTCAACATCTTTGGAGAGCCGGGGTTCCTCTGGGCGGAAGTGGCCGTGGATGGCAAGGAAGACTACAAGGACTTCATGAAGGAATGGAAAGCGAGCAAGGAGGCGTACAACCTGTGAAAAGCAATCCAGTCAAGGTCAGCGGCAAGCTGTTCCGATACGATTTCGACCATTCGGTGGTCGAGTACATCATCAAGGCTGATGCGGAAACCATCAGCGAGGAGAACGAGTGGAAGCGGAAGTACGGCTCTCCGCTGTTCGGAATTGACGCTGAGGGATATATCGTCTGCTCAACCGCCGGCCTGAGCGTTGGTAACTGGAAAGATGTGGACGCCCGCAGGGAATACCTGAGCGGCTGGGCCGACGAGCTTGAGGAAGAGGCGGCCTGTTTGGCCGATGACTTCGTGAAGTATGAACTTCCGAACATGATGAAGGAGGCGGCAAAATGACACCCGAACTGTTGGGCGAGGCAATCGTTGACTTCGCATTTCTGGCCGTGTTCCTCGGCGTCCTTGGCATCGGCGCTCTGATCGCCGACTACGTTTTCCCGCACATCCCGTTCATCCAGCGATACCTCGACCGCCTACCCGATTACGAGGACGACGAAGAGGTAGAGCGTCAGTACAGAGAAGAACTTCGCCAGAGACGGCTTGCCCGTCAGCGGCGCAGAGCAAGCAGACGATAAGGAGGCTTCAACATGAGTGATCTGAAGAAGTCCATCGACCGTAAGGTTGAGGAACTGAGCCAGAAGATTGGGGAGACGGGGTGCTGGCAGGCCAGAAAGGTCATGGAGCTGCGGCAGTACATCTCGACTTCCGATGTGGACGACATCATCAAGTTTGTGCCGACCATGATTGAGGAGCTGGCAGAGGCCCAGCACAGACTCGTAACAATGCACGACCAGATCCGTTTGCTGGTCTGGCTCGGCAAGGAGGAGAACTGATGGAAAAGAAGAACGTGAATTGCCCGTTCTGCGGCTACGAGAAGCAGATCGGCGCAGACTGCCCGAAGTGCGGGCGCGGCGGCGTGATTTTGAAGGTCGAAGATGTGGCCGCCGGTTGCCGCTACCACAAGCCGTTGTCTGAGCACGACAGCTTTGACAGCGCGTATGAGGCCGCCTGCAAGCTGTTCGATGACGGCACGTGGGACGACTTCCTGATTGACGACGGCGGCCACCTGACGTCGCTTCCGGGCTATCGGCTGGTGAAAGAGACCTGCCCGAAGTGCGGCAAGGAGGCGCGCCCGTTCGAGATGTACGGCACCCGTGACTACTACGGCATCCCGTTCCGCCGTGTCTGTGCGAAGTGCTACGAGCGCATCATGACGACCACCGGCTACGACGGAGTCAAGTACGACGAGCGAGATGAAAACCTCGACGCCGACTATTGAGGAGGAGCCATGAACAAAGCAGCGCGGGCGGCCATTGAGAAAATCGTCAACGCCCTTGAAACCCTCGGCGACGAGGTGGAGAGCCTGCACGACGACGAGCAGGAGAAGTTCGACAATGCTCCTGAGGGGCTGGAAGGCAGCGAACGCTATGCGGCCATTGAAGCCGCTGCCGACAATCTGGACACGGCGCACGACAACATCACGGAAGCAATCGAGGCCCTGAGGGCCGCGATGGAATAGGAGGATCTGATATGTACCTGAAAAGAGATGGAACACGGGTTGAGCACCTGCCCGTCCTCGACGATTACGCCAAGGATGACCCGAACATGGGCGTGGAGACGGCCTACTTCGTGGAACTCTTCGACGAGAACCACCATCTGCTCGGCCGCCTCGAAAACGGGAACACCTACCCGAACGAGAGCCAGCGGCGGTTCTACCTGCTGAAGCACCCGGAGGCGGCGTTCATCAGCGTCAAGCGTGTGTACCGGAGGGCGTTCTGATGAAAAGATGCAGACTGTGCCCGTACCGCAAGCACTGCAGAGATGTCTGCTACGGCGATGCTCCCTGTGACTTCGCCAGAGCGTTTGACTCGCTCGACCGCAAGCTGAAATGGTGGCAGGCGAAGGCCAAGGCCGTAGAAGCAGCGGCAAAGACGACACTGGAGCAACGGATTTTCGGGGACTATGTTTTCTCCCCGGTCAGAAATGCGTTCAACAGCAAGACAAGTTGGTGGATCAGCAAGAAGGGTTACGCGGTGGCGCGGTACTGCTTCACAGCAAACACGGATGCGGAGGTGGAGCGCCAGCTTCTGAGCGCGGACAGTTACATCGAAATGTTTGAGGAGGGTTTGAAATGAAATTGACCTGTGCGGACTGCGGGTTCGAGTTTGAAGAGGCCATCGTGCGTGACGGCCTTGGCTGGAAAGGGATTTGCCCGAAGTGCGGGCAGTCCTTCGATGTGGCTATCCCGAGGGGGCTGGTCGTGATGATGTTCGCGGATGACAGCAACCCCGAGAAGGATGCGGAAAACTTCGTGGACGACTTCAAAGATGCGGCCACGATCCGCACCTGCTACGTCTTCAACAGCGTGGCCGACTTTGCAGCGGCGTGGCGCAAGATGGTGGGGAACCCCGACGGAATGTGGTACTTCGTGCTCTACAAGGGCAAGCAGATTATGTCCGGTGCCTGCGATGATGGCGACGAGGACTACTTCAAGGAAGAAATGGAAGGGTGGCCCGAGGGATGAAAAGGTTCGATTTTGCAATCGCCCCGAAAGAACTGGCAGAGGCGATGATGGCGGATCTGGGCAACGGTCCAACCACGGTCAACGGCGACCGCTCTTCGACCTACTTCCTCGTGGCAAAGGCCGAGAAAGAACAGAACGGAGAGATAACGGCGGCGCTGATTGAGAACAAGGCCGGTTTGGAGCCTGACGAACAGTTCTACGGCGTCCATCTGATCGACGACATCAGCATGAGCGATTGCAGGCTGGTTTCGACGGACAGCCTTGAGGCAGATGGACTCGTTGAAACCCTTGAGGGAGTATATGCAGGGCTGAAAAAGAGCCTGAGTGATGGAGGCGCAAGTGATGATTTTGAAAGAAAATGAGGTTCTGCGCTGCCCGCGTTGCGGTGGAAAGACCTTTTGCGCGACGGCGCACGTCACGCAGGACTGGGAACTGGATGACAGCGGCACGTTCGTTCGGTGCCTGAATGACTGCATTGAGGTCACGCACGAACCGGACAGGGAAGACGTCTGGGACTGCAAGACCTGTGGTTACAGCGACGCCGGCGAGAAGTTCGTGACCACGGTGGGTGAAGACAGCGAGATCCGCCTTTGCGAGTGCGTCTATGACCTCTCTGCGCTGGCGGCGCAGATGCTCGGCTCGAACGGCGCAGAAATCGACAGCCGCGACCTGTTCCACCACATTTTGAACTGGAGCCGCGAGTTCGAGGAAAACGCTTCCGAGCACGAGGACTATATGACGGCTGTGGTCGAGTTCGGAAAGCCGAAGATCGAGGAATACATGGAGAGGGTAGCACGGCACCTTGAGGCTGAAGCTGAGGAACAACCCGAGAAGCCTGCTCCGACGGATGCTGAATTGACCTTTGCGCTGGTCTCTGCGGCCCCTGAAGACTGCGAGGAGATTTACCAGCAGTTCGAGGCAATCGGCATCAGCCGCGAGGCTGCCGACAGGATGGCCGCTGAGTTCCGGCGCGGGGAAAGCGTGGAGGGGCAAACGTGAAGATTTTGTCCTTCGGTGCGGGAATGCAATCGACGGCCTTGGCCCTGATGTCCTGTGAGAATGTGGACGCCGAGCGCAAAGGCCACGAACGCCCGTACCCGCTGGTTCCGGTTTACGATCTGGTCGTCTTCTGCGACCTCGGCTTCGAGCCGCCGTGGGTCATGCAACAGGCCGAGTTCGTACACCGAGCCTGCGACGCCGCCAGTATTCGATATGAGATGCTGGACGCGCCGCTGCATCGGGATCTGATGCAGAACTTCGGGAGACGCCGCACGGTCAGCATCCCATGGTGGACGCTGCGGGATGACGGTCACAAGTCAAGGATGCCGCGAAACTGCACCCTCGACTACAAGGTGGAGCGCATCTCAAAGTTCGTCCGCTGGGAAGTGCTCGGCTACAAGAAAGGCCAGCGGCTCCGCGACGAGGACAAGAAGGCCCACGAGATGCACATGGGGTTCAGCTTCGAGGAAAAACAGCGGTGCAAGGACAGCCCGAACCCGATGTTTGTGAACCGTTTCCCGTTGGTGGACATGGAGCTGACGAGGGCTGACAACTACGCCTACATACTGGATGTCTGGGGGCTGGACACCAAGGCGTCCGCCTGCTGCTTTTGCCCGTTCCACCGAAACTATTTCTTCGAGAACCTCAAGGAACACCAGCCGCAGACCTACGCGAAGCTGCTGGAGGTAGACGAGCTGCTGAGGGATAAGAACCCGAAGCCGCCTATGGACTCCGACCTGTTCATCTCCCGCAGCCGAAAGCGGCTTGCGGATCTGACTCCCGAAGACTGCTGCGATGCCGAATGCTTCGAGTATCACGGCAAGCAAATATGGAACGGATTTTAGGAGGTAACATGAAAGTGAAGAGAAAGTACAAACAGGGAGACCGCGTTGACAGCGTGGCTGAACTTCTGGAGCATGACTGGTTCATCGTCCATTTTGGCCCTCGCACAACGAAGACGATGCACAAGGCTGTGCTGTTGGAATGGAAGTTGAAGACCTGCCAGCAGGCTATCGACAGCGGGCGCGTTTTCATAGCGGTGAAGCTCACCAATGGCGAGTATTACGGGGACATGACCGATGACCAGATCGTCGATATGCTCGAAACGGATCTGTGCGAATACTGCGAGGGCAGAAAGGGCGTTGTCGGTCAGTGCGACGGCAAGTTCTGCGATGAAGCAATCGAAGCATGGAAGGGGGCGTATGTGAAGTGAAGTTCTTTCAGGTGTTTACGATGATCGTGATGGTGCTGGCAACCGTCGGCGTCATCGGCGAGAGCGGCAGAGGTAAGCACGTCTATATCGCGCTGTTCGCGGCTGCGGGCGTTCTGCATCTGGCGTCTTGGGCACTGAGCATGATGTATTTTTGAGGAGGATATGAGCATGAAAGACAAGTTTATCAAGGCGTACACAGAGAATATCACGAGACCGGGCGCTGACAAGCTGCTGGCGTGGATTGAGTCCTCGGACTTCTTTACGGCACCGGCCAGCACCCGTTTCCACCTGTCCAGCCCCGGCGGGTTGCTTGAGCACAGCCTCCATGTATTTGAGCGCATGAAGGCGATTTGCGCCAACGAAGCAACCATCACTCCGGGCTTCAACGAGCCGTCGATGGAGACGATTGCGGTTTGCGGTCTGCTTCACGACATCTGCAAAGCGAACTTCTATGCGGTCGAGATGCGCAACCGCAAGAACGATCAGGGCAGGTGGGAACAGTACCCGTTCTATGTGGTCGATGACAAGCTGCCTTACGGGCACGGTGAGAAGAGCGTCTACATCATCTCTGGGTTTATGCGCCTGAGCCGCGAGGAGGCTATGGCGATCCGTTGGCACATGGGGTTCTCGGATAACGACTTCCAAGGCGGCGGGTACAGCGTTGGCAACGCCTTTGACAAGTTCCCGCTGGCCGTCTTGCTGCACATCGCCGATCTGCAGGCGACCTATCTGGACGAAACCGGAGACAAGGCATGAGCGCGAAGCGGTGTAAAAGCCAAACGCCTGACAGCGCGGAATGGGTAGAAATCCCCGGCTATCGCTTCCGATACCAAATCAACCGCGAGGCGGTCGTCCGAAAGGAACTGGAGAGTGGCGAGTGGTACGTCCTGAAGCCGTACATCAGCGGACGAACCCGCGCCTGCGTGAAGATGCGGACAGCGGACAACCGAAAAGTAGATGTGCCTGTTGTGTGGCTCATGGCCGACGCCTTCATGGGAGGTCGCAGGCCGGGGTACAACATCATCCATCGAAACGGCGCAAAGATGGATTGCGAGCTGGTGAACCTGTCGTTCGCCAGCAAGCAGGTTAGCGGCAAAATCTCCAGCGCAAACCGGCGCAAGGCCGTGATGAAGGTCAATCAGGCCGGTCAAGTAGTTGCCATTTACTCCTCAGGACGAGAGGCGGCTAAGAAGAATTACATCAGTCAAAACGCCATCTGGGCCAGATGTACGGGTAAAGTGAAAGACCCGTACAGGCTCGATGGCTACGATTACAGATACGAAACATCAAGGAGGGCTTAACATGAAAGTCAAAATCAACACGCACGGGAACCCGCTGCCCGAGTCACATGGCGAGTGGGTTGACCTTTACACCGCCGAGGACATCGTTCTGGAGCCGTTGGACTTCAAAATTATTTCGCTCGGCGTTGCGATGGAACTTCCTGCCGGCTACTATGCGCAGGTCGTTCCCAGAAGCTCGACCTGCAAGAACTTCGGCGTCATCATGGCGAACAGCGTGGGCATCATTGAGCATAGCTACTGCGGTAACGATGACATCTGGGGCTTCCCGGCGGTTGCCATCCGTCATACGGAAATCCCGAAGGGGACGCGCATCTGCCAGTTCCGCCTCGTGAAGCAGGACGAGCCTGTTGAGTTCGAGCAGGTCGAGGATCTCGGCAACCCGAACCGCGGCGGCTGGGGCAGCACTGGAACCGGCAAGGGGGCGCAGTAATGGCTTGGGAGATGAAGTATCAGCCGAATGTGGTGCTGGATTTTGACGGCGTCATCCATTCCTATGTGAGTGGCTGGCAGGGCGCAGGCGTTGTACCTGACCCGCCCGTGCCGCTCATTGACGAAGAAATCAAGCGGATCAGAGCCGCGGGGAACAGGGTGGTGGTCGTGTCCACCAGATGCGCCACGCCTGAGGGCATGGGAGCGGTGCGGCGCTACCTTCGGGAGAACGGCATTGAGGTCGATGATGTGGCGGCGGAAAAGCCACCCGCAAAAGTCTATGTCGATGACCGAGCCTTGCTCTTCGACGGCAATCCGAAGGGCCTGCTGGAAAAGATCCAGCAGTTCCGCCCGTGGCAAGAGGGAGGACCTCTGCGTGGGAAGCCGCCTGTGCCGAACTGCCGCAAGTGTATCGCCCATGTGTATGAGCGCACGAACGACGGGTGGCGCGAGGATGAATTTGTCGCATGGTTCCACACATGGGGAAGCACGTTCGAGGAGTTCGATAATGGGGCCGTCCCTGTCACAACGGGCATTGTCGAGGACGAGCACGGCAAGGTGTGGAGCACGGCGGCGGAGAACATCCGGTTCATCGACTGAGAGGAGGACTGCAGATGCCGATTAAGAACTACACGACCAAGGTGCCGGCGGTGCAGACCGTCGGCGAGATCCAAGGCATCCTCGCCGCGCACGGAGCACGAAAGGTGATGATGGACTACGCCGAAAACGGCAAAGTCACGGCAGTCACATTCGCGCTGGACTGTTGCGGCTCCCTGCATGGTTTCCGACTGGAAGCACGACCGGACGGCGTTAAGGCAGTGATGGCAAAAGAGCGTACCAAGTGCGACGACGAACAGGCCGAGCGCATCGCGTGGCGCAACCTGAAGGACTGGATCGCCGCGCAGGTCGCCCTCGTGGAGACGGAGCAGGCCACGATGGACGAGCTGTTCTTCCCGAAACTGATTGACCGGAATGAGAAGACGCTCTATGAGGTGTTCCAGACCGGCCGGCTCATGCTCGGTGATGGAGGTTGATGATGGAGCACGGATGGACGGCCACGAAAGAGGCGTTACCTCCCACTGGCGAGAGAGTTCTGATTATCAGCAAATGGGGCCATGTGACCGATGGCTCCCTCGTGGCATACGACCCGAAGGAAGCGCCTCTCTTTTACCTGGGCGGCTTGGAACCGGGCGGTCATGTGAAATGGTGGATGCCAATGCTGGAGGACGGATGGCACACGCTCAAAGAGCAAAAACCACGGGAGGGGCAAGAGGTCTTGACGAAGGACTCGTACGGTCACATCTTTAGCTGCGTGTGGAAAAGGCTTTGCGGCTCTGAACGCCCGACGTTCGTTCCGTTTGTGTGGGTGCCGAGGTTCTGGCGTGAGATGCCGCCGCTACCTGAGGGTGTGCGACTGAAATACTGAGGAGGGCAAGAATGAACACAAACAAGCTGCGCCCGTGCAAAGTGGGCGAAGAGCTCTACCTGTTCCACGGGTTCACGCAAATCTCGCAGATCGTGCCGCCGTCGCTCATGCGTGGCGGGCATGGCGGCGGCGTTGTTGCTGGCGCCTATGCCATACTGGAACGACGGGATGGCACGGTTGGGCTGGCGGAGGCCCAGCGAGTGCAATTCCTCGACACGGCAAAGGAGTTTGCCAAATACGAAGAGGAGGAGACAAAAGATGTTTGACTATACGAGAGAGCACGAGAACGACTTTAGCTTCTGGTATCCGAAAATTAAGGACTGCGGCATCCCGACACCGCTGACGTTCTACACGAAACTGCCGAGTGCGGAGGAGGAACCGGAGTATGTGAAGCGACTGTACGAGGCATTTTACATGGAGCACCCGAAGGAGGACGAAGAGACCGTCAAGGCGTATCTGGAGGAGCGCGTCATCCCGAAGCTGAAAGAGATGGGGCTGACCGGCCATGTGTTCGTCAAGAATGGCCGCTTCAGCAACAAGTTTAATGCGAACGGGACGTGCAACCTGTACGGCCTGCATGAGCTGTACCGGGCGATCATCCTAATCAACTACGAGGCGATATGCTGCGGAGCAGAGGGCGCAGACGAAATTGTGGTGCGAAAGTTCATAGAAAGCCCTGCGGGGATGACGCCTTGCATCTACAACGGCCTACCCTTACGGCCCGAGTTCCGCGTGTTCTACGACTTCGACACCAGAGAGCCGATTTTCACCGCGAACTATTGGGACTACGACTACGTTTACCCGCACCTGTACCATGCCACCGACAAGATCGTTTTTGAGCATGAGCGAGAGAGATTGGAAGGCGTGTACGCGCACTTCAAGGACGCCGTTCAGGATAAGGTCGCTGATGCAATGCGGGATGTGCAAGGACTGACAGGGCAATGGTCGGTCGATGTCCTGATGGATGAACGTGAAAAGTTCTGGCTGATCGACATGGCGATTGCACAGCGTTCTGCGTATTGGGAGCAACGACCGGAGGGGTATGCGGAATGAAGTATCAGCCGGTTTACAAATGCCCGTTGTGCGGTCGGCTGTTGTCCAGATCACAGCCTCAGGAGGTGCCGACGGAAATGCTCCCGGCCCTGCTCGGCAAAGTGATCCAGCATCAGCAGCTCGCGGCGAACCCGTTCACACGAAATAACGTGCCGATGCACATTCCGTGCAAATGCCCGGACGGAAGCGCAGGTCTGGCGCAGTTCGCCGGTTTCAGGTGCGTCAAATGAGAGTACAAGGGTTCTTGATTTATCGGATCTGGTACGGAAACTGCCTCGTGTACGTTGGCCGCACCAAGCAGCCGTTGCAGAGCAGAATACGCGGCCACCTGTTCAGTAAGCCGATGCACCGCACCGTCAAAATAGAGCAGGTGACGAAAATCGAGTATGCGGAACTGGGAAGCGAAGCAGATATGAACCTGTACGAGATCTACTACATCCTGCGGCTTCATCCGCCGCTGAACGTGGACGACAAGGCGAGGGATGACCTGAGCGTGACGCTGCCTGAGTTGGAATGGAAGGAGTTCACGACGCCGCTCTGGGAAGGGTGGCGGCAGGAGATTGCGAAGCAGGACTCCCGCATTGACCACCTGCGGAAACGCTATGCGGAGATCCCGCAGGAGATCTCGATACTCCGCGGCCTGCGGAAGACGGGCGAAATCACGGAATACGAGTTCGAGGAACGGCTCTCTGCACTCAAAGAAGAGTCGGTCGAGGTTTCCAAGGAGTTGTGGCATCGGTAAAGACCAGCGTAGGTCGATTTACGTTGCCGCCGGCATACAATCCATCATTCTGCGACGTTCCAGCGGCTCCAGAGGGCAGTAAAATAGCGGCTATGCTCCATTTCGGGGCGTAGCCGCTTTTCTTATTCTTCAGGGATGGCCTGAACGATTTGAGTGATGGCGTTCTGGAAATGCGAGAGGTTTGATGGCTCTGCAAGTAATCGCAGGTCGATATACTGGAACTGGCTGGAGCCGAAGATGAATTGCTCGGCGTCGGCTGGGGAAGCGTCGGGGAACGTCAGGAGCATGGAGCGTAGCGCACCTTCCTCGAACGTGCCGCAGGTCTGGTCTACCAACGACGGTAAAGATACCTCAACGGCCGTCCTGAGACCCGTATGGCCCTTTTCCCATGAGGTCACACTAAATACCTTGCGACCGTTCCGAAGCGCCCTGCACACGCCAAACTTCGTACCGCGACCATAACTGATCTGCAGACCGGCGCTGGAGGCGAACGATGTGAGAGCGGCGACAACCGGAACGATGGCTGAGTTTTCGCGCTGGCTGAGCTGCTCGGCCATGCTGCTGGCGTCCCAGACGGTGGAGTATCTGGAAGCCTGCTTGACAGGAGAATTGCCGCCGCCGACAATCGTGGAGGAGATCAGCTCGGCACCGTCCTCGGAAACGTACCGCTTGATCTCGACGCCGCAGACTTCAATACTGTCCATGCTGCGGTCGAGGAAGTCTATCATGGAAGCCAAAGAGTCGGGGATAGAGTCTGCCGCGAAAATCAGCCGCATCCGCTCAGCCCTCAGATTGCCGTCGAGAGCGGCCCACAGATCGTCGGGAACATCCAGCAGCGGCGCGGACGCTCTGAGTTCGCTGGCGCTCCACGCCCGCATACGGGAGGCGTAGTCGAGCATCTGGCCTACGACCTCGCGGCGGATTCTGGTGTCGGTGCTCCGCTTCACCTCGACGAGCACGGGAAGACCGTCTTGGTCAATGAAGAGATGGTCAATGGAGAAAAGGGCTGGCCCATCTGGAGCATCGCGCACGGGCTGTTCTCGACGCAACAGGTAAAGGCGCTGGCCCTCATTGGGGGAGCTGAGCAGCAGTTGCGGATTTTCCGCAATAAGCTGCTGGAGGTCGGCCTCTGCGGGATATAGAGCCTCGCTGGCCGGGATGACGGTGCCACCGGAAAGGCGGTAGAGTTTAGACCCTGAAAGACCCATGAAAATATCCTCCGTTCATGTGGTATAGTCTACTGGCTCATGGCCTATATTCTAACAGTGGATTTCGTGAGCGTCAACGGGGCTGTAAGCTATGAGAAGAGGTGGTATGAACCGACGGCATACATCATTGGAGGAGCAAAAAGTGGACAAGAAGCTATTTGGAACGAGAATCAACAAAGCCCGAAAAGACCGCGGCCTGACGGCTGAGAAGCTGGCAGAGGCTTGCAACATCAATTCGACGTATCTGCGCCAGATTGAGGGCGGAAAGAAGTTGCCGAGCCTGCCGGTATTCGCCACTTTATGCCGCGAATTACGAGTTTCACCGAATTATATCCTGCCAGACCTCGTGGAAGGCACGGAGGCCGAAAAAATTCAAAAAATTTTTTCTGAGTCCGATCCGACACCGTCCCAGATTGAGATGCTTGCGGAGATGGCCGGGGTCATTCTGAAAGAGAGATAGGCAAAGTATATGAGCGTAAAAACGAGCATAGCCCCGCGTCGTCTGACGCAGGGCTTTTTCGCGTTTTTGCTGTTATCCGAACGGTTAAATGTTATTACCGCGCACCTATCTTGCTTTAGGTAGGTAAAATGTTATAATCAAATCACAGGAAACAAAAAAGAACCCTCAGTGCTTGCAACACCAAGGGTTCCGGCGGTTCGGCAGCCACCTGTGACTGCGTTACACACCTCCGAGCAAGGTAAGTGTAACATGGCTGCCGGCCGCTGTCAAGAACGACGAAAGGAGCAATACACTTATGATGACGACCCCCGACAAATTGAGAGCAGACGCGGCAAAGCTGGATGTATTTCTGGAGATGTTCGAGTCCACCTACTTCTACTTCCTCGACATGGCCGAGGGAGAGGCAGAGAAGAGGGACAGAGGCGCCTTGGCCTTCTACGAGATCAAGGACAGAGTTCACGCGCTGATGGGTGAGATGGAAGAGTTCGCCGGCCACATGGAGGTCTGCAACGCCATCTTCGCGGTGAACTTTGCGAACCGTGAAGCGGAGAAAGGCGGTGCGGTATGAGCGAGACCGTCAAGAGCTTCATTGGCAGAGTAGCCGTTGTGGAGCAGGAGGGAAGCGCAGTCCGCGTTCTCCTGAACGAAGGCGAGACGATGTATGCGGCACGGGATCTGCTGGCCGCCTGTGGCTGCGCCTATCCGACCAAGTGGTGCCAGCGCGAAGCAAAGAACGAGAGCGACGTGAAGCTGGTGAAACTGCCGTTCCCGGTCAACGGGAAGACGGGCGGCGCATCCCGCCGGTCTGTGCCGATGTACTTCGTGACCGAACGCTGTGGGCGGATGATTTTGGACATCTTCGGATGCAGCAAGGAAACGAGGGCATGGATCGAGGGCAAGGTGTTCGCCTGTAAGCTGGGAAAGCCAGACGAGCAGACGCCGACGGAGCTGCCAGCACCGACGCAGGTAGCTGTCCCCGAGAAGCCGACGCCTCCCCCTAAAGCTGGAAGCGACGCCATCAACCGGCGAATCGACGCGATTTTGTTTGAGCTGCTTGAGCTCAAGAAGTACATAGTGACCGCAGAAGCGTGAGTGGGCGGCCTCGGCCTTGTGCCGGGGCCGTCTTTTTCTGCCTGTCGAATATAAACGTATGTGAATATGATACAGAAAAATAATTTGTAAAATTAACGTAAACATATTGACATAGGTAGGTATCGCAGTATAATAAAGTTACAAATTAACCAACCGGCTAATTAGAAAGGGACGGAGACCATGAAACGTAAATCTGACATCGTGCGCGAAGCCGTAGCCGCGGGCAACTTCAAAGAGGCCCTTCGGATTGCAAAGGGTTTCCGCATCAACATCACGGCGGAGCAGAGAGATACGATGTGCAGAGCTTATGAGTGCATTGTTCATCCTGACTTCTACCGGCAGCTCGGGACGGACATCCCGACAGCCATCAATGCCGGCGTTGAGATCGTCACTCAGATTTACGGATAAGGAGAACAGCTATGGGGAAGGCATATTACTTCGTCAAGCGTAGCGGCAACTGCAACCAGTGCGGTTCCGAGCATATGCGCTGGGCGTTCAGTACCGAGTACACCAGCAAGACGGCACTCAAGAAAGCGTACACGACCGGCCGCCGGTCGGTCAGGATGGCGGACATCTACACGCCGCAGCAGCTTCTTCAGGAGTTCGGCATCGTCAAGGCCAAGCACATCATCGAAGAGGTTCTGCAGTATCAACCGGAGCTTTGCTCCAGAAAGGAAGCGTAAACATGGAAGACAAGAAGATCGTTGTTGACGGCGTGGAACTGATTCCGGTATGGCGCGTTCTCTATCAGGATGCGTGGATGAAGCGCAGCGGCCGTGGGTTCTGGATTTTGGAGAACATGGCAGAGGCGTGGAAGGAAATGGGCTGGGTCAGCCGTCATACGTTCAAGAGCCAGCAGGCCGCAGTTGATGCTCTGAACTCGCTGATCCGCGAACGCAGCAAAGGCGCCCATACCCAGACGCAGATGTGCGGCGGCTTCGGCATCGACATTGTGATCGACGGGGACACCGCCAACGATATGCGCATCGTTGACTGGAAAATCCAGAAGCAGTACAAGACCCGGTGGGAACTGGTCGATGAAATGGAGGCGTCGGAATGAATAAGACTGCGGTGGAGCTGCTCCGCACGAACGCCAGCTACATCGACGCCTTGAAGGAGGCCATCGACCGCTGGGAGAAGTCCAACGACACAGAAGAGAAACGCGACCTGCTCGCCGCCATTGGTGAGATTGGCGTTGACGTACATAACCGTAACCGGCAGCTCGGCATCTTGTAGGAGGAAGCACAGATGAAGATAGCACAGGCGAGGAAGCTGCTTACCGAGGACATCGGGCGGATGACGCTCGAACAGCTTCAGAGGCATCGGGTCAAGCTGACTGATGCTTGGCGAGAGAGCAGAGCTGAGTACGGCATGGGTCAGGCGGCGATGGATGGCTTCTACCGGCAGACTGGGGAAGATGTTACGGAATACACGCCGACCGATTTGTGGCTCACCCAGAACCTCTCGCACAGGCTCGACGAGACCATCGAGAGAGAGCTGGAGCTACTGAGCAGTCCCAACAGCAAGGCGTAACACCTGCCAAAACCGACGCACAAGACCGAGAACGTGCTCTACGGCGGAAAGCATACACTTTCACCACCGCACGGAAACGCGCCATACAGAGCCTCTCAGGGGCTTCTACGGGCATAGGTTTCCACGTGGCTAATTTGAAATTATGTCCGCGTCAATGCGGATGTGTAGGAAAGGACAGACGATATGAGTGAAAACACGGTAGCCATTCGGTGCAAATCCGAAATGAACCGCTGGATGGACAGCGTTATGGTCGTTCCGCAGGAACAGGCCGACGACATTGAGCAGAGCATCAAAGAGCGGATGCGTGGCTTCGAGCGCAACGGCTCCTGCTATGGAGACGTGATGCGCGAGATTGCGCAGGCCGCTGGCATCGAAAGCCTCGCCCTCTGCGATTACGACGAAGACACGGACGAACCGACTGACGCTTGGTGCGAATACTGTGCGGGCCTCAGCCAGAAGATGCCCGTCATCGAGATTGACCTCGGTGAGTTGGGGAACGACGTGAACATCGACGATCTGCTCGATAAAGCCGAGGAACTTGGCTGGTGCGTCCGCGAAAGCGACACCGAATGGGAGTTCATCCAGAACAGCCCCGCCGGTGAAGATTTCTCTTTCGACGTCGGCGCGGACAATGTCCACAACGCGGACGACATGGTGCGCGAGATCCGTTCCAATGCGAATGGCTTCGACGCTGAGGAACACGCCAAGATGTGGATTGAGGCACAGGGACGGGTGTCCGGTGTCCCTGACCTCAAGACGCTTGTGAAGGATGCTGATGACATCAAACTGATGCTGAACAAGCTGGCTTCTGCAATGGAGAATGTTCTGAAAGGCAAGCCTGATGACGAAGATGACCGAGCAGAGCTGTCGCCTCGCCAGATTGAGCGTCTGGACGAGATCGACAACGCTATGTACCGGTTCCTGCTGGTTCTTCTGGAACAGGACGAGGACGAGTTCGACTGGGATATGTACCACATCGGCGAGGCTGTCGATGCGGTGCAGCAGGTGATGCTCGACCACGGGTTCGACATCCATCGCCCGTATATTGAAGACGACGGCGAGCGCAGGACGGTGCATGACTACGAAAGGGCTGGTGATTGCTGAGATGGAAAAGGCGTATGAGTGGCTGCTGAAGGAGTTCAGCATTGACGGCGCTGCGGCTCGCATCATCCGAAACGTTTTGGAGTACGCCGACCGCATGGGAGGCGGCGAACAGTACGACTTCCTGACCGAGATGTTGGATGGAACGATTGGACTTTCTGATCGAGAGATCCGAAACTTGTGCTGGAACTGAAGGAGGTGCGGAAATGATAGCTCAGGCTACAAGATGCTATGACTGCGGAAGCTACGTTTCGCGGGACATCTACTTTGGCAGGTTCGGGAAGCGCAACAACGTCCCACTTTGGGTTTGCCCCAACTGCGGCGTGGTACATGAGGACTATCGGTGGTTCAAATACGTCAGCCAGCAGGAGGCAAACGCCATCATCGAACACCGCGGGCCTCGTGGCCTGTTCGTGCTGGAGACTGGCGTTGAGTACATCGGCATCGACAATAGCACCGGCGACGCTTGGACGGAAGAGTTCCCCGACCTGACCGAGTGCATGATGTGGCTGGCCGGGGAAAAGGAAGCCGCTCAGGCGGCAAAAGCACAGAGAAAATACGAGACAGGCGACGGGCCTGCCGAGGACGTGGAACTGCGGCAGTATAGATGCCTCCGGTGCAACCACATCTGGTACGAGGACTGCGACGCCCCTGATTATCCCGACTACTGCCCCGGCTGTGGCGAGAGTCTTTGCAGAGGAGGTGCTCAGGAATGACAAAAGCAGAATTGCGAGAGAAGCTGCTCGGTGGAGCTGTCATGGATGACCTGTTCGTGTTCAGAAACGGTCAGGATTGCGAAATCTTCAAGGCCACTCGGTTTGAACGGAGCGACGACATCATTTACATTCCCGACCTTGCCCTAAACCTGATTCCGGTCACGGAACCTGCAAACGGCCCGGAGGACGTGGAGGAAATCGTCGGTTGCTGCTACACCGGCAACGACTTCGTTGAAGAGTGCGGCGGGGACGTAGAGAAGGCAAGACACCTGTTCTGGTACTGCGACTGGCAGCATCCGAGTTCAGCTCTGCCCGAAATCGAAGACGATGAGGAGGAATGACAAGATGAGCGAAAATGCGAATGAGACGGTTTTTCTTACGAGCGAAGTGGAGGCCAAGGCTGGCGTGGTGAATTGCTGCGATACGGCGAAGTGGTACGGCAAGGACATGACGCCCGAAGAGAAAGCTGAACTCAAGAAGGGCCAGCGCGAGTGGGAAAAGTCTCGTTTCAGAAAGTGGATCTGCCAGGAAGCGCTCTCGGCGATCAATGAGAGTGACGTGAAAAAGATCAAGGAGACCGGACGACAAGAAGGTGGAAAGATGAACAACCATTGGTGCAAGGTATCCGCGATGGTTTGCATCACCGCGGAGGATGTAGACCTGATTCTGTACGAGGCGCTCAATGCTGGCGGTATTTCTGCTTGGTCTGATGCGGTGAAAACGGTAGGCGACAAACTGGGCAAGCGTGTCTGCGAACAGGTCGCGCTTGGCGGCGAACTGATGATCCACGAGATTGGCGGAGAATGGCACAAGCTGTCTTGGCAGAACCTAATGAGCGGTGTCGAGCAGTATCTGAACGAGAGCTGCCACATCCGCATTGAGGATGAACGGCTGGCTCTGGATGACCTGACAACGAACGAGGCGGACGTGATCGTGCAGTTCGCCCTTTTCGGAGAAACGAAGTTTTGAGGAGGGACAACATGGAGAAGAAGCAAACTTTCAGCGTTCACACTGAGCGCGATGTCAAACTGACGGTCGAGGACATCGACGACATCATGGTTGCGGCTTTGGAGGGCGGCATCAACTACTGGTGCTCCGAAGCCGAGGTTGTGGAGGAGCGACGCTGCGCTGATTGGGGACACGAGCAGATTGCCCGCGGCGGCGCCCTGGTTCTCCACGACATCGAGGACAGCAGCGAGAAGTGGGAACTGGATTTGGAGAAGTTTCTGAAGGGCTTCAAACTGTGGGTCGAGCAGGGCCTCGACGAATACGGGGCTGTGCAGAAAGACGGCACTGTGGACTGCTGCCAAATCGACGCTGCCTGCGCTGACGAGATTGTGCAGCTCGCTTTGTTCGGGGAGGTGACGTTTGGATGATTACTGAGGACATGGTGCGCGAAGGCATCCGAAACGGAAGCGTCCGCTTTGTCAGAGATCCGAATATGGATCATGGGACTGTCTGCCAGATCGGCGACAACTGGTTCTACTTTGGACACCTGAAAGCGGAGGAACTCGACCCTGACGAATACGTCAAGGCAACGCCCGAGGCTGATGTGGTCGGCCTGATTTGCAACACGCTTGACGAGTTCCGAAAGAGCGGCGAAACCTTCGAGGACGAGTACGCATACTATGAAGCCTACCTGAACGAGCAGAGAGCAAAGGCAATCCCGACGCTGAAAGAGCGAGACAAGCGGCTGGAGCGACTCTGGGCTGAGTTTGGGGATGTGCCAATGAACCCCGAGACGGAAGAAATCGAGGCTCAGTTCCTTTGCTTCCCGGCCGGAACGAACCGGGAGGAGGTCTGGGAATGGTTCGACGAACGATACAGCCGCGGCGTTGCAAAGCTGCTGCTCGTGGGCGAGCCAAAGGATCGAGAGGTTGCACAGGCATTGTTCTTGACGAGCTTGTGCTGCGAGTGCGATTCCGAGCATTGCGCGTTCAATCCTGACGGGATCTGCAAAGCGCCGTTCGTCACCGGCAGGGCTCCGGGCCTGAACGATGACGGATGCACCGACTACTGCTACAAGGAGGCGGAGTAAATGGAACGAAAGTGTCAGAATTGCCGCCACGTTGACGTCTGCTTGAAGCGGTCGTTGGCGATCTTCAATATGTTCATCGTCACCGGGCGCTACAACGAGGTCGAGAACGCCAAGAAAAGCCTCGACGTATCGGTAGGGTGCGAGCACTACGACGCGAAGGAGGCGTGATGGATGAAACGAAGCGACGCAATCGCCATCATTGAACGAGAGCAGAGCAAGGGCCGCTTTGAGTCTGAGTTGGACACAGCAATCGGCATTGCCTTACACGCCCTGAAAGAGCCGCGGGAGATGTGCTGCGGTGGATGTCAGCGATTCGGGGACGAGGACGTAAACGGTGTCGGGTGGTGTGAAGAACACGACCGCGAGGCTTACTGTGACGAGCCGCCCTGCGGGTACTTCGAGTGAGGGTGGTGCCACATGGAGCGCAAAGACTGGAACTATAAGACCTATTTGGGAGACTGCATCGACGGGATGCGGCTCCTGCCGGCGGGAAGCGTGGATTTCCTTTTCACGGATCTGCCGTATGGGCGAACAAACTGCAAGTGGGACACACCGATTGACCTTGAGGCGTTCTGGAGCGAAGCTGACCGCGTAGTGAAAAAGAACGGAGCTGTGGCTCTGTTCGCACAGACGCCATTCGACAAGGTGCTGGGATGCAGCAACCTGAGAAATCTGCGGTATGAGTGGATCTGGGAGAAGAGCAACGCCACGGGCCATCTGAACGCGAAGAAGATGCCCATGCGGGCGCACGAGAACATCCTGATTTTCTACCGCCGTCAGCCGACGTACAACCCGCAGAAGACGGACGGCCATCAGCCGGTGAACAGCTACACCCATTACATCGACACGCAGAACCGAACCGAGATCTACCAGAAAGCGACGAAGGAAGTCAAGGGCGGCGGCAACACAGACCGCTACCCGCGAAGTGTTGTCAAAGGCCCCAGCGATAAGCAGACGAGCCACCTGCACCCGACGCAGAAGCCGGTATGGCTGTGCGAGAGACTGGTGCTCACATACACCAACCCCGGCGAGGTCGTGCTCGACTGCTGCGCTGGAAGCGCCTCCATCGGTGTTGCCTGCTGCAGAACGGGGCGGCGGTACATAGGCATTGAGAATGAAAAGCAGTATTACGACGTGATGCGCACCCGCCTCCGCGAGTGCTGCAGAAGCCACAGCAAGGAGGTGGGCTGATGACACCGCAAGAAGTTCTTTTGGCGCTTCGATGCCATCAATCGGCCATCGAAACAGGGCGCTGCCCGAAGGAGCAATGCCCTGCGTTTGAGCGGCCAGCACGGTTCAAATGCGCCGGCACGGTGGCAAAGGCTGCCGCAGACCTTATCGAAGAGCAAGCGGCCGCGTTGAAGCGGCTGACGGACAAGGAGGAGAAAAGCTGTGGAATCTCAGATGTATGAAGTGACGACCTGCCCGCTGTGCGGACAGCTCATGTTCAACGGAGAGTGCGAGAAGCCGGACTGCCGCTACCATTGGCACCCGATGGAGGATGACGAATGAGCGAGGCTGATTTTTGCGGCATGGATGCTGGCGAATACTACGCCACGAAAGGCTTCCTCGACCGAGAGCGGTTTTACCGGAAGCAGGAAATGGAGGAGCAGATGAAGAACAGAGTGACGGTCAGGCACGGGATGTTGTCCGACCTCAAAACATACCTGAAGCAAAGCGGATGGAAGCTCGAAGAGCCTGTTGGCGCATACGAGGTTCTGAGGGCGCGGAACCCGAACTATCCGCGCCCGCTGTTAGTCCACGACCGCGCCGAACGCGGCGTCGGGTACAGCATTGACGAACGCGATGTGAAGGTCTACAACGGCTGGCGACGCAACCGCCGCAAGCGTGGCATCGACCCAGACTGGCCTACACCGGAAGAGCGAAGCCGATATTTTGAAGGGAGAGATGGAGTGTGAGCTTCAGCATCAGACGTGGCGACATCTTCTATGTCCACAAGTTCGGCATTCAGGTCGGGAGCGAGGAACATACGGGACGCCCCGGCGTGGTTGTTTCCTGCGACGAAGGGAACCGCTACTCCGAAACCGTGCAGGTGGCCTATTGCACGACGCAGCCGAAAAGTAACCTGCCGACCCACGTTGAGATCCTGAGCACGGGTAGGGCGAGCACGGTCATGTGTGAGCAGATCAATACGGTGTCGTTGGAGCGGCTCGGGAATTACATCGGTCGGTGTACGGCCGAAGAGATGCGTGACATCGACATCGCAGTTGCGACAGCTCTGGGGCTCAAGAAATACCCCGGCCTGATTGAGCGCCTGAAAGAGCGCGAGCAGCGGGTCGAAAAGCGGGAAGCTGTCGTCGGCAAGGAGACCGATACAAAGGCCGCTTTGGAACTGGCGACGGTAAAGGCTGAGCGTGATACATACCGCAGACTGTACGAGGATCTGATCCGTGGGTTCATCCCGACGGCACCGGCGGGGGCCTGACACGATGGCCTATGACATCTACTGCGCGTTTGACCTCGAAAAGCACAAGCAGACGTATGTGCAGTATTTGGAGGTCGTGATTTTGGAGGATGGGACTGTGGAATACGCGGTTCCGTCGCACCAAGAGAAGCTGATCGCCTTAGCCTGCCAGAAGAAGGGCGTATCGCGGCAAGAACTGAACGACCTGTGCCCTCGGGAGTATTACTACGACTTCCTGACGTGGCTCTGTATGCAGGCAAATGCTGTGGCTGTGTGGAACAACGACTGTTGCTGTGGCCGCGGCATCAACCGAAAGCAGGTTGCGACGCTGCGAAGACTGAAAATGGCCGGCGTGTACGGCGGCACTATTCCGAAGATTTAGGGGGAGTAATTTCCACGATATGAACGGAAACGATAATGCTGGCAAAGAAAATCTTGATTTTGCATCTGTTTCGATGTATCATAGCAAGCACAGAGATACTCGAAACGGAGGTGAAGATATGACATCGAGAGAACTTATGGATGCAGCTCTGGCAAAAACGAAGAACTCGCAGGCGTGGCTCGCCCGTCAAATGGGTTGGACTCCGCAGAACTTCAACCTGCGTTTGAACCGGAACAGCATCAGGGCTGACGAGTTTTTGGCACTGATGGACGTTCTCGGCGTCGATGTGACCTTCACGATGCGCAAGACTGGCGAGATCCTGAAGCCTCACGTCAGCGGGCACGGCCGCAGGCTGTGCGGTAACTGCGACAAGATTACGTTCGATACCGCGGCTGCGGAGGCCATCTCGAACAGCTTTTATGAGGACGGCGTCAACGAGTTCAATGCAGACGGCGAAGCCGCTGAGTTGTACGTTGACAGCGAAGGCCGGTATTTCATGGCGGAGTATCACACGGACACGTCCAAGGACAGGCTGCGGACAGTCCAATCCAGCGTCGCCGCCGCATTCGTGGAGAAGTATGGCACCCAGATCGAAAAGGGGCCGAAAAAAGAATAAGCGCACGATGAAGCCACCCTCTCGGTTACGACCGGGAGGGTGATTTTTTATACCCAAATGCCCCGTACACCCGCTGCGCCCCGTACGGCCACGCACACGACCGTCACGGCCCTCTGCATCCATTCACACCGCTGACGCTACGAGGCGGTATAGGACCTGTACGGGCTGTTTACGGGCATATCACGAAACGTATATAGATAGAAAATTTCTTCATAAAAATTAACGAAAACATATTGACATAGGTAGGTATCGCAGTATAATAAAGTTACAAAATAACCAGATGGATAATCGGAGATAGCCAGAGCAACAGTTCAGGAAAGTCTCCGGTTCTCTTACAAAGAAAAGGAGACAGCGATATGGCAAGCCAGTATGACAGCATCAAAACCGCGGAAGAACTTCTGAAGGAAGTAGCGGCACACGGTCTGAGCACCAAGCCTGAGGACATTTGCAGAGCGCAAGACATTTTCGGTCGCAGCGAAGTGAAAGAGCTTATTCGGCTCGCCAATGACAATGGCCGCCTGAATGGGTTCGACGGCGAACCTGATCCGCGTGGTACTTATTCCTCTGGCCGCGTTGGACTGAGCAAGTATTTCTATCAGGTCGCTTTTAAGATCTGGAGCTGGGAGGATGCGACTCGCTTCTACAATCAGCACAGCAACTTCCCGGTCATTGATGCGCTGGAAGAGAACAAGATGCTTCACCAGCAGGTCAAGGAGCTGAACGGAGAACTGAAACGGGCCAAGGATGACCGCGATGTGGAACACAGAAGATGCCGGGAGGCTGTTGACGCTGAGCAGGCCGCTCAGAAGAAAATCAGCCAGCTCGAAGCGGAGGTCCACGACCGCGACATGACGATCATGGAGCTGAAGGCTAAGCTGTACGACCTGATGATGAAGGAGGGCAAGTGATGGCTATTTTCACCAACGTCTACGGGGACGGTCACACCCCTGACTACGAGGGCTGCGTCCTCGACTGGTACGAGCACAACGGCTACGACGATTCCGACTGGTACGCGATCTGCTGGAACGAAGAGAAGCAGACCATCGACAAGGTTCTATTCGACACCACCCGCTGCGCCTGCAGTGGCCGCGCTGAGATCGACGCCACGCCTGAAGTGCTTCGCAAGGTCTACCACTACTGGAAGACGCTCGGCAAGTCCCTGTTCGACGGGCGCACGAACCGGATGCAGGCTATGAAAATCCACGTCGGCGATACGGTGCGCGTGATCGCCGGCCGCAAGTTTAAGAAGGGAAGTGTTGGCAAGGTCTTTTGGTGCGGCACCTGCCGCAATCCATACTCCGGTTGCACGGAGGAGCGTATCGGCATTGAGGTCGATGGCAACCGCCAGTTCATCAACGAGTCTCAGGCCGAGCTTATCGGCTGGGAGGCTCGCTTGCAGACCGGCAAGGAGCGCAAGCGCCAGATCCGCAACTTCGCGGTGAACTCGATGCCGAGCCACTATCGCCGGTACTTCTGCAAGAACGATTGGCTGCAGTCGATGTGGCTCGGTGCGGAGCCGGGGTGGAAAGCACTGGTTGGAGGTGAGCAGTAATGGCCGTGACCGATAAGGTCAGCGTGGTTCTGACATGGAGCCTGCAGTTTAGATACCAGATGCTCGACCGCATGAAGCAGGATTGCGAGTATTTCCTCGGGCACGGCAACCGGGTCACGAAGTATCTTTGGGCCGGCAACGTAGCCGACCATATCGAGTACATGAAAGCCCTTTGGTGGAGCTTCCCTGAAAGCGGCAAGCCTGAGTGGCTGACGCTTGAGGAAATCAAGGACTACGAACGGAGGATGGCGGCATGAAGATTTTCGCGGCCTGCCCGGAGTGCGGTTGCACTGACTGGATCAGGTTCGACAGCGGCGGGTTCGTTTGCAACGGATGCGGCCGACTGATATTCACAGACGAAATGACCTTGAAAGGAGAGGATGACGATGAAGTTGGTAACGGCGGCTGACGTCTGGTACACGCAGCAGCAGAAAACCCTCGACGAGATCGCGGAGAAGCTGGGCGTGGTCGCTTACCGCCCGAGCTATCACGGGGCCGAGAGAGATAAGAACACGGTTTTGTTCTATCTGAAGGAGGACGAGGAGCACAACCGCGAGGTTGACCGTCAGCCGGTTCGCTATTCCCGCTCTGAGGCCAAGGACAGGGGCGTGAACGTCAACAGCGAGTGCGTGTATCGTGACCATTTCTGGTCGTTCGAGAACAGCGACGCAAACGGCCAGCTCGACATGGGCTGGGCAAACAACGGAAAGCTGAACCTGAGAAGTCTGGACTGGAAGACCAAGCTGGAGGGCAGCATCACGTTCGCATTCGCCAGAAAGATGCAGTTCGATTACATCCGCAGCACCGGCGGGTATCTGGAACCGAGAGAAGCTGATGCCACATACAACGACTGGAACCGCGAGCAGTTGCGGGCGCTGAAGATGATGCACGGGCGACTGTTCCTCGGCAGCATCAATTTTCACGGCGACCAGAGAAAGAAGGTTGTGGCCGGCAAGGAAGGCATCTACGAGGAGCTGCTCGATCAGATGGTCTACAATTTCGGGTGCGACTTCGCCGTACCAGCTCCCGATAAGGAGTTGGAGAAACTGATCCGAGCGTGGAACGAAGACGAGCGGCTGCCAAAGAAACTTGTGGACGTGGAGGCGATGACCGGCCGCGTGGAGCAGCTCGGCGGTATCAACCTGATTTGGTATTGAGGAGGGAACGAGCTATGGCGAACAAGCCGGTGCTTGGCATCATTGATTGCCCACATTGCGGGAGAGCGAACATGGTAGGATGGAACGGGAACTACAAGGTTCCGTGTTTCTACTGCAAGAAGAAGTTCGTGGTGAAGCGGACGCGGCTTCACCACACAACGCCGGTTGCGGCCAGGGAAAATGAGCGGGAGGTAGCCGAGAGATGAACGAGTATGAAGTGACGTGTTCCGAGGATGGCCGACACATTACGGAGTGGTGCCGGTCGCGCCATGAACGCACATACGAAATTGTGAGCGCCGTGCCGTCCGGCTACATGGTTTGGAACATCGGCCATCCCGTAGCAGGAGAGTATCTCCCGTTATGTAGGCTGTCCCAGCACCAGCCGTTTCCGGGCGGCCGGAGCATCGACGTTGATTCGCTGAAGGCCATACGCTGCAATGGCGCCCAGACCATCCTCGATGCTGTCGGCTACGGCCCCGGCACTCTGGAGGAAATGGAACGCTTCGTTGAAAAGAATAAGATGGCTCGACCGGGAAGCGCGAGATACAGAGAGACCGAGCGAATGAAGGCAGCTCTGCCGTTTATGCGTTCGCTTCAGTGGAGGTGAGGAAATGCAAATCAAGGTCAGAGACATCACGCCCGAAGAGGCGGCCCCGTACGGAGGCAACAACAGCGCCGTTTTGGCGGGGCGCAAGACGGTCGTATTCACCGACGCCGACGGCAACTCTGGCAAGCTCTACATGAAAGAGGAAGAGATCGACGTACTCGGCGAGCGGTATATCGTTGAGAACTCGACGATGGAGTATAGCAAGCTCTGCGACGAATGGTTCCCGAAGGTGTCATGGAACGCCTACAAGAATGACACGACCCGGAATCCGCCAAAGACGGTTGATGTCGAGTTTGTGTGCGTCTTGGAAGGTACAGATACAGAGATCTGGCGAAGAATGGATAATGGCGGATACCTCATGCGGCAGCTTTGCAGAGAACCGTTTGCCCGCTGGCTGACCTGCTATAAGCATCAGGGCTGGTGGGAAGATGGGAACCGCATCCGTCCGAACATCACGTTCCGACATGGGAAGCAAACCGAGAAGGTGCGGTACGACGACTGGAATGGAACGGCCGCGTACAGCGACACCTTCAATCCGAATTTTAGGGAGGGATAAAGATGCCTGAAGTGAAATTGATGAAGCCGCTGTTTGACGGCGGAATGTATAACCGCACTGGCCGTCGGATGCGAGCTGTGTTCATCAAGGAGGTTGCCGACGGAACCACGACCTATCGGCTGTGGCGCAAGGACGGAAAGCCTGAGATAGAGTACCCGCGGTGCGACAATGACCGCTATATACTGCACGTTGAGGTGAACAATTACCTGATTCCGTTGCGCATGACGGAGTTCCAGATGATCGACAACTGCGGCTACCTGCCCGCGGTGAACGAACTGTACGGCAGCAAAGAGGGGCGGGTCGCCTTCTTCGATGAGCTGAGAGAACGGGATGGGTGGAACCAGCCGACCAGCGTGTCCGAGGCAATGAAGCGAGAGGAAGAAGTCGTTACGCGCCTTGGGAGCCAGCCTGAGAGGTGGGTTGCCAGCATCAGTAAGCAACTTGCAAGCCACGTTAAGTTCTATCTCCAGAGCGAGAAGAACGGCGGCCTGACGCATCCCGATTATGTCGGAGCCTGCGTCTTGGACAAGTTAGACGAGTGCATGAAGCTGTCTGAGGCCCATCAGGAGTACATCCAGAAAGAGAAAGAAAAAATAGCCGCAGAAGAGGCAGAGAAGCGGCACCGAGAGGCCGAGGAGATAAATGCGAAGGCAAAGCAGGAGATCGAGGCAGCCGTCAAAATCATTCGAGAGGGTGGGCGCCTGAACAATGACCGCATCGACTACCGCGTGGGGGATGTCGGACACAACGAGCCGATTGTTTTGCTCCTCATGCGCCGGTACAAGGTGGGTGTTCCCCTGAGAACGCAGGGTTGGATCTGCAGCAAGCTGGCGAACGTCACCATCAAAGACGGCAGGTGCGACGGTCTGCAGTATTACAAGGCCAAAGGCGCTGCCTGCTCACAGCGGTTTTTCGACTGCATGAACGAGCTGGTTCAGAAGGTAATTCAGGAGGAAGCAAAATGATTACGATGGAAAACACCAGAGAGCTGATCGACTTCGAGTATTATGGCAAGTCCTACCGGATGGCCCCGGAAGAAATCGAGGCGGCGTACCGGTATCAGGAGATGCAGTATCGCAAAGCAGACGCGCTCCGTATGCTGACCTCGTATGCGTTCGGTATCGAAGATCTGGACGCCGTTTCCGACGAAGACCGAGCCGAATACGAGAAAGAGTTTGAAACCAGTTACGGCATCACCTTCGAGGAGGCTAAGGAGAGCATCCCTGAGATCGTGAGCTACTTCTTCCAGAAGACCGATTGCAACGTCGGCGAGAATACGACTTGGTACGAAGCCATTGAGGCGGTATTTGGAGGAAACAGGGATGGAGACTGAAAGCAAGAGATGGAAGCTGGGTGACGATGTGAGCGCCGAGGACAACATCCTCGACGGGTTCACGTTCAAGGATCTGATTCTGGCCGTACATTGCAACTGTGAGAGCATCACACCTGAGGCTGTTCGCAGAGAGGCGGCCGAGATTTTGGAGGAACGGATGCAGGACTACCGCTTCTTGCTCCGAAACAACATCGAGGAAATCATGGCCGAGGCCAAGAAGGGACGTGCGCAGTATGAGTAACGGCATGATTGCCGGTGGAGCGTGGGAACAGATGACGTTCTTTGCACCTCTGCCCATTACGGGAACACCGGCTATCAGCCTGTTCGACCACACGACGCACAGCTCGGAAAAGCCGAGCGAGTGGATGAAGCAACTCGTGCCAGATGGCGAGTATGTTGTCATGGTCGGCACCCATCCGCTGGTGATGCGGAAGACGAAGCTGGCGGTAGACGAGGTTCCTGAGGGACACCAGTTCTACCATTACCTGATTGACGGCGCTGTGTACGCCGGCATTTTCGTAGGAAAGGAGAATGCGGAATGATTGGAAAAGGAAAGACCCTGCTCGTGCATGACGACTGTATGGTTTCGCGGGTGGCCCATCGGCTCGAAGAGCTTTGCGGCGAAATCGAGCTGTGCCAGAGCATCCTCAAAAATGCCCCCGACCTGCCAGCGGAATACCGCCGCGCCAACAAAGAGCAGGTAAGGCAGCGGCTTGAGTTGGCGCGGTGGAATCTCGATGATCTGCTGGAGGACATCGAGGACGGCATCGTTGCGCGAGAGCTGAAGCGCATCTACAACGAATATTGCGGAGGCGGGGACGATGGCGAGGTTTGATGATCTGTGCGCTGACTTCCAGAAGCGCAAGCCCCGTGGCCCCATCACAGCAGAGGTTCCGTGGTTCAATGTTCCTCTGGAACTGCAGAAGGGCAGCGAGAGCGTGAACGACGTCCTCAGAAAGTACCTGAAGGACTTCAATCTGGAATACCTGAACGAGATGGGAACCGTGTGGTTCCTCTACCACGACCTGTGGAAGTGCTGCACCCACGAAATCAAGGATGGGAAAATTCACTTCTATATGGCCTGTTTCGATTACTGAGGAGGACGATATGTACTTAATGGGACGTGACGAATACGAGTGCGACATCTGCGGGTTCCGCGAAAAGTGGGACGCGCACGACGACCACCGCGGGGATAAAGGAGTATTAAGATGGAGAAATACGCGAAGAGGCTGCAAGACATCATCAATGAGCAGGATTTTTGCTTTGAGCCTGAGGAGATCAGAACGGTCGAAAAGGCGCTCGGAGTGTTGAAAATGTACGAGGATGCCAACATCCCGGCTGAAGCCTGCGCGGAGTACAGGAAGTTTGAGGACGAGCTGATCCGCGACGGCATGAGCCTTCAGCACGTTCTCGACCTGCTCAAAGCGGAGAAGGAGGGGCGGCTGAAGGTCAGGCCCGAAAGCCTCGGCCAATGTTGCGGCCAGTGCCACCACTTCCTCAGAGAGCCTATGAAAGCGTCAGGCATCTGCGAGGTTCGCAAGAACAAGCACTACCCGCGAGCTGGGACGCCGCTTTATTGTTGCCAGTCGAAAAAAGCCTGCCTTGACTTCGACAAGCGCGGCGAGCGGCCCATCCGGTATCAGGAGGCATGACGATGGAGCGCCTGACGATACGAAACAGCGACGGCACGGTATCTCAGCCGATCGGCACGACGGTCGAAGCCGTGTTCTACCGGCTGGCCGACTACGAAGACACCAACCGGGAGCCTGCCGAGGTCCGCAAGCTGGAACGGGAATACCGCACGGCTGTCAATGAACTGTGCTATATGTGCGGTAAGTACAAGCAGGAACACGAAGGAGCCTGCCGCGGATGCCGGTGGGAAAAACCTGTGTGATAGGAGGTAGCCTGAATGGCAAGAGGACGGCAGCAAAAGTGGATATGCCTTGACTGCGGAGCTGCCTTTGCCGTGCAGGGCATAGCACCGAAGATGTGTTGCGCCTGCGGGTCTGCAAGACTTGGACGGGCACCGAGCCTTGAACTGGCCGAGAACTTCGCGGAGAAGCGAGTTGAGCTGGAGCGGATCTGCCGTGAGCTGAACGGCGCCTATGGACGATACGCCTCGCTGAAGACTCGGTACGACGAGATCATGGCCTACTGGAAACAGCAAAAGCGGCGTGGATATATCACACCAGAAGAGTATCAACAACTGGCCGAGGAGTTCATCGGAGCGCGGCCGGTGAAAAATAAGGAGGACGAAACAAATGGCAAAGATCCCTGAGAATGTGCTGAACGTGCTGGGCGAGTGCAGAGCGGACGGAAACCTGCTTTACCTGCCGAGCGTTCAGCTTGACCGCAAGACCTACACGGAGGTCAACAAGGTTCTGGAGAACATGGGCGGCAAGTGGAACCGGAAGGCAAAGGCTCACGTCTTCGCTGAGGACGATGATGTGGCGGATATGCTGGAGAACGTCCTGCTCACGCAGGAAGTGAAAGACCTGAAGCGTGAGTATCAATTCTTCCCGACGCCTCGCGCCGTCGCTGAGCGAATGTGCGAGATGGCTGAGATCGACAGCGCATCCGAGGTGCTGGAGCCGTCCTGCGGCAACGGCCAACTGGCGGATGTCATCTGGGAGCATTTGCCCGCCGGTATGTGCTGTATCGAGCTGAACACCGACATGAAGCGGTATCTGGCTGAGAAACCCTACGGTGTGAACTACCGCGATTTTCTGGACGTGACGAAGAAGGAAATCGGCACTATCAACCGCGTCGTGATGAACCCGCCCTTTACGCGCCATCAGGACATCGACCATGTGCGTCACGCCTACGATTTGCTGGATGCTGGCGGCGTTCTGGTTGCCATCATGTGCGAGAGCACGTTCTTCCGCAGCGATAAGAAGTCCGTAGAGTTCAGAGACTTCCTCGGCAGCGTGTATGCTCAGACGATCAAGCTGGAGCCGGGGGCGTTCCGCGAAAGTGGCACAGATGTCGTTACCCGCATCGTCAAGATCAGAAAGCCGATGTAAGACCCGAATAGAGCGATTCCAGCCGAGGACGGCAATACTTTCATCATTGCGTGATGCTCCAGAGGATGTAGAGCCTTGCTCTACCCTCTGGTTGCCACTTGGCTAATTCAAAATACCGCAGAGAAAGGAGGTGCGGCCATGAGCAAAGCAGTAGGCTTCCACATCGACGTGAAGCCGGTATCGGTCACATTTACTTGCCCGCACTGTGGCAGAGAAGTCACGGTTCCGTGGCGAGAACTCGATGTCCCTGAGTGCTGGGGCGACGACTGGGGCTACGTCGAATGCCCCGACTGCGAAACGGAGGTGAAACTGGGTGACTACGAGTACGACTGAAATGCCGAAGCTGCGGCTTGGAGATTGGGTATCATGCAGCGCATACATCAGACCGAGCGGCAACCACTTCGAGATCGACAACGAAGACACGGGAACGGCGCTACTGTGGAGGAAAGACGCAACGGAGGGCGAGGAGATTGAAGATTACGAGTCCTGCGAGAAGTTCGTCACGAAAACGGCTTTGTTCACCGGAGTCTTCGTCGGCGTGACATGGCTCTGCACGGAACTTTTTTGTGAGTGGAATGACCCTCCGTACGGAAGAAGCGGCTTTCAATGTAGCTCAATCAACCCGAAGCCGTTCGCCATCGTTTACTACGCCGAGAACAAGAAGCGGTTGGTGCCGATGGACAGCATTGAGAAGGTGGAGCGATGAATTATTACGAAATCTATGACCGATACAGCGGCGAACTGCTGACCAGAGGCAACGCGGCCGAGTGTCGGAAAGCCCTTGGATGTGCCAGCCTCGACGGCTTTTACGCCTTGGCAAACCGGGCGCGGCGGGGGATCAACAAAAAATATCGGGTCGTCATCAAAAAAGGCGGGCAGGTAGACTACCCCGTGCTCGGTAAGGATGACCCGCTTTACCAGAAGGAGGGATAGCAAGTGGCAAAACTGAAACCGATCCTGTTCAACACGGCGATGGTGCAGAAAATTATGGCCGGTGAGAAGACCGAGACACGGCGCGTAGTTCTCCCGCAGCCTGAAGGCGCACGGTTCGTCCTCGACTGCGATGAAGAGAACCGGACGTTCGACCTGATGTGCGGAAACAACGGGGCTGGCGGTATCTTCCGCGACTGGGCAGAGACCGTCAAGCCGAAGTTCTGGTTCGGCGACGTGCTCTATATCAGAGAGACATGGCGTGTCCAGTCTGCGCACCGCTTCGAGGCGGATGCAAAGATCGAGTTCCGAGCAGGTGGCCCGCTCGGGAAAATCCGGTTCCCCGGCGGATGCTCCGACTCGGAATCCAGAGAGGCGTTTGACCAGTTTATCGCTAAGTGGAGTACCGACCCCAAGTGGAACCCCTCGATTTTCATGCCAAAAGAGGCGGCGAGGACATTCCTGAAAATCGTGGACGTTTCCGTGGAGAGGCTCGGAGACATCAACGGCGGCGGGTTGAAGGCTGAAGGCATTGACCGGAACCAGCCGTACAGAGCCATGCGCATGGATTTTCGGGATCTCTGGAACAGCACCATCTCTGCAGACCAACTCGACGAGTTGGGATGGTATGCGAACCCGTGGGTCTTCGTCTACAAGTTCCAGCAGATAGGCAGAGAGGAGGCGCTGGCATGAGACGAGGGGTTATCGTGAAGACGCTGAGGTGCTGTGCTGAGCTGAACTGCAGGAAATGCCCGCTGGAGAAATTAAGAGAGGGCAGAGGATGCACGACGAAACTGGCAAAGGAGGTGCTGAAGCAGATGCAGGCAGACGACGCAGAGCGTCGGAAGCAGTATGCGCAGACGTTGCCGAAGGCAATAGCCATTGACTTTGACGGCTGCCTTTGTGCAAACGCATACCCGGACATCGGCGCTCCGAACTGGGAGATTATCGTCGCAGCGGCGGCAGAGCAGATCGCTGGCGCGGGACTCATTCTCTGGACGTGCCGAGAGGGAGAGTTGCTTGAGAACGCGCTCGAAGCCTGTGCCAGATGGGGCCTGCATTTCGACGCCGTGAACGACAGCTTGCCGTCGTGGAAGAAGTTTTATGGTAATGAAACCCGCAAGGTCGGCGCGACTGAGTATTGGGACGACAAAGCATACAGAGTTCAGAACGGGAAGCTGATGAAGGAGGCCGCACATGAAATGGATTGACAGGCTGAAGGCAAAAATCATCCATGCGCTCGGCGGCCTGACACGCGCAGAGGCGATGTTTCCTGCGCCCATCGTGCAGGCTCTCCATTACGACATCCAGACAGTCAGGACGGTGAAGATCGTGCCTGCCTTTGCCAGAACGCGCGAGGCTGAAATGGAGAAGATGCTCCGAGCGGAGACTGCGCACAACATCGCGGAGTATGTGATGGAACACGACGCTGTCGTTTACGAGAGGCAGGAAGAAGAGAACAACGACCTGCAGTTCTCAGCGACCTTCCGGTTCCTTCAGCCGCACGAAGGGGAGTGGAAGATATGAGGAACTGCGCACAAATCGGTATTGACGACGAAATCTTCGTTGACAGCTTTGCGGGCGGCGGTGGTGCATCGACGGGCATGGAGGTTGGCCTCGGCATTACGGTGGCGGCGGCCATCAACCACGACCCTGCGGCGATCCTGATGCACAAGACGAACCACCCGTACACGGAGCATTATCAGGCGTCCGTTTGGGATGTTGACCCGCGTGACGTATGCCGCGGGCGTCCCGTGGGCGGTGCGTGGTTCTCACCCGACTGCAAGCATTTCAGCAAGGCTAAGGGCGCAGCTCTCGTTGACAAGAAAATCCGCGGCCTTGCGTGGATCACCCTGAGATGGGCCGCTTTGGTGCGGCCGCGAGTGATCTTCCTCGAAAATGTCGAAGAGTTCCAGACATGGGGGCCGGTGAGGAAGGGAAAGCCTGTAAAGAAGCTGGCAGGCACGACGTTCAGAAAGTTCATCGGCCAGCTTCGGGATCTCGGCTACGAGGTCGAATGGCGTGAGCTGGTGGCGGCTGACTACGGCGCACCGACCAGCCGCAAGCGGTTCGTTCTGATTGCCCGCTGTGACGGCAAAACCATCGTGTGGCCTGAACCGACCCACGCTCCACGGGACAGCGAAGCCGTGAAGAGCGGCAGGCTGAAACCGTGGCGCAGTGCGGCGGAAATCATCGACTGGAGCCTACCTTGCCCATCCATCTTCGACACCAAGGAGGAAATCAAGGAGCGGTACAATTTGAAGGCGGTGCGGCCTTTGGCGGACAACACCATGCGGCGCATCATCCGCGGCGTGGATAAATTCACCATCAAGAGCGGCCAGCCGTATATCGTCCCGACCGGCTATGGAGAACGAAAGGGACAGGCCTCACGGGTACACGACATCGAGGAACCGCTGCCTACGGTGGTCGGGAGCGGCAAGCACAACCTCTGCAAACCGGTGCTGGTGCCGTTCACGGCGACGAACACCAGCAACAGCGTCGGAGCGCCTGCCAGTGATCCGGTACATACCGTGACGACAGCAGGGAACCAGATGCTTGTAACCCCATATCTGGCCGAATGTAATCACGCAGGAGGCGGCCACGTCGCCGATGTGCGTGGCCCATACAAAACCATTACCGCCAAGCATACGGGCGGTATCGTGGCGCCCTCGCTCATTCAGTACCATACCGAGCAGACAGAAAACGTCCGAGCCTCTGGCCTCGGCGCTCCAATCCCCACCGTGGATGCCTCGAACCGCTACGGTCTGACCTGTGCAAATCTTGTGAAGTATTACAGCGGCGTGGTTGGTGAGAAGATGGAAGAGCCGCTTCCGACGGTGACGGCCATCGACCACAATGCGGTGTGCGCGGCCCATGTGGTGAAGTTCAAGGGAGACAATTTAGGCAGCAGCCCCGCCGAACCGATGCAGACGGTAACGTCAGGGGCGGGGCAGAGCAGGGCTTGCGGCGGAGGCACATTCGCTCTCTGCGACACGGTGCTTTGCAAGGCTGGCCCCAACGAGCGCTTGTATCGCTGGCCCCAGATCCGCGACTTGCTGAACCGCTACTGCGGGTATGAGCTGGCTGACGATGACCTGCTGCTTTTGAGCATCGGCGGGACGCTCTACTTCATCGCAGACATCGGCCTGCGGATGCTCTCCCCGAGAGAGCTTTACAATGCGATGGGGTTCCCACCCGATTACATCATCGACCGGGACTATACCGGCAAGCCGTACCCCAAGAATGAGCAGGTGGCCCGCTGCGGCAACGCCGTTTGCCCGCCGATGGCTGCGGCTGTTGCAAGGGCAAACTTCCCCGAATACGTCGCCAAAGTGGGCGACACCATCACGACAATGGCCGCCCTGCTGGACATGGTGGCGGTGTAGAAAGGAGCAAGACATGGACAAAAAGAAATTGATGGAGCTGGCAGAGCGGTATCAGTGCAAGGCTGACACGGCGTTCCAGAACTATCAGGAAACGGGCATTACCCGTTACGACACGGCCAGACGGAACAACGAGGACATGGCGGAGGCTTTGCGAATGGCGGCCTCTGCCAAGGAAGACCACGACCGGATGATCCACCTGAGAGGGGTACTGAGCCAACTGGCGTGGCGGGCTGCGGAGGCAAACCGTGTCAGCGAAGAGGAGCGGCCTCGGAAGATGCAGGCGGTGCTCGGAGAGCTGCTGTCTGCGGCCCGTATGCAGGGCTTGATCCGCGACGAAGGAGGTGATTTCAAATGAAAATCGTCATCGTGCATCACCTGAACGATGCGCAGCACTACCTTTTCGGAGTACCTGAGGAGAGAGACTTGAAGAAGGATGATCTGGTGCTGGTGCGCAACAGCCGAGGCGAGGTGCCAGCGGTCTGCGTCTGCGACAGCTTCAGCGTCCCCGAAAACGTGCTTGAGCAGTTGCAGAAAATGTACGGCGGGAAGACCCTGAAGTGGGTCATCGGAAGCGTTGAGTTCCTGCGCTGGGAGCAGGAGAAGGAGGAAGCGAAATGAAAAAGTATGTGCCCATTGTGACCGACGACCCGCAGGACAATGTGGAGGCGGCGCTGAACTTGGTGTTCATCAAGGACGAAGAGGTTTACGTCCGCGGCTATGGGCCGGCGCCTGACTTCTCAGACGCGACCCTGAGCAACGTGACGCGGGACATTCTGCAGAAGTACAGCCCCGAAACCTTGGAGAACGTACGCCTCAAAGACGATTTGGAGCTTTCGTGTGCGACCTCTGAGTGGCTGTTCGACGGCATTGATACGATTGAGGGCGTGGTTGCCCTGCTCTACACGATGGCGTGGGCCTTCGCAGAGACCAGAGAGCGCCTGCGGATGTACGAGGAGACGCGGCTCTCTCCGATGGATCTGAAAGGCCGGCTGATTGCGCCGTTCCAGAACGATATGTTCGCTATGGTCTGGGGAGCGTTCAAGAAGCTGTACCCCGACAAGGAGTGCGAGATCTACTGGGAGCCGCAGATCCGCGACGAAGAGGACGGCAAGCCGGTGTATGGCCTGACCGACTTTGCCGACGATGGTTCTGTTGCCGTCTTCGTCAAGCCGAGCCTTGAGGTTGCGGACGCGGTTGAGATCCTTGCGCATGAACTCGCCCATGTGGCGGTCGGCATTGAGCACGACCACGACGAGGTATGGCAGGAGGCGTTCGACAAGATTTTCGAGGAGTACAATCGCATCGGAAATCAGATGTTTCCCAACGGGGAGCAGTGCGTGATGGACGACCCTGATGAAAAGTGAGCTACGGTTTTCGTGGCCTGATACTGGAGAGCTGTCGGTGCGTATCAACGGAAACGAGTCGGCAGCTCTCCGTTTCTTTCCGTCGGAAGAGGCCATCATAGACGGCCTGCGTAAAAACGGCGTAGAGGCCGCGTACGACGATTTTGCAGATACCCACCCACACACCCACGGAAGCGAAACGGACACGTTACAGACGGTTTCTGGAGATTTCTGACGGTGTCCTGACTTCACAATCACATTTACTGGTGGTATAATCACAAATACAGAGGCTTTGCGAACGCTTTTGGCCTCTTTGATAACGGAGGGAATGACTATGACAACAGGCGAGCACGGTGGCTACGAGGCCGCCGCACGACAGTACAACGACTGCATCCGCGCCGGCCAGATCGCACAGGCTGTCGAATGGCTGATGGAGATGGCTGAGATCCTTGAGAGCGAGAAGCGATACACCGATGCCCTGAAGCTGGGAATGCTGACGTTCTACTTCGCCACGAGCGGCGTGTACGCTGAGCCGGTCATTGAGGATCGCCTCGCAAAGCAGATATGCCGCGTAGTCTGGGAGACGGGCCTTACGCTCCATGAGCGCGAGGAGCTGTTCCTCGACACGATCCGCGACGACACGCTGCCAGAGCATATCATGTCGGCCAAGGACTGCGCGTACATCTTCGACGTCTGCGCCGCCGGCAGGGTGGAGGACGCGAGAGAAATGCTGGGCCGATTCGTGACGGCTCACGCTGCAAAGTAAATACAGAAGCGGAAAGCAAAAAGAGGCACGGACGTTGCTCTCGACGCTCGCACAGGGCCCGTAACAACTCCCCACCCATGAGAGCAGCCGACAGTGCCGCTATGAATGAAGTCTTTACCCCGGTGTACGAGTGCCAATACATCACGAAGGAGTAAAGAAAATGAACAGAAATCTGAACGAGGCAATTTTCGACATCGCAAAGGTGGAGGCCATCCTGTTTGCTTTCGAGAATACCTATCTGGAGCTGGATGTGGCGCCGGCTGACAGAGCGCGAGCCGACATGGCGACGGATGCCTTCTATGCCATTTGGGACGCCATCAGGAAGGTGTCGGATGACCTCGACCGTCTGGCTGGAGATTGCCGAGTGGTGGATGCCATCTACGCCGTCAACGATGTTCGGCGGCGCGTTGGCACCTTGAAAACCGAAGACTGAGTAGGGGAGAGGCCGGGATTTTCCCGGCCTCTTTGCTTTCTTGCCACAAAATATGTATAACATATTGACTTTGAGGTATAATATGATATAATATACTCAAAGAAATTAAAGGAGTGATTTCAGATGGCGAAAGTATCAACCAGCATTTCCATTGACGCCGATGTGAAAGCACAGGCTCAAGCTCTGTTCGCAGACTTCGGCCTTGACCTGTCCACCGCAATCAATATCTTTCTGCGGCAGTCGATCCGCGAGAATTGCATCCCGTTTTCCATTCAGCGCGAGGTTCCCAATGCGGACACCATCGCCGCTATGCGGGAAGCTGATGACATGGTAAACCACCCTGAGCAGTATGAGACCTTCCACAGTATGGAAGACCTGAAGAGGGCTTTGGAGGCATGAAGTACGATGTGAGGATGTCCACCCGCTTCAAGAAGGATATGAAGCTGGTGCAGAAACGTGGGTACGACCAGAGGCTTATTTTCGAGGTGATCGAATTGCTTGCCAACGGCATGAAGCTCGACGAGAAGTACAAAGACCACCTCCTGACCGGCGATTACGGCGGTTTCCGTGAGTGCCATATCACGCCCGATTGGCTGCTGGTGTACCAGTACAGGGAGCAGGAGCTTTTGCTGCTGCTGTCCAGAACTGGAACCCACAGCGACCTGTTCTGAACTATGAAGCAGGCGGCGATGACGTACAAGGGGTATTCGGCAAGGGCCGAATACTCCGCCGAGGACGGAGTCTTCTTCGGAAGGCTCCTCGGCATCAACGATATGGTGAACTTCGAGTCTGAGAATGCGGAGGGCTTGGAGGAAGAGTTTCATAAGGCGGTGGACGATTACCTGATGTTCTGTTCCGAAATAGGGAAGCAGCCAGAAACGCCCAACGCCTGAAAGCATAAGAAAGATTGCAGAGTGGGGCGCGGCGGTCTTGACTGCTGCGCCTTGCATCTGCAAAGTATGGAGGGAACGATGAATTACTATGCAGAAAATCCGAAAATCACGCTTCGCGTGAGCATCGGTGACGCGATGTTTATCTCTTGATGCATACGAATCGTATATGCATTGCATATACGATTCGATATTCTGTATATACAAAATGTGAGGAACAAGCTATGTTCAAGGTCATCAAATACGAAGGCAAGGCCCGGCGCGGCAAATTCCAATGCGCCCACGGCGGCGAGGTGCAGACGCCGGTTTTCATGAACGTCGGCACGCAGGCGGCGATCAAGGGCGGCGTGAGCGCGCTGGACCTCAAGGAGCTCGGCTGTCAGATCGAGCTGTCCAACACCTACCATCTCCATCTCCGCCCGGGTGACGACGTGGTACGCCAAATGGGCGGACTGCATAAGTTCATGCACTGGGACGGCCCGATCCTGACGGACTCCGGCGGCTTCCAGGTGTTCTCCCTTGCAGGGCTGCGCAAGATCAGGGAGGAAGGCGTCACCTTCGCCTCCCACCTTGACGGTCGCCGCATCTTCATGGGGCCGGAGGAGAGCATGCGCATCCAGTCAAACCTAGGCAGCGACATTGCGATGGCGTTCGACGAGTGCGTGGAGAATCCGGCGCCCTACAAGTACGCAAAGGACTCCTGTGAGCGCACGCTGCGCTGGCTGGAGCGCTGCAAGGCAGAGCATGACAAGTTAAACTCCTTGCCGGATACCGTCAACCCGGGGCAGATGCTTTTCGGCATCAATCAGGGTGCGACCTTTGAAGATCTGCGCATCTGGCACATGAAGGAGATTGCAAAGATTGACTGCGATGGCTACGCCGTCGGCGGTCTTGCGGTCGGCGAGCCGACGCAGGTGATGTACGACATCATCGACGCGGTCGAGCCCTATATGCCGCAGGACAAGCCGCGCTACCTGATGGGCGTCGGTACGCCGTCGAACATCATTGAGGGCGTGGCGCGCGGTGTGGACTTCTTTGATTGCGTGATGCCGGCACGCAACGCGCGCCACGGCAAGCTCTTCACCTGGAGCGGCGCGATCAACCTGAAAAACGAGAAATATAAGCTCGACGAGCGCCCGATCGACGAGCGCTGCGACTGCCCGACCTGCCGGAATTTCTCGCGCGCCTATCTGCGCCATCTCTTCAAGGCAGACGAGATGCTGGCGCTGCGCCTTGCGGTGATGCACAATCTCTATTTCTACAACAAGCTCACGGAACGCATCCGCGACGCGCTGGACGCTGGCGAGTTTGCGGCCTTCCGCGCGGAATACAGCGAAAAGCTTTCGGAAAGAGCGTAATTTGCCGCAGAAAACTCTTGCACATTAGGACGGATTCGGCTATAATGACAGCAATGCTGTTATGGCGGAACCTTAAAAAACGAAAGGAACTTTAACAATTATGGAATCCCTTCTTCTCATGGTCGCGATGATCGCGGTCTTCTATTTCCTCATCATTCGTCCGGAAAACAAGCGCAAAAAGCAGGCGGAGCAGATGCGCAGCAGCCTGAAAAAGGGCGACCGCGTCACCACCATCGGCGGTATGGTCGGTAAGATCGTGCAGGTCAACGACTCTACCATCGTCTTTGAGACGAGCGAGGACCGCGTCCGCATCGAGGTGACCAAGTGGGCGGTGCAGTCCACCGGCGCAATGGAGCAGGCTGCCGCACAGAAGAGCGGCAAGAAGGCTGACAAGGTCGAAGAAAAGGCAGAGGAGACTCCTGCTGTCGAGGAGAAAGCGACTGAGATGGTCGAGGCTCCTGCTGCGGAAGAAAAGCCCTCCTACGATCCCGAGATCAAGTAAATCCTATCCTGACGCGAAAGCGCCGGCCGAATGGCCGGCGCTTTTTTGCGCACTTTTTTCGAGGGCCTGGATATAAAATGCAGCCTTGCGGCATACGCTCTTTTGAACGACTGGGATGGGGAGGGCTATGGAGTGGAGAAGAGGCGATTGTCGGTGAGGCCGATCATGCTCGGCTTGGCGACGGCGATGGGTGCATATCTGGTGCTGCTGACGCTTGCGGCCTATCTGACGGTGAGCGGCAGACTGGATGAGGTGCGAATAGGGCAAGCGGTATGGGCGTGTGCCTGCCTTTCGGCCTTCGGCGGTGCAATGATGACATTGCGAGGGAAACGAGAGGTGGCGGCGCTGCCGCTGCTTGCTGCTGCGGCGTTCTGGGTATGCGTGTCGCTGTTCGGACTGCTCGCATCGGATGCGCCGGACCTGAATGGGGTGCTGGGGCTGCTCACGGCGTCTGCACTTGGCGGGCTGCTTGCGGCGGGACTTGCGCGGCGGGAGAAGGGAAAACGGGCAAAGCGACATAAAACGCCTCGTTCCCGACGGTAAACATAAAGATCGAAAAACGGCACATTCTGCGCGGCGTGAACGGATTGCACAAATATGGCCTGGTGGGGAATGAGGACGGCCTGAAAGACGGTTTCCAGATTTGGTAAACAGCGGTTTTTCACGATACCATATCTTGTTCCGAAAAAGCTCGGTGTACGAAGTTTACATAATGGTGTTTACATAATATTTTGACATAATTGACAAAATTCGGGAAATTGAGGAAATCCGCTTGCGAAACGGGGGCAAATAGCCTATATTTATAAGTGCTTTCGCTCCCTCGCTTTTTGCGCCCTGCGAATTTCCTCGGCGGAAAACAGTGAGGGATTTACATTGAAGCAAAGACGAACGGCGGCGCGTCTGCGATGCGTCAGTCTGCGAAAAATACCGCTTTCCATGCTGGCGCTTGCCGCTTTTTTTCTTCTCGGCGCGGTCCTCGGCGGCATGGTCGCCGCGCGCGGCGCGTCGGCAATGGGCGGCGAGCTGCGCCGATATCTTGAGGGCTACCTTGCCCTGCGCATCGAGGGCGCGCCCTCCTCCGCGGCGGTCTGGCAGACGATGGTCTGCTTTTTCCGTGCGAGCGTGGCGGTGTTCCTGCTGGGCTTTGCCTCCGTCGGCGTGGCGCTCATTCCGGCGGTGTGTGCTGCTCAGGGCTTCCTGTACGCCTATTCGCTTCTTTGCTTCGCCTCGGGTCTGGGGCAGGATGGATTTTTCCTGCTGCCTGTTCTCTTCGCGCTGCGGCTGATGCTTGTGCTGCCCTGCACGCTGCTGCTCGGCAGCGCCGCGTGGGAGACCTCGCGCGGTCTTGCGGCCTTATCGGTCGGCGGCGGAAAGCGGGCGAAGGGCGTGACCTACGGAAAGCGGTATTGGTCCCGTTTCGGGATCGCGTGTGTGTGTTTATTTTTTGGCGCGGCGCTGGAGCTGTGGTTCATTCCACGCATCCTGTCGCTTTTGCTGCGCTGATCTTACGGAAGGAGGTGTGCCGAATGGCGTCCGATTATCTGAAGCTCTATGAGGATTATCTGCGCGAGGAAAAGCACGCCTCCGAAAATACGCTCAGCTCCTATCTTCGCGACCTGCGCCAGTTTTCCGAGCACCTTGCCGCCCAGCGGGTGACCGATCTGCGCAAGGTCAAGACCGCCGCCATCAGCGACTACGTCGCGTGGATGGGCGGCAAGGGGAAGTCCGCCGCGACGGTCACGCGCGCGCTGGCCTCCATCAAGTCCTTTTATGCCTTCCTTGCTGAGCGCGGCGAGATCAAGACCAATCCCGCCAAGGGCGTCGCTGCCCTCAAGGTCGAGCGCAGGTTCCCGGAGATCCTGACCGGCAAGGAGGTCGAGCTGTTCCTCGACCAGCCCCGGTGCGTGGACGCCAAGGGCTACCGCGATCACGCGATGCTCGAGCTGCTCTACGCCACCGGCATCCGCGTGAGCGAGCTCATCTCGCTCGACGAGAGCGACTGCAGCCTTTCCGCCGGCTTCATCCGCTGCGAGAGCAAGGGCAAGGAGCGCATCATTCCGCTCTATCCCGCTGCGGTCAAGGCACTTTCGGATTACATCAAGGATGTCCGCCCTCAGCTGCTGGCCGATCCCGAGGAGACGGCGCTGTTCGTCAACATGAACGGCGAGCGCATGAGCCGTCAGGGCTTTTGGAAGATCGTCAAGCACTATCAGGAGATGGCGCAGATCGACAAGGACATCACGCCGCACACGCTGCGCCACTCGTTCGCGGTGCATCTGCTGGAAAACGGCGCAGACCTGCGCGCCATTCAGGAAATGCTGGGCCATGCGGACATTTCCTCCACACAGATCTACACCCACGTTGTGAAAAAACAGCTGCGGGACATCTATCAGAAGGCGCACCCGCGCGCGTAATAGAAAAAGGAAACGGGAAGGACGCTTCGGCGTCCTTCTCTTTTTGCCCTCCGGCGCAATGCACCGCTCCCAGCGCGGGCGCATAGTATGCTGCGAGGAGGGGAGAGTATGGAACGCTATTTACTGGTCGCACGCTCCATCACGCACGCCCAGCAGATGATGAAGGTCCTGGACCGTGCGGGCATCCGCACGCGGGTGCTGCGCGCGAGCGCCGAGCTGACGGGCCGTGGCTGCGGCTACACGCTGGAGGTCGCGGAGCGGAATTACGCCGCCGCCATCCGCCGCCTGCAGGACGCGCAGGTCGAGCCGGTCAAGATCGTTCGGAGGTAGGGCCATGATCTATCTGGACTCCGCCGCGACGACCTTCCAAAAGCCCCTGAGCGTTTCCTATGCGATGCAGAGGGCCATGCGCACCATGTCCTCGCCGGGGCGCGGCGGCTATGCCGCGGCCAGAGCGGCGGAGGAGACGGCCTTCCGCTGCCGAAGCCTTGCCGCCGAGCTGTTCGGTGTACCCTCGCCGGAACAGGTCGTCTTTGCCTCCAACGCGACGCACGCCCTGAACATTGCCATCCGTTCGCTCGTGCCGGAGGGCGGGCGCGTCGCCGTCTCCGGCTATGAGCACAACGCCGTCACGCGGCCGTTGCACGCGCTGGGCGCGAGGATCAAGGTCGCCGCTTCGCCGCTCTTTGACCGCGCCGCGCTGCTGCGCGCCTTTGAAAACAGCATCTCGCCGGAGCTTGACGCCGTCGTCTGCACGCACGTCTCCAATGTGTTCGGCTTCGTTCTGCCGATCGAGGAGATCGCTGCGCTCTGCCGCGCGGAGGGAGTTCCCCTGATCGTGGACGCCTCGCAGTCCGCGGGCATCCTGCCGTTCGAGCTGGACACGCTCGGCGCGGCCTTTATCGCCATGCCGGGACACAAGGGGCTTTACGGCCCGCAGGGGACGGGACTTCTGCTGTGTGCGCACGACGCCGCACCGCTCCTCTACGGCGGCACGGGCAGCGCGTCGCTCGAGCAGACCATGCCGGACTTCCTGCCGGACCAGCTGGAGGCCGGTACGCACAATATGCCCGGCATCGCGGGTCTGGAGGCCGGACTGCGCTTCGTGCGGGAAAGACGGGAGCGTATCGAGCGCCACGAGCGCGCGCTGATCGCGCGGGCCGCCGCTGCGCTGCGCGGAATGGACGGCGTTACGGTCTATGCCGCGCGGGACGCCGCGGAGCAGGTCGGGGTGCTGTCCTTCAACCTGGATGGCAGGGAGCCGGAGAAGACCGCGGACGCGCTGGCGCAGCGGGGCTTTGCCCTGCGCGGCGGGCTGCACTGCGCGCCCTACGCCCACCGCACGGCGGGAACGCTGCCGAACGGAACGGTGCGCCTGAGCGTATCCACCTTCACCTCGGCGGCGGATATCGACGCCTTTGCCCATGTGCTGCAGAGCATCGTGCGCGGCTGAAGGCTGCGCTGCACAAATTCATGGAAAATTCATGCTCTTTCGGTTGCTTTTTTTTGCGGATTATATTAGAATATGAATAACTATTGCTTAAGAGGGATATGCCATGGAATTTGTGATGACCATACTCGAGGGCGCGTGGCGTTATGTGACGACCATCCGCATCGCGGACTATCTGGATATCGCGCTGATGGCCTATTGCTGCTATCTGCTGCTCCGCCTCGTGCGCAGCACTCGCGCGGAGAGCTTGGTCAAGGGCATCATGGTGTTTCTGCTGGCGCTGTGGATCTCGCATGTATTCAAGCTCAATGGCATTTACTTTATCCTCAACCACATGCTTGATGTCGGCATCCTCGCACTGATCGTCCTCTTCCAGCCGGAGATTCGCCGCATTTTAGAGCAGGTCGGCTCGAGTAAGCTGCGCTCGTTCATTCCCTTTGCCGCAAAGCAGCAGTCGAGCGCCATTGAAAACGCCATCGCGCAGACGGTGCTCGCCTGCACCGAGATGTCCAAGACCCGCACGGGCGTGCTGATCGTCTTTGAGCGTGAGATCAACCTCGACGAGATGGCGCGCACCGGCACCATCGTGGACGCGCAGGTGAGCAGCGAGCTGCTGAAAAACATCTTCTTCGTCAAGGCCGCGATGCACGACGGTGCGGTCATCATCCGCGACGGGCGCATCCTGGCGGGCGGCTGTATGCTGCCGCTGTCGAAGAATGTGAACCTCAGCCGCGACCTCGGTATGCGCCACCGCGCGGGCATTGGCATGAGCGAAAATTCCGACGCCGTGGTCGTCATCGTCTCGGAGGAGACGGGCACCATCTCCGTCGCCATCGGCGGACTGCTCAAGCGTCACCTCAAGCCGGAGACGCTCGAGAAGCTGCTCATCAACGAGCTCATGCCGCAGACAGAGGAACCGGGAGCGGACAAGCCGCAGCTGCATTTGCCGCGTATCCTGAAAAAGCGGAAGGAGGACGACGAAGAAAATGGAGCAAACTAAAGGCCGCAGGGCGTTTTGCATCGGCTTGTCGATCCTCATTGCGCTGCTCGTTTGGTTCTACGCCAACGACGACACGGAGATCGAGATCTCCGTCAACGATGTGCCGATAGAATTTACCAACGAAGACACCACGCTGGCGGATAAGGGGCTCATGCTTCTCTCGAACGAGGAGGAGACGATCGACCTCAAGCTGAGTATGCCGCGCAGCACCTACTTCAAGCTCGACCCCGGCAAGATCCGCATCGTGGTCGATCTCAGCTCGGTCACAACGACCGGCACACAGACGATCACCTACAGCGTGCTCTATCCGCGCGGGCCGCGCGGCGAGCTGCTTTCGAGCAGCATCACGCAGAAAGAGCCGACCGTCCGCTCGACCACCATTGAGATCGGCGAGCTGTTCCGCAAGAATGTGGAGATCCGCTGCAAGGTCGTCGGCAACGTGGCGGAGGGCTATATCGCCGGCACGGTCCGTATGCTGCCCGAGACGCTTGAGGTGCGCGGCCAGCAGGTCGACATCATGCAGGTGAGCTACGCGCAGGTCACGCTGAACATTGAAAACGCGACCTCCACGGTCGTGGAGCTGCTGGGCTTTGAGCTGTACGATTTCAGCGACCAGCTCATCCGCTCGAACCGCATCCATCCGGCCAGCGAGAGCATCCAGGTGACGATGCCGGTGATGACGGTCAAGGAGGTCCCGCTCACGGTCGAATTTGTCGAAACGCCCGGCTCGCGGCTCGAGAACGTCAAGTGGGCGCTGACGCCGATCGACACGATCACGCTCTCGGGCGACGCCTCGACGATGGCTGCCATCGACGAGATCAAGCTCGATACGCTCTCGCTCGCCGATCTCAAGGCGGCGGAGACCTTTACCTACGATATTCCGCTTCCTGACGGCGTGGACAATCTCAGCGGCGTGACGAGCGTGACGCTGACCATCCTGTTCGACGACATCGACTCCCTGACGGTGGACGCCACGCAGTTCGGCTACGAGAACCTGACGACCGAGCGTGATGTGACGGTCGTGACCTCGACGCTGAGCGTGACGCTGCGCGGCACGAGCACGGCGCTCGCGCAGGTGAATGAAGAAAACCTCCGCGTGGTGGCGGACCTGACGAACGTTTCCGACGCGGACGGCGTCTATACCGTCCCTGCAACGGTTTATGTGGACGGGCTGGACGTCGGCGCCGTCGGCAGCTATCAGGTGACCGTGCGTTTGAGCGGCGGAGCGGAAAACAGTACAGAGCATAACTGAAGGAGAACCTATGACCCAGATAGCAACGGTTGAAAAAATATTGCGCGGAGGCAGGGCGGAGATCTCCGTTCCCCGCAAGTCCGCCTGCGGACACGACTGCGAGAGCTGCTCGGGCTGCGGGATGCAGGGCTCGTCCACCCATGCGGTGGCGCTCAATCCCATCGGCGCGCAGGCGGGACAGAAGGTCGTGGTCGAGAGCAGCAACAAGCGGCTCTATGGCGTGATGCTGCTGGTCTACGCGGTGCCCATCGTGTTGTTTCTGATCGGCTACTTTGCCTCCTATGCGCTGACCTCTGAAGGCCTGCGCTATGCCGTCGCCATTGCGGCGTTCTGCCTCGGCATCGTGCCGGCGATCCTCTACGACCGCAAGCTGAAGCGCGAGGGCGGGCTGGCGTTCACCATCATACGAACCCTGTAGCGCAGATATGTTCGGCTACGTTCTGCCCTCGCGGGATCGGCTCGACGAGCGGGAACGCGAGCGCTTCCGCGCCGTCTACTGCGGACTGTGCCACACGCTCCGGGAGCGCTACGGCTTTGCCGCGAGCCTCCTGCTCAACTACGATTTCACCCTTTTAGCCATTCTGCTCTCAAGCGGAGACGAGGAGTCCTGCACCGTGCGGCGCTGCGCCGTGCATCCCTGTAAGGGCTGCCGCGCACAGACAAGCACGCCGGCGCTCGAGGCTGCGGCGGACCGGACCGTGATCCTCTCCTGGTGGCAGCTGCGGGATCACATCGCCGACCACGGCTTTTGGAGCGGGCTCAAATACCGCTTTGCTTCGCTCTTTCTGCGCGGTGCTTACCGCAGGGCAGGGGAGCGGCTGCCGCACTTCGACGCGGCGGTGCGGCTGCATCTCCAAGCGCTCGCGGCGCTGGAGGATGCGCGCTGCGCCTCCGTTGATATGGCGGCAGAGCCCTTCGCGGCGCTGATGGCGGACGCGGCGGCAGACCTCACGGACGAGAAGCGCCGGCGCATCCTCGGTCAGATCCTCTATCAGCTCGGCCGCTGGATCTACCTCATCGACGCGGCGGACGACCTGAAAAAGGATACCGAAAGCGGGAATTATAACCCACTGCTTTACCGTTATCATACGGAAAACGGCGTTCTCGGCGATGCGGACAGGCTCGCGCTGGCCGAAACGCTGGACGCCTCCATCGAGCGCATGGCGAGCGCCTACGCACTTTACGACTACGGCGTATGGACGCCGATCCTGGACAGTATATTTTATGAGAGCCTTTACGGCATCGGCAAAGCCGTTTTGGACGGGACCTACCGCCGCCGCACGCGGACGCGGTACGGTGAACGCAAGAAGAAAAGCAACGAGGAAGCACTATGAACGACCCCTACAAAGTATTGAACGTCTCGCCCTCCGCATCGGACGAGGAGGTAAAGAAGGCCTATCGTGACCTTGCGCGGAAGTATCATCCCGACAATTATCACGATAACCCGCTTGCCGATCTCGCGCAGGAGAAGATGAAGGAGATCAACGAGGCCTACGAGCAGATCCAGAAGCAGCGCAGGGCGGGCAGCGGCTACGGTGCGCCGCGGCAGAGCTACTACGGCACGACGAGCAACGGCTATTCCAGCGCCGACCCGACCATGCAGCAGATCCGTCTCGCCATCGCCCGCGGCGACATTTCGCAGGCGGAGCGTCTGCTGAACGCGGTCAGCGACCACAATGCCGAGTGGAGCTTCCTCATGGGCAACGTCTGCTACCGCCGCGGCTGGCTGGACGAGGCAAAGCGCTATTTCGAGACGGCCTGCCGGATGGACCCGGAGAATCCCGAGTACCGGCAGGCGCTCGCGGCCTTCAACAACCGCGGCTACCGTCCGCAGGGCTATCAGACCGTTTCCACGAGCTGCGGCAACGACGCCTGCTCGAACTGGTGCCTCGCGACACTGTGCTGCAATCTTCTCGGCGGCGGAGGCTACTTCTGCCTGCCGTGTATGTTCTGATTTGAATGAGGAGGAGATCACATTGGTCAAAAGCATGACGGGCTACGGAAGAGCCCGCGAAACGCGCAGCGGCCGCGATATCACCGTCGAGGTCCGCTCGGTCAACAACCGCTATCTTGACTGCACCGTCAAGATGCCGCGCGCCTACATCTTCGCCGAGGACGCCGTGAAGGCGCGGGTGCAGAAGGCCGTCTCGCGCGGCAAGGTAGACGTGTTCATCACCATCGACACCTCGGCGGCGGACGAGGCGGTCGTCAAGCTCAACCGCCCGCTTGCGCAGGGCTATTACAAGGCGCTGTGCGAGATCAACGAGGCCTGCGGTCTTGAGAGCGAGATCACCGCGTCGACCATCGCCCGCTTTCCCGACGTCCTGACCGTCACCAAGGCGGAGGAAGACCTGGAGTGCGTCGCCGCCGACCTCTGCGCCGTGCTCGGTGACGCGCTTGCCGCGTACAATCGGATGCGCGCGACCGAGGGCGAGCGTCTTGCCGCCGACATTGGCAGCCGGCTCGATACCATCGAGCACATCACCGGCATGGTCGAGGAGCGCTCGCCGCAGACCGTTGCGGAGTACCGCGCGCGCCTGACCGCCAAGATGGAGGAGGTCCTGCAATCGACCACCATCGACGAGGCCCGCATTCTCACCGAGGCCGCCATCTTTGCCGATAAGATCGCCGTCGACGAGGAGACCGTCCGCCTGCGCTCCCACGTTTCCCAACTGCGTACCATGCTCGTCTCCGACGAGCCGATGGGCCGCAAGATGGACTTCCTCATTCAGGAGGTCAACCGCGAGAGCAATACCATCGGTTCCAAGTGCAACGATATCACCATCGCGCGCGATGTGGTCGCCCTGAAGGCGGAGGTCGAAAAGATCCGCGAGCAGGTGCAGAACATCGAGTGAGGAGGGGACGATGAAGCTCATCAACATCGGCTTCGGCAATCTGGTCTCCGCCGAGCGTGTGCTGGCCATCGTCAGCCCCGATTCCGCGCCGATCAAGCGTCTCATTCAGGAGTCGCGCGAGCGCGGTATGCTGATCGACGCGACCTACGGCCGAAAGACCGCGTCCGTTTTCGTGATGGACAGCGACCATGTGGTGCTCAGCGCCATCGCGGCGGAGAAGCTCGCGCAGCGGCTCGGCCTTGAAATTTTGGGAGGATTGGAAGAAAACGAATGAAAACAGGGAAGACCTTTATCATCTCCGGCCCCTCCGGCGTCGGCAAGAGTACCGTGCTCCGTGAGCTGCTGCGGGATCGCGACGACCTCTATTTTTCGATCTCCGCCACAACGCGCACGCCGCGTGAGGGTGAGATCAACGGCGTTCACTATCATTTCATCAACGTCGATCGGTTCCGTGAAATGATCCAGGAGGATGAATTCCTCGAGTATGCCGAGTATGTCGGCAACTTTTACGGCACGCCCAAGCGCTATGTGGACGAAGCCATGGCGCAGGGGAAGGACGTTATCCTCGATATCGAGGTGCAGGGCGCCCTGCAGGTCATCGGCAAGCGGCCCGATACCGTGCGCATCTTCATCGCCCCTCCCTCGTGGGACGCGCTGGAGCAGCGCCTGACCGGGCGCGGAACGGACAGCCCTGAGAAGATCCAGAAGCGCCTTGTCCGCGCCAAGGTCGAGCTTCAGACCGCCGATACCTACGATTACTTTGTCATCAACGACACGGTGGAAAACGCCGTACGCGAGATCAACGCCATCATGCTCGCCGAGCATTGCCGCCCGAGCGAGCGCATGGAGATATTGCAGTAAGATACCTAATTTAATTTATCAATCATGCCGCGCCGCGGCGAAAGGAAGTAAACGACTATGATGCTCTATCCCGCTATGAACACCCTCACCAAGAATGTCCCCAACCGTTACCTGCTGGTCAATGTGGTCGCGCGCCGCGCCCGCCAGATCGCGGAGGACGCCGAGCTGGAGGGAATCCACCTGACCGAAAAGCCCGTCACCGAAGCCATCAATGAGGTCGCCGACGGCGAGATCACCGCGGCGGACATTGATACGCACATCAATAAGTAAGAACGAACGATTCGCCGGAGAGGGGGAGAAGCATGGAACAGCAGATCGCAAGGATCGCCCTCTCCAGCGTACCCTACAGTGCGGACAAGCTGTATTCCTACCTCGTCCCGCCCGAGCTGGCTGACGCCTGCCGTGCGGGCGTTCGTGTGAGCGTACCGTTTGGCCGCGGCAACCGCCGCACTGAGGGCTTCGTGCTCGAAACGCTGTGCGAAGCGGCAGACAAGCCGCTCAAGCCGGTCTTTACCGTGCTGGACGAGCAGCCGCTGCTTGACACGTCCCTGCTGCGCCTTGCCAAATGGATGAAGGCGCGCTATTTCTGCACGGTCTATGACGCGCTCAAGACCATTCTGCCCGCGGGCATCTGGTTCCGCTACCGCGAGACCTACCGCCTGGCGGACGGTGTACAGGAGATCGACTTGTCAGCACTTGCCGCGGCGAACCGAACGGATAAGCTGCTGCTTGAGGCCATCACCGCCCGCGGCGAGCTGGAGCGCAGCGAGCTCGAGGAGCTCGGCGGCGCGCAGACGATGAAGCGGCTCAAGCTCCTGTGCGAGCAGGGCGTGCTGTACTCCGAGACGATGGCCATCCGGCAGATCAGCGACAAGTCGGTGCGTATGGTGAGCCTTGCCGTGAGCGCGGAGGACGCGCTCGCCGCGGTCGAGCCAAAACGCCGCAGCGCGCCGCTGCGCTATGCGGCAGTCGAAATGCTCTGCGCGCAGGGCACGCTCTCCTCGTCGGATATCTGCTACTATACCGGCGCGTCGCTGCAAACGCTGCGCGGGCTGGAAAAGGCGGGCATCGTCTCCTTTGCCAAGCAGGAGGTCCTGCGTGTCAGCAGGCACGAGCCCGTTGAGATGGCCCTGCCCATCGTGCTCAACGACGAGCAGCAGCAAGCCTTTGACGGACTGCTGCCGCTCATTGCCCGCCGCGAGGCGGGAGCGGCGCTGCTGCATGGCGTGACCGCCAGCGGCAAGACGCAGGTGTATATCCGCCTCATTGAGGAAACATTGGCGATGGGCCGCACGGCGATGCTGCTCGTGCCGGAGATCGCGCTCACGCCGCAGATGATGGCGAAATTTACCGCCTATTTCGGCGAGAACGTCGCCATGCTCCACAGCGGACTTCAGCTGACGGAGCGCTACGACCAGTGGAAGCGCATCCGCCGCGGCGACGTGCGGGTCGTGCTCGGCACGCGCAGCGCGGTGTTCGCGCCGCTGCCGGATCTCGGACTTATCATCATGGACGAGGAGCAGGAGCCGACCTACTGCTCGGAGAACCCGCCGCGCTACCATACGCGCGATGTCGCGCAGTTCCGCTGCGCGCAGAGCGGCGCGCTGCTGCTGCTCGGCTCGGCGACGCCGACGGTCGAGACAATGTATTACGCGCGGGAAGGGCACTATCAAGTTTTTCCACTTTACAGACGCTACAATGAAAAAGCGCTCCCCGAGGTGTTCATCGCCGATTTGCGCGACGAGCTTCGCGCGGGGAACGAGACCGCCGTCAGCGAACCGCTCCGCTCCGCGCTGGAGGAAAATCTCGCCCGCGGCGAGCAGAGCATTCTCTTTCTCAACCGCCGCGGCAGCAGCCGGATGCTGCTGTGCGGTGAGTGCGGCGAGGTGCCCGAGTGCCCGCGCTGCAGCGTTCCGATGACCTATCACAGTGCGAACGGACGGCTGATGTGCCATTACTGCGGCCACAGTGAGCCGGCCTATGACCGCTGCCCGCAATGCGGCGGCATCATGAAGCACATCGGCACCGGCACGCAGAAGGTCGAGGAGGAGCTGCACGCTCTGTTTCCTGGAGCGAAGGTCCTGCGTATGGACACCGACACGGTCGGCGCGTCGCATGGGCACGAAAAGCTCCTGCGGCAGTTTGAAGAAGAAAAGATCCCGATCCTGCTCGGCACCCAGATGGTCGCCAAGGGCCTGGATTTTGAGAACGTCACGCTGGTCGGCGTCCTCTGCGCCGACGTCTCGCTCTATATCGACAACTACCGCGCGCCGGAGCGCACGTTCAGCCTGCTCTCGCAGGTCGTGGGCCGCGCGGGCCGCGGCAGCAAGCAGGGCAGAGCGATCATTCAGACCTTCACGCCGGAAAACGAGGTCATCCGCGCGGCGGCCGCACAGGATTACGACGCGTTCTACGAAAGCGAGATCCGGATGCGGCGCCTGCGCCGCTATCCGCCGTTCGCCGACCTCTTCTCCTTTACCGTGACCGGCGCGGACGAGAGCCGCGTCATCCGCGCGGCAAAGGCGCTGCGCGACGCGCTCGGCTACGCCGTCGAACGGCGCGAGGAGCTCAAGCCGCTGAGCATCGAGGTGCTCGGTCCTGCCGGGGCGAGCGTGGTGAAGGTCAACAACCGCTACCGCTACCGAGTTTTTCTCGTCGGCAAGGGCTGTCCGGCGCTGCGCCGTCTGGTGGCGGAATATCTCTATGCGTTTTATCAACACAAGGAAAACCGCGGTCTCGACATTTTTGCCGACTGCAATGCGATACAATAGGAGGAACTGCTATGGCCATTCGTGAGATCAGAAAAAAGGGCGACCCGTGTTTGGAGAAGGTCTGCCACCCGGTGACGGAATTCAATGAGCGTCTGCACCTGCTGCTGGACGATATGCGTGAAACGCTGGAGGAGTCCGGCGGCGTCGGGCTTGCCGCGCCGCAGGTCGGCATCCTGCGCCGCGTGTGCATCGTGGAGGACAGCGAGGGCGAGATCATCGAGCTCGTGAACCCCGAGATCGTCAAGGCTGAGGGCGAGCAGACCGGCTTGGAGGGCTGCCTGAGCCTGCCCGGCCACTGGGGCATCGTCACCCGTCCCTACACCGTGCGCGTGCGTGCGCAGGACCGCGACGGCGCGACCTTCGAGGTCGAGGATGAGGATATCACCGCCCGCTGCTTCTGCCACGAGATCGAGCATCTGGACGGACACCTGTTTAGCGAGCACTGCGACCGCCTGCTCACCGACGAGGAGCTGGAGCAGTATCTCAAGGAGCACGAGGACGAGTACGAAAGGGAAGACGACGAATGAGGATCGTATTCATGGGAACGCCCGACTTCGCAGTCGCATCGCTCCGCCGTCTGGTGGAGGACGGGCATGAGGTCGTCGGCGTATTCACCCAGCCGGACAAGCCCAAAAACCGCGGCATGAAGCTGACCTTTTCGCCTGTGAAGGAATATGCCTTAACACAAGACCTGCCGGTCTATCAGCCGCTCAAAATGCGCGACGGGGAAGCGCTCGGCATATTACGGGAGCTTGCGCCCGAGCTGATCGTGGTCGCGGCCTACGGAAAGATCCTGCCGCAGGAGATCTTAGACCTGCCGCAATACGGCTGCATCAACGTTCACTCCTCGCTTCTGCCGAAGTATCGCGGCGCCGCGCCCATCAACTGGGCGATCCTGAACGGCGAGTGTGTCACCGGCGTTTCTATCATGTATATGGTTGCAGCGCTCGACGCGGGCGATGTCATCCGCACGGTCTCGACCGAGATCGGTGAGCGCGAGGACGCCGCGGCGCTGACAGAGCGCCTTGCTGAGCTCGGCGCGCAGGCGCTGAGCGAGACGATCCCGACGCTTGCGGACGGCACGGCGAAGCGCACACCGCAGGACGAGTCGGCCTTCACCTATGCGCCCATGCTCGACCGCTCGCTTTCGCCCATCGACTGGACGAGGAGCGCACGGGAGATCGACTGCCAAGTGCGCGGTCTCATTCCGTGGCCCTGTGCCGCGACGAGCGTGGACGGGAAGAGCGTCAAGGTCTACGAGACCCTTTCCGGGGAAATGACTGCCGACGCACCCGGCACGATGCACGCGGTCAAGCGCGGCCTTTCCGTCGCCTGCGGCGACGGCAGGAGCCTCATCATCACACAGCTTCAGGCGGAGGGCGGCAAGCGCATGGCGGCTGCCGACTATCTGCGCGGTCACCCGCTCAAAACAAACGGCTAAAGGGGAGAGCTTATGCCTTACTATTCTTACGGCTACGGTTACGATTCAGCCAACCTGATCTACCTCATTCTGCTGGTCCCCGTCCTGCTGCTGTCGCTCTATGCGCAGGCAGCGGTCAGCGGCAATTTCTCGCGTTACAGCAAGGTGACGAATCGCCGCGGACTGACCGGCGCACAAGCGGCGGCCGGTGTGCTGCGCGCGCACGGCATTACAGACGTCGGCATCGCCCGCTGCTCAGGCAAGCTGACCGACCACTACGATCCGCGCAATAACACCATCTTTCTCTCCGATTCGGTTTACGATGCCGCCACGGTCGCGGCGGTCGGCGTTGCCGCGCATGAGGCGGGACACGCGGTGCAGTACGCCGTGGGCTATGGCCCTGTCAAGCTGCGCAGCGCCATTGTGAAAACGACGCAGTTCAGCTCGCAGGCCTCGTTCATCATTCTGATGCTCGGCCTCGTGCTCTACAGTCAGCCGATCCTGCTGCTCGGCATTGTCCTCTTCGGCGTGGTCGCGTTCTTCCAGCTCGTCACGCTGCCGGTGGAGTTCAACGCCTCCCACCGTGCGCTTGAAACGCTGGAGGGTGAGCATATCCTGGAGGACGAGGAGATGGCCGGTGCACGGAAGGTGCTCCGCGCCGCGGCGCTGACCTATGTCGCCGCGCTGCTCTCGTCGCTTTTGCAGCTCCTGCGCTACGTTTTGATCTTCCTCAACCGCTCCGGGAATCGCCGCGGAGGGCGCCGATGAGAGTCGACCGTGCAAGAGAAGCGGCGCTGGACGCGCTGGCGGCCTGCCGCCGGAACGGCGCGTGGATCGACGGCGCGCTCAAGCAGGTGCTCAAGCGGGACGGGCTTTCCGGCCGCGATGCAGCCTTTGCCAGCCGCATTGCCTACGGCGTGATGCAAAGCCGCATTTACCTTGACCGCTGTCTGGCGCGCTGCCTGACGCAGAGACCCGAAAAGCTCGAGCCGCTGCTGCTCGATATTCTCCGCATCGGCGCGTATCAGATCCTTCTCATGGATAAGGTGCCGGTCAACGCCGCCGTGAATGAGGCGGTGGAGATGGCGAAGGCGCACAAGCTATCCCGCGCGGCGGGACTGGTGAACGCAGTGCTGCGCAATGTGGACCGCAGAAGGGGAGAGCCGCTTGCCTTTGCGGACGAGCTCGAAGCGCTCTCCGTACAGACGAGCCACCCGCGTGCGCTCGTCGAGCGCATGGTCGGCCTGCTCGGTGCGGAGGAGGCGGAAGCCTTTCTCCGCGCGGACAATGAGCCGGTTCCGACCACCATTCAGACCAACACGCTCAAAACGACCGCGAAGCAGCTTTGCGCCTCGCTGGAGGATGAGAGCGTAACCGTGGAGCCGCACCCGTGGCTCGCGGACTGCTTCACCGTTTCCGGCACCGGCGATCTGGAAGGTCTGCGCGCGTGGCGCGAGGGCTGGTTTACAGTGCAGGATGCCGCGGCGAAGCTGACGGCTTTGGCTGCTGCGCCGAAGGCTGGGAGCTTTGTCATCGACACCTGCGCCGCCCCCGGCGGGAAGTCCTTCGCCATAGCGATGTGCATGGAAGGGAAAGGACACATTCTCTCCTGCGATGTGGAGGAGCATAAGCTGCGGCTCATGGAGGCCGGTGCGGAGCGGCTGGGGATCGAGTGCATGGAGGTCCGCTTGGCCGATGGCCGTGTCTGCGATGAAGCGCTTGCGGAGAAGGCGGACGTCGTCGTCTGCGACGTACCGTGCTCCGGACTCGGCATCATCCGCAAGAAGCCGGATATCCGCTATAAGGACATGGCTTCGCTCGCGAGTCTGCCCGCGATCCAAAGCGCCATTCTGGACAATGCCTCACGCTATGTCCGGCGCGGCGGGACGCTCGTTTACTCCACCTGCACGGTGCTTCCCGAGGAAAACGAGCGGGTGACGGATGCGTTTCTCCGCGCGCACCTGGACTTTACTTACGATACCTTTGCGCTGCCCGGTCCCATCGGCACGGTAGAGGGACACATCACGCTCTGGCCGCAGCGCCACGGGACGGACGGCTTTTACATCTGCCGCATGACGCGCAAGGAATGAGGATGACGATGACCGATATCAAATCCATGACCCAAGAGGAGATCACCGACGCGCTGCGCGCGATGGGCGAGCCTGCCTTCCGCGGCAAGCAGGTGTTCTCCTGGCTCCATAAGGGCGCGACCGACTTTGCGGAGATGAACAATCTCTCCAAGCCTCTGCGAGAAAAGCTCGGCAAGGAGTTTACCATTACAGCGCCGACCGTCGCCCGCAAGCAGGTTTCCCGGCTCGACGGCACGGTCAAATACCTCTGGGAGCTGCGCGACGGCAACTGCATCGAGACGGTGCTCATGAGCTATCACCACGGCAACACCGTCTGCATCTCCTCGCAGGTCGGCTGCCGGATGGGCTGCAAATTCTGCGCCTCCACCATAGCTGGCAAGGTAAGAGACTTAACACCTTCGGAGATGCTTGACCAGGTACTCTTCACCCAGCTGGATTCGGGAAAGGACATCTCCAACATCGTTCTCATGGGCATCGGCGAGCCGCTGGACAACCGCGTGAACGTGCTGCGCTTTCTGCAGCTTGTGAACCACCCGGAGGGGCTGAACATCGGAATGCGCCATATCTCGCTTTCCACCTGCGGCGTTGTACCCGGCATCGACGCGCTTGCGGAGGAAAACCTGCAGCTCACGCTTTCCGTTTCGCTCCACGCGCCGGACAGCGCGACGCGCAGCCGCATTATGCCGGTCAACAACGCCTACGACGTGGAGGAACTGTTCGCCGCCTGCCACCGCTATTTTAAGAAAACCGGCCGCCGCATCTCGTTTGAGTACGCGATGATCGACGGCGTGAACGACCACGACTGGCAGGCCGACCTGCTCGCCGAGCGCATCCGCGGGATGCCGGGGCACGTCAATCTGATCCCGCTCAACGACGTGGTCGAAAGCGAGTTCAAGCCCAGCCGCCGCGTCGCGGCGTTTCAGAAGCGGTTGGAGTCCCACGGCCTGACGGCGACGGTGCGCCGCAGTCTCGGCGGGGATATCGACGCCTCCTGCGGCCAGCTTCGCCGCAAGGAGATGGAGGCAAAGGAGAGAGGACAATGAAAGCCTGCGGCATCACGGACGTTGGACTGCAGCGTCACGAAAATCAGGATACCTTTGCCGTGGAGCGCGGCGCGGCGGACGGTCAGCTCATTGCGGTCGTGTGCGACGGCATGGGCGGCGAGAACTGCGGGCAGATCGCCAGCAGCCTTGCGGTCCGCGCCTTTCTCGACGAGCTGCACGCAGTCCTGCGCGCGGATATGACGACGGAGCAGCTGCGCGAAGCGGTGTCGTTCTGCGTTTCCAAAGCAAACGCTGCCGTCAAACGCCACGCGCAGGAGCATACGGAGTGTCACGGCATGGGGACGACGCTCGTCTCCGCCGTGACGAACGGCTCCGGCGCGGTCATCTGCAATGTCGGCGACAGCCGCGCCTACCGCGTCGGCACGGGGAGGCTGGAGCGCATCACGCGCGATCATTCGGTGGTCGAGGGCTTGATCGAAAGCGGCAATATCACCGCCGAGCAGGCGCGCACGCACCCCAACCGCAACCTCATCACCCGCGCGCTCGGCCCCGAGGAGCATATCGAGTGCGACGTATACGATGTGACGCTCGGCGCGGACGAGCGGCTGCTGCTCTGCTCGGACGGGCTGGTCGTCACCGCCACGGACGAGGAGATGTACGAGGCGGTCGGCCGGGGCGATACGCCGGAGGAGAGCCTTGAGCACCTGCTCGAGCTTTCCAAACAGCGCGGCGCGCCGGATAACGTTACCGCTGTGCTGCTCTATCACGAGTGAGAAAGGAGGGCGCATAGATGGATCAAATGATCGGCAGAATGCTGGACAACCGCTATGAGCTGCTTGAGCTGATCGGCAGCGGCGGCATGGCAATGGTCTATAAGGCCAAGTGCCACCGGCTCAACCGCCTTGTGGCGGTCAAGGTATTGAAAAGCGATTTCGCGAGCGACGCGGATTTCCGCCGCCGCTTCTACGATGAATCCCAGGCCATCGCGATGCTCTCCCACCCGAACATCGTTTCGGTCTATGACGTGTCGCGCTCCTCGCCGGAGTACATCGTCATGGAGCTCATCGACGGCATCACGCTCAAGCAGTATATGGAGCGGCGCGGGCGTCTGAACTGGCGCGAGTCGCTGCATTTCATCACACAGATTATGAAGGGGCTGAGCCACGCGCATTCGCGCGGCATCGTCCACCGCGACATCAAGCCGCAGAACATCATGGTGCTGCGCGACGGCAGCGTCAAGGTCACGGACTTCGGTATCGCCTGTCTTTCCAACTCCGCCAACACCATGACGCAGGAGGCGCTCGGCTCCGTCCACTACATCTCGCCCGAGCAGGCGAAGGGCAACCGCCCCGACGCGCGCTCGGACATCTACTCCGCCGGCGTCGTGCTCTATGAGATGCTCACGGGCCGCCTGCCCTTTGAGGGCGACAGCGCCGTGTCCGTCGCGATCCAGCATTTAAGCAGCGTGCCGCTCTCCCCGCGGGAGATCGACCCCGACGTGCCCGAGGCGCTGGAAAAGATCTGCATGAAGGCGATGGCCTCGGACATCGACCGCCGCTATCCGACGGCGGACGCCATGCTCGCCGACCTGGAGGAGTTCCGCAAGAACCCAGACGTAGACCTTGATTTCAGCATCGAGGATCTGCGCCGCCCCGATACCGACGAGCCGACGCAGTATATCCCCGCCGTGCAGGCAGTCACGCCGAAGCGGGAGGAGCCGCAGGAGGACGAGCCGGTCGACGAGAAAAAAACGCAGAAAATGCTTCTGCTGGCCGGCGGCATCGCGCTGGCCGCGGTGATCGTGTTCGCTCTGTGGAACGTCATCATGGGCAGCTTCCGAAAGGAGCCTGTGCAGACGGAGTTCACCGTGCCGAACCTCCTCGGCATGACCATTGAGGAGGCCGAGGCCGACGAGCGGGTGAAGGGCATCTTCACCATTACGGAGATGGGCAGCCGCGCGAGCAGCGAGTACGCGGAGGGTCAGATCGTTGAGCAGACGCCTGCGGCCGACAACGTGGTGCGCAGCAACCGCGAGATCCAGGTCTTTGTCAGCACCGGCGAAAAGACCGAGCCGATGACGAACGTCACGGGACTGGAGTGGCGCAGCGCGAAGATCATACTTGACGACCTTGGGCTGGACCTGCAGTATAACTGGAAGGATGAGTATTCCGACTCCATCACCTCCGGCTGCGTGATCCGCACGGAGCCGGTAAAGGGAGAGATGCTCCGTCAGGGAGATGTTCTGCTGCTCTACCGCAGCAAGGGACCCGAGCCGAAGCCGGTCACGGTGATCTCCTTCCTCACCTATGAGCAGACGACGGCGGTGGAGGAGGCCGAGACGCTCGGCTTGAAGGTCACCGTGAAGCACGTTTACAGCGACGCGCTTGCGGGCACCGTCGTTGAGCAGAGCATCGCGCAGGATACGGTCGTCACCACCGGCGCCGAGATCGTGCTCACCGTCAGCGACGGGCCCGATCCTTCCGTTTCCGGCACAGAGGGGATTCCCCCGGAGGCGGCGTGAGAGGACGGATCAAAAAGGCCCTCAGCGGCTTTTACTATGTCGATACCGGCGAGGGGATCGTGACCTGCCGCGCGCGCGGGCGCTTCCGTAAGGAGGGCGTTTCGCCGCTTGTCGGCGACCGCGTGGAGATCACGGTATCCGGCACGGAGGGCATGGTCGACGCCATCGAGCCGCGGCGCAATGTTTTTTCGCGTCCGGCGGTCGCCAACATCGACCAGCTTGTGATCGTGGCGTCGAACGCCATCCCGCAGACCGATCCGTATCTCATCGACCGCATGACCGCCATCGCCGCGCTGAAGGGCTGCGAGGTCCTGATCTGCATCAACAAATCGGACCTTGACCATGCCGACGAGCTGTGCGCCATCTATGAAAAGGCGGGGCTTCCGTTTCTGCTCACAAGCGCCGAAACAGGGGATGGCATTGCCGAGCTGCGGGAGCGTATTTCCGGCAAGCTGTCTGCCTTTACAGGCAATTCCGGCGTTGGGAAATCGAGCCTGCTCAATGCGCTCGACCCACGCTTTTCCGTGCAGGTCGGCGAGGTCAGTCAGGCGCTCGGACGCGGACGCCACACCACGCGCCATGTGGAGCTATATACCCTCTCCGGCGGCGCGGAGATCATCGACACGCCCGGCTTTTCCTCCTTTGATACCGACGAGCTTGGGTTTGCGCTGAAGGAGCGGCTGCCGGAGACCTTTTTGGACTTCGCGCCCTATCTGGACGGCTGCCGCTTCGTCGGCTGCAGCCACACGAAGGAAAAGGGCTGCGCCGTTCTGGAGGCTGTGCGGGCAGGGAAGCTCTCCGCCTCGCGGCACGCGAGCTATCTGCGGCTCTACAACGAGCTCAAGGACCTGCGGGAGTGGAGCAGCAAATGAAGAAGCGAAAGCGGCGGGGCTCCCGCCGCTTTTTCCACGCCCGCGGGGCACGGGACAACGCCGCGCGGTATATACTGTAGCATCAGGCGTGACGGGAAGGAGGTGCGGCCATGTGGGGCAGGAACTGGTGCTGTCTGGGCATCTGCGCGCTGGCGCTGGGACTGGCGATCTTCATCGTTGCCATTTTTCCGGTGGGCTTTCTGATGTTTCTGGTCGCGTTGCTTCTCGTCGTCTGCGGCTGGGGCTGTATCCGGAGGAGGTGAGCGGATTTGAAGATCGTGGTGTGGAAGTCGCCCAAGGCCCTGTGCGGCGTGCTGCGGCTGCTGTTCGGGATCAAAGACGGGCAGGAATAAAGCGGTCCTTTGGCGCATAGAGTGAAGCAAAACCGTGCCAAAGGAGAGGACTGCCATGGAGCTTGAACTGTGCAAAGAGACGTATTCCTGTTATGAGGCTCTGCCGCCGCTTGTGGAGACGCGCGAGCAGAGCACCGAGACCATCGTCCCCGATTACTGCCCCGACATCGCGCGCATCGTGGAGGGCAGCGGCTGCCTCTTCGTGCGCAGCCGCGAGATTGCGGACGGGCGCGTGAGCGTTTCCGGCTCGCTGCGCGTGACGCTTTTGTACATAGCCGACGGCAGCGGCGGGCTCAAGAGCTTTTCGTACACGCTTCCCGTCGAGGAGACGCTGGACGGACGGCTGCGCGAGGGCTGCACCGAGGCGAGCGTGAGCGGCTGCGTCAGCGCGCTGGAGGTCCGCGCGCTCAACCCGCGCAAGATCATGACGCGCGCCGCTGTCGAGCTGACCGTTACGCCTTACTGCGCCGCGCTGCTCACGGCCTGCGGCGATGTGACACAGCGGGCGGAAAACGGCATTGAGACGCTGTGCGAGACGCAGGAGGTCTCGATCATCAAGGCGCTGCGCAGCAAGGACTTCGTGTTCTCTGACGACCTCGTGCTCTCGAGCAGTAAGGAGCCTGCGGCGGAGCTGCTGCGCGAGAGCGCGTCCGTCCGCACGACGGAGTGCCGCCTGATCGGCGGCAAGATCATCCTCAAGGGCGTTGTCTGCGTGGAGGTCCTCTATCTCTCGGAGAGCGGGACCATCTGCAGCGCCGCCGCGGAGCTGCCCTTTTCCCAAATCGTCGAGGGCGTCGAGGACGCGGACGAGAACACCTCTGCCGAGGCGATGCTGTGCCTGACCGGCGCGGAGCTGCGCATCGGCGGCGAGAGCGGCGACGCGCGCACCATCTCCGCAAAGCTCTTCCTGCACGCCTTTGTCGTGCTGCGCCAAAGGCTCTGCCTGCGCTGCATCACCGACCTTTACAGCACGAGCTGTGAGCTCTCCGCACAGATGCAGACGCTTGAGCTGTGCGGCGGCGTTGAGACCGTCACGCAGGAGCAGAACGTCCGCGAGCAGATCGAGACCGGCGTGGAGGTATCTGCGGTGCTGTGCGCCGAGGTCCATTTCGGCAGCGTCAGTCTGGTGCAGGAGGAGAGCACGGCAAACGTGCGCTGCACGGCGATCCTCCGTGTGCTCTATCTCGACGAGGGCGGCGCGCCGCTGATGGTCGAGCGCCGCACCGAGGTCGCCGCGCGCATTGCCGTCCCGGAGGGCTGTACCGCCACCGTGCGATGCGTGACGGCCTGCGAGGTCAGCGCCGCCGCGACGGCGGACGGCATCGAGGTGCGCTTCCCGGCGCTCTTTACCCTCGAATGTACCCGCCGTTGCCGCTGCGCCTGCCTGTGCGCGCTCAAGGCGGAGCCGCAGCAGGAGAGCGGCGGCAGGCAGCCGACACTCGTGCTGCGCGCCATGGGCGCGCAGGAACGGCTCTGGGATCTCGCCAAGGCCTACCGCACGACGGTTGCCGAGATCCTCACCGCCAACGAGCTTTCCGCCGAGGCTGACGCGCCGGGCGGCGAGATGCTGCTCATTCCGTGCCGCCGCTGAATATTTCCCGGGAAAAGAGCCGTGAGGCTCTTTTTCTTTTTTGGCTTGTCATACCCCGCGCGGAGCGCTCATATAGTGAAGCAAGAACGGTGAGGATTCGGAGGAGATCGCTATGACCACAAATACCGGCATCTATCAGGACATCGCCACGCGCACGGCGGGCGACATCTATATCGGCATCGTCGGCCCGGTGCGCGCCGGCAAATCGACCTTCATCAAGCGCTTCATGGAAACGCAGATCATCCCGAACATCGACAATGTCTACCGCCGCGAGCGCGCCAAGGATGAGCTGCCGCAGAGCGGCAGCGGCCGCACGGTGATGACCTCCGAGCCGAAGTTCGTGCCCGAGGAGGCCGTGGACATCGCGCTCGATGAGGGCGCGAGCTGCTCCGTGCGGCTCATCGACTGCGTGGGCTACATGGTCCCCGGCGCGGCGGGACAGCTCGACGGCGACAGTCCCCGCATGGTCACGACGCCGTGGGCCGACCATCCGGTCACGATGGCGGAGGCGGCGGAGCTGGGCACGACGCGCGTGATCCGCGAGCATTCGACCATCGGCATCGTCATTACGACCGACGGCAGCATCACGGACATTCCGCGTGAGGACTACCTCGAGGCCGAGGGACGTGTCATCCGTGAGCTGCAGGAGATCGGCAAGCCTTTCCTCGTGCTGCTCAACGCCGTCGACCCAAAATCAAGCAGAGTTCAGGCGATGGCAAGCGATATTGCTTCACACTATGGCGTGTGCTGTCTGCCGGTCAACTGCATGGAGCTGGACGACGCGGCGGTGGGGGATATCCTCAAGGCGATCCTCTACGAGTTCCCGCTGACCGAGCTGGAGCTTCATATCCCGGCATGGGTCCTGGCGCTGCCCGCCGACCATGCCATCAAGCTCGGCCTTTACCGCAGCATCCGCGAGGGCGCCAAGGGACTGCACCGCATCCGCGAGGTCGCGCCCGCGGTGGACGCCATGTGCGCCTACGAGGGCATCAGCGGCGCAAAGGTCAACGCCATCTCGCTCGGCAGCGGCACCGCCAGCGCAGAGCTTCAGCTTCCGCGGGCGCTGTTCTATCAGACGCTCAGCGAGCAGTCCGGCTTTGATGTGGCGGACGACGGCGATCTCATGCGTCTGCTCACGGAGCTTTCCGCCGTCAAGGCGGACTACGACAAGGTATCCTCCGCCATTCGGGACGCCCGCGAAACGGGCTACGGCGTGGTCGTGCCGACGGTCGACGAGCTCATTTTGGAGGAGCCGGAGATCATGAAGCAGGGCGGCCGCTACGGTGTGCGGCTCAAGGCCAGCGCGCCGAGCATCCATATGATCCGCGCGAACATCGAAACGACCGTTTCGCCCATCGTCGGCAACGAAAAGCAGAGCGAGGACATGGTCAATTATCTGCTGCAGGAGTTTGAGGGCGACACGGCGAAGATCTGGCAGTCGAATATCTTCGGGCGCAGCTTCCACGAGATCGTCAGCGAGGACCTGCAGGCCAAGCTCAAGCGGATGCCGGACGACGCGCGCGCAAAGCTCCGCCAGACGCTCGAGCGCATCATCAACGAGGGCAGCGGCGGCCTCATCTGCATCATTCTCTGAAAATTGCGAAGAGAGGGGAGATACCCCTCTCTTTCTTACAGTCTGTAACCGGAATGTTACCGCTTTGTAACTTGCTTTTTCCTCCGCCGACTGCTATGCTGTTTACATAACAATAACCGGAGGAGTTTGCCATGAGTCGAAAGCTCGCCCTGCCGCTGTTTCTGCTGACCTTTGCCCTCTGCGTCATTTTTGCCAGCCGTACCCCGCAGCCCATCATAGAGGAATTACCGTCGGATGCGGCGGACGCGCCCGCCGTGCTCCTTACGCTGACCGAGAAGGTCGGCGGTCAGACCGTCACGCTGAGGGTCTACGAGTTGGATGAGGATGGCTATGCGCGCTACGCGCTCTTTGGCGCAGACGGTACGGAGATCGACATACCGTTCGGCGTGGGTCGCCGCACTTGGATTGGGGAGGACGAGGCCGCCGAGAAGGTCTCCCTGACCGTGCGGGATGATGTGCTCGGCTTCCCGGGCTTCGAGCTTGAAACGGTCCAAGGCGGGCGCATGACAGTTCGTTACTTCTATGCGCTGACGGAGCAGGGCTTCGTCTATGCGGGAGAAGCCTTTGGCCTTGGCTTTGATGATACAGAGTGGGGCGACGGCGTGTGGCCGCTCGACCTTACGGGCGACGGGCGCAGCGAGCTGGTCACGCGCAGCACCTTTGGCACCGGCGTACCGTATGTTTTTGTCTACCGCTGGAACGCCGCGGAGGGAATCTCGCAGCACAGCGGCATTGTCTGGGAGAAAGCGGATGCACAGCTTGCGAAGCTGAGCGCGCCGCTTGGCTCGGTCGCGCGGGCGGAGACCTATCACGCGGAGGACAATACCGTCACGCTGACGCTCTACACGGAAAACGGCACAAAGGAAACGACGCTGCCGCTCACCACGGATATTCTCGGCGAGTGGTTCACAAACGTCTGATTGGAAAATACAAAAAAGGAACCGATCCGCAGGATCGGTTCCTTTTTCTTGCTGCATAGAACCTTACTTCGCCAGCACCTTCTTGAGCCTAGCGAAGCGGGGGAGGGAATCCTCCTTCGGCAGCTTCGGCTCGCCCTGAATGAGCGGCAGAGCATAGTCGATGAAATCATGCGTCACGCCGTTGCCTTCGGCATTGATCCACTCCTGTGGCACCTTCTTCTCGGCGTTTGCCACCTCGGTGAGCGGCAGGAGCTTGGTCTTGCAGGCGTAGCGACCGTTGACCGTGCCGCGCTCGAAGGCGACCATCTTATCGGTGATGCCCGCGACGGCATTCTCCACCGCAGCGCGTCCGGCCATGACGGCCTCCTCGATGTCGGTCTCGCTGGCGAGGTGCGCGCCGCAGCGCTGGAGCAGGGAAAGCTCGATGCCGCGGACCTTCGCGCCGGTCTTCTGCTTCACAACGTCGGCAAGACGTGCGGCAAGGCCGCCGAGCTGGGCGTGACCGAAGCCGTCGGTCGCGCTGGTCTTGGCCTCGGAAACAAAGCTGCCGTCTGCATAGTGGATGCCCTCGGAGACCGCAACCATGCAGTTTCCCTTTTCCTTGTAGACGCGCTCGACGTCGGCAAGGAATTTATCCATATCGAAGTCACGCTCGGGCAGGTAAATGAGGTCGGGGCCCGCGCCGTATTCGGTGGCGAGCGCGGCGGCGGCAGTCAGCCAGCCGGCGTGACGGCCCATGATCTCGATGATGCAGATCATACCGGTGTCGTACACGCGCGCGTCCTGATAGACCTCCATGCAGCTCGTGGCGATATACTTCGCGGCGCTGGCGTAGCCGGGGCAGTGGTCGGTGCCGAAGAGATCGTTGTCGATGGTCTTGGGAACGCCCATCACGCGGCACTCATAGCCGACCTTCTGCATATACTTGGAGATCTTGTTGCAGGTGTCCATTGAGTCGTTGCCGCCGTTGTAGAAGAAATAGCGGACATCATGCTTCTTGAACACCTCGAGAATACGCTTATAATCGGTGTCGTCCACATCGGGATCGGCGATCTTGTAGCGGCAGGAGCCGAGCGCGGAGGAGGGGGTGTACTTCAGCAGCTCCAGCTCGCGCGCGTCCTCCTTGCTCATGTCGAACAGTCGGTCGACAAGCACGCCCTTGATGCCGTGCTCCGCGCCGTAGACGGCGGTGATGCAGTCGGAGTCAAGCGCCGTGCGGATCACGCCGTAGGCGCTGGCGTTGATGACAGAGGTCGGGCCGCCGGACTGACCGATGATGCAGGCGCCTTTCAATTCACTCATATCGTTTCTCCTTTGACGGTTTAAGCCTTACCGGCGCAGCCGAGCACGTCGACGAGCTTATGACGGACGAGCTCCTTGATGTTGGCGCGGGCGGGCTTGAGATACTCGCGGGGGTCGAACTTGTCGGGGTGCTCATCCATGAACTGACGGATGGTGCCGGTCATGGCGAGACGCAGGTCGGAATCGATGTTGATCTTGCAGACCGAGAGCTTCGCGGCCTCGCGCAGCTGCTCCTCGGGCACGCCGATGGCATTGGGCATTTTGCCGCCGTGGTCGTTGATCATCTTCACATACTCCTGCGGGACGGAGGAGGAGCCGTGCAGCACGATGGGGAAGCCGGGCAGACGCTTGGAGACTTCCTTCAGAACGTCGAAGCGCAGCGGGGGCGGAACAAGGATGCCGTCGGCGTTGCGGGTACACTGCTCGGGCTTGAACTTGTAAGCGCCGTGGCTGGTGCCGATGGCGATGGCGAGAGAGTCGCAGCCGGTCTTGGAGACGAACTCCTCGACCTCCTCGGGATGGGTGTAGGACGCCTCGTGCGCCGCGACCTTGACCTCGTCCTCGATGCCGGCGAGGGTGCCGAGCTCGGCCTCGACGACCACGCCGTGGTCATGCGCGTACTCAACGACCTTCTTGGTGATCTCAATGTTCTCGGCAAAGGGCTTGGAGGAGGCGTCGATCATAACGGAGGTGAAGCCGCCGTCGATGCAGCTCTTGCAGGTCTCAAAGTCCGGGCCGTGATCGAGGTGCAGCACGATGGGGATGTCGGGGCAGCACTCCACGGCGGCCTCGACGAGCTTGACGAGGTAGGTATGGTTCGCGTAGGCGCGGGCGCCCTTGGAAACCTGAAGAATAACGGGAGCGTGTTCCTCCTGGCAGGCCTCGGTGATGCCCTGCACGATCTCCATGTTGTTGACGTTGAACGCGCCGATGGCGTAGCCGCCGTCATACGCCTTCTTGAACATTTCGGTAGAGGTAACGAGTGGCATGATATCGTCTCCTTTTGTAAAGTTATTTCAAATGATTGGTACGTTTGGTACTACCTGTATTGTAGCACAGAAAACGGAAAATACAAGAGAAAAGTGAAAAATATTTCCTTAAAAAAGAGAGACAAAGTGTGTGCTTTGTCTCTCTTTCTCTCGTCAGATGTTGGCCTTGATCGTTGCGGCGATCTGATCGGCGGTCAGACCGTACTCGCGCAGCACGTCGGCTGCCTTGCCGGACTGGCCGAACTGGTCGTTCACACCGATCTTATGGAATTTGCAGTTGACCTTGCCCATGAGGACGTCCGCCACCGCGTCGCCCAAGCCGCCGATGACACTGTGCTCCTCAACGGTGATGACCTTGCCGCACTTCTCCGCCCACGCAGTCACACATTCGGCGTCGATGGGCTTGATGGTGTGGACGTTGATGACGGCGGCGTCGATGCCGTCCTTGGCGAGCGCTTCCGCCGCCATGAGGGATTCATTGACCATCAGGCCCGTCGCGAAGATCGCGACATCCTTGCCTTCGCGCAGGACATTGGCCTTGCCGAGAACAAAGGGCTTGACCATGTCGTCCTCAAAAACAGGCGTGGCGAGGCGGGCGAGGCGCATATACACGGGGCCGTCGAAATCGGCGATCGCCATGGTCGCGGCCTTGGCCTCGTTCGCGTCGGCGGGGCAGATGACCGTCATGCCGGGAATCACGCGCATGAGCGCAAGGTCCTCGATGCACTGATGGCTGCCGCCGTCCTCGCCGACGGAAACGCCCGCGTGCGTCGCGCAGATCTTGACATTGAAGTGCGGGTAGGCAACGGAGTTGCGGATCTGCTCGTAGGCGCGGCCGGCGGCGAACATCGCAAAGGTGGAGCAGAAGGGAACGAGCCCCATCGTGCTCATGCCGGCGGCGGCGTCGACCATGTTGGCCTCGGCAATGCCGAAGTTGTAGAATTTCTCGGGGTGTGCCTTGGCGACCTTGCAGGTCTGGGTCGCGTTGGCAAGGTCGGCGTCGAGCACGACGACCTTATCGTTCTTTTCCACCAGCTCGATCAGCGCTTCGCCGTAAGCCTGGCGGGTCGCAATTTTATCAGCCATGTTCGTTAACCCTCCAATTCCTTCAAAGCCTGATCGCGCTGCTCGGCGTTGGGCGCCTTGCCGTGCCAGCCGACTTGATTTTCCATGAACGAAACGCCCTTGCCCTTGACCGTGTGGGCGAGGATCGCCTTGGGCTTGCCGGGCATCGTCGGCTTCGAGAGCGCGGCCTCCACCGCGTCGAGATCGTTGCCGTCCGGCAGCTCCACAAGGTCAAAGCTGAACGCGCGCAGCTTCGCGCCGAGGTCGCCGAGGCTCATGACCTGATCGTTTGAGCCGTCGATCTGCAAGCCGTTGTTGTCGATGATGACGGTGAGGTTGTCCAGCTTATAGTGGGCGGCGGCCATGTAAGCCTCCCAGATCTGCCCCTCCTGACTCTCGCCGTCGCCGACGAGGGCAAAGACCTTGGTGTCCTTGCCGAGGTGCTTCGCACCGAGCGCCATGCCGACGGCGATGGACACGCCCTGACCGAGCGAGCCGGTGGAGGCGTCCACGCCCGGGACCTTTTTGGCGTCGGGGTGGCCCTGCAGGATGGAGTGGAGCTGACGGAAGTTCGCGTATTCGTCGCGGGAGATGAAGCCCTTGGCGGCAAGCACCGCATAATAGCACGGCGCCGCGTGGCCCTTGGAGAGCACAAAGCGGTCGCGGTCAGGATCGTGCGGGTTGCTGGGATCGACGCGCATGTGGTTGAAGAAAACGCTGGTCATCAGCTCGACGGCCGAAAGGGAGCCGCCGGGATGGCCGCTGCCGGCATTGGCCGTCATCGTGATGATGTCGCGGCGCACCTGACGGCAGACCTTGGAAAGCTCTTGCGTGTTCATGGAAGACCTCCTTGCAAAATTTCATTCGCTCAATTTGACAGTATACCGAAATATGGACGCAAAGTCAATTCATTCCTACGACATATTGTGGCCGATTTTCGCCTTTTTGCATACATTGGGAGAGGGGAGGGGAGAGGCCATGCTCGCTTTACTGCCATACGACCGCGCCGCGGCGGTGCGCTATGCGCACCTTTGGGCGTACGGGCGCAATCCGCGCTATTACGACTACGAAGGCATCGGCGGCGACTGCACGAATTTTGCGTCCCAATGCATCTATGCCGGTGCGGGTGTGATGAACGACACGCCGACCTTTGGCTGGTACTACATCAATGCCAACGACAAAGCGCCCGCGTGGACGGGCGTGGAGTATCTCCATAATTTTCTCACGCGCCGCACGCCGTCCGCCGGCCCGTTCGCAGGGGAAGTCTCACCGGAGCGCATCCGGCCGGGCGATATCGTGCAGCTCTCGTTCGACGGCGCCGGCTGGCAGCATTCGCCGGTCGTCGTGGCGGCGGACCGTCCGCGCAGCTATGCGGACATCCTCGTCGCCGCGCACAGCTTCGACGCCGATGACCGCCCGCTGTCCACCTATGAATTTGTCCGCGCACGCTTTTTGCACCTCGGTGGTGTATACCGGCAGGGATGATTGAGAAGATTATACCGACGAAGAAATGATTACCTACCGTATTACAAAAGTTTTCGTATCTATTCTTTTCCTATTGGCATAATTCGCCAAACATGGTATACTTCTAACAGGTGACAAGCCGAAATCGGCTAATATACCACCAATGAGGAGATGCAGTCATGAAAAAGGCGGGCGTTATCGTTTTGTCACTGCTTATGGTACTCCTATCCGGTTGTGGGAGCACCGCACAAGAGACACCTAAAAACGATACACCATCTACCGTTTCAGACTATGATATCACCGTTACTATGGTAGAGGGAACGGACACTTATGATATTGACGGAAAGTACACTGGAGAAGTTGTCAATGGCAAGCCACAAGGTGTAGGAACATTCGAAGCAGACGGAGAAAACGGGTCTACATATACGTATGAAGGCAATTTCTCTAAGGGAGCCTTTAACGGCTACGCCGTGACAACCATCATAAATG